>JAEEGF011282236.1_pt1 | contig 13352 bp, 10 predicted proteins | sample 9134171 | NCBI WGS metagenome assembly JAEEGF01 (sample SAMN16246542, study PRJNA631951) | gut metagenome | biome: gut microbiome; feature: rumen; material: AP-attached | host: Bos | place: Iran: Karaj | collected 2018-10
ATATGTCGCTTTTCTATACGGTCAATACAGGAATGGTGCTTGGCGAGTTGCGCCTTTTTATGCCGAAAACGGAACAGTTCGGCTAAAACTCTATGCCGATGAAGACCACTTTGTGGAAAGTGATGGAGAACAGTGGCTCATGCAACATCATCTTGACAGCCTGCTCAACGATAAATACGGAGAACTCAATGACGTCTACAATCTCTACTATGACAATGAGCGCGAGTCACAGTACTACACATCCGATTACCTCAATTCAAGAGCCAAACTTTATCAAGAAATGAATACTGCCTCGAATCAGGCACGCGTCGATTCATTATATCGTGTTATGCATCAAATCAGTAGCAATCCCAACAGGTTCACCCCTGAAGGGCTTGATTTATACACCAAGAAAAAGAGGCTTGAAAATGAAAGGGCAAACTATAGGTATCAATACTACGCTGACCACCCTATGTTGGAATCGTTGTACGAGACTCTAGAAGCAATTAACATACTCCATCACAGCGAAATACACACTGATATCGATCCTCAGCCCTATGAGCGTCTCATCGCCCTCTACCATGACAAATTGATTAACTATTTCCCTGGACATCCCATCCACGAGCAAATAGCCATTTCCGAAGCTGGATATAACCTGCAGCCCGGCAAGCCTTACATTGACTACAACGTGCGCAACACCGATGGCCAACTTGTTCCCATCTCGTCGCTCATCAATGGCAAAGTTGCCCTCATCGATCTGTGGGCATCGTGGTGCGGCCCCTGCCGCCGTCATTCAATCGCGATGATTCCTATTTATGAGAAATACAAAGACCTGGGGTTCACTGTTGTTGCCATTGCCCGTGAGGATTCTCGCGAGAAAATGGATAAGGCCATGAAGCAGGACGGCTACCCCTGGCCCAGCCTGCTGGAACTGAAGGATGAGAACCAAGTATGGCGCAAGAACGGTGCCGATAATTCCGGTGGCGCCATGATCCTTGTTGACCGCGATGGCACCATCCTCTCGACCGCTACCGATGTCAAGGAACTCGAGCCGCTCATCTGCAAGGCCCTTGGCCTCGAGTAATCCCGCCAATCGAAAAGGAAAACAATAATAAAAGGAAAACAATAAGTACAATAAATACAATTGCTTGTTAATCAATAATTTGTATTTATTGTACTTGTTGTTGTTTTATGTCCTTCGCGCCTTAGCGTGAGTGACGGGGATGGCGGTTACAGGGTGACGACGGTGCCGATGGGCTCGCCGCTCATCACCTTGCGGAGGTTGCCGACCACGTCCATGTTGAACACGTGGATGGGCAACTTGTTGTCGCGGGCCATGACGGTGGCAGTCATGTCCATGACCTTAAGGCCGCGATTGTAGATCTCGTCATAGGTGATGCGGTCAAACTTGGTGGCCGTGGGATCCTTCTCGGGGTCGGCGGTGTAGATGCCGTCCACTCGGGTGCCCTTGAGCATGACGTCGGCCTCGACCTCGATGGCGCGCAGCGTGCTGCCCGTGTCGGTGGTGAAGAAGGGGCTGCCCGTGCCGCACGAGCAGATGGCGACCTTGCCGGCCTGCATGGCCTCGATGGCGCGCCACTTGCTGTAAGGCTCGCCGATGGGGAACATGCCGATGGCGGTGAATACTTGTGCGGGCTGGCCGATGCCCTCGAGCGCCGATGAGAGCGCCAACGCGTTGATGACGGTGGCGAGCATACCCATCTGGTCGCCCTTCACGCGGTCAAAGCCCTGTGCGGCACCTTTGAGGCCGCGGAAGATGTTGCCGCCGCCCACAACGATGGCGACCTGTACGCCAGCATCCACGATTTCCTTGATTTGAGTGGCATAGTCGGCCACACGCTGCGGGTCGATGCCGCTACTCTGTTCTGCCGCCAGCGACTCGCCGCTTAGCTTGAGCAATATGCGATGATAAATCGGTGTCATAGTTTTTACTTTTTATTGTAAGAAAAAAGGTTGGCACAAAACCATGTTTTGTCCAACCCTTTATCCGTGAATCATTTCTCAATTGATTACTTTTTCTCGGCAAGTGCGTTAGCACGCTCCAGATACTTCTCCACGCTGAAGCCAGTCTGCTGACCGTAAACGGGATACTTGTCCAGAATGGTCTGGTAGATAGCGGCCTCCTCGGCATACTTACCCTGCTCGTGCAGGACGGTAGCCTTCTTGATCATGAAAGCGGGAGTGTAAGCCTCGTTGTCACCCGACATGGTGATGGCCTTGTCAAAAGCAGCGATAGCCTCGGGATACTTCTTGAGGTTCACATAGCAGTCACCCATCAGCGACTGTGAAGCCGGACCAATGAGGTTGCCTTCGGCGCTATAATCCTGGAGATGCTTCAGGGCCTCGTCATACTTACCCTTGCCGTACAGGATAATGGCGGAATTCAGGTGGGCGCGCTCAGCAACATCGTTGCTGTAGGCTGCGGCTACCTTCTCATAGTCCTTCAAAGCCTCGTCCTCGTTGCCCTGCAGGAGCTCCAAGTCAGCTTTACCAATCTGGTCCTTGGCCTTATCCAAGTTCGGGTTGCGGATACCATAGATGTAACCGATAGCGAGTAATGCAAGCACTGCGATAGCGATGAGTGCCCAGTTAATGTACTTCTTGTTTTCTTCAATGCGTTGTGCCGCACTCGTGAGGGACTCGTTCACCTCTTCGAGCGTTGTGCGGGCACCTTGATCTTGTTTTTTTGCCATTTCTATTGCGTTAATTTTAATGTTTTCTTCACTTAAGCGGCTGCAAAAGTAATAGATATTCTTAACATTAGAAAGCAAAAAAGCAACATTTTTTATTTTAAGGCCGTTTTTGCCCTCGCTTGAGATATAAATAACGGGATAATCGGCGTTTTTTTTGCGCTTTTTGCCATAAAGCATTATCTTTGCAGCCACTTCAAGTATATTATTTTATGGAACTCAAGTGCCCACAATGTGGTAAAGTCATGACGGTGTCTCAAGAGGAGCTTGTGATACACGACAGTCAGGTCGTGTGTCCCCAGTGCCTTGCTGTGTGCTGTTATGACGGCAACGGCCTTGCGGTGCGCAACGACTCCGACACACCCTATCGGCACACCGCCAGTGCAAAAACCATCGAACACGATGTTACCCGCTTTTGTCACAGTTGCGGCAAACAACTGCCTGGTGGCATCAGTTTCTGCCCCTATTGCGGCGCTGACCTGAAGGCTCCCTTCAAGCCTGTGCAACCCGAGCCCATCGTTGAGCAGCAACCGCCTGTCGTCGAGCAGATGATGGAGCCTGTCATTGAGGAAGATCAATCCCAACCGGCCACTGCCCCTCGACAGCAGTCTGCCAGCATGGAGGACAAGTTGCGCACGATGACTCATCGCTACAAATCGACGCAGCCGCGCCTGCATCAGAACGGCACAATGCCCGGCACAGCCTTCAAGGTCGTGGCTTACACCATCATCGTGGCTTTGCTGGCCCTGCTCGTGTGGATCATCATCGCCGGCATCAACATCGAGACCTCCGTCTGACATTCAACATTGATTCATAAGGAATTACCCGCCAAGTGCATGAGCATCTGGCGGGTAATTGTGTTATACAAGTTGAGTGGATCAGTTGGCGGCCATGAAGTCCTCCACATCCTGGGGGTGGTAGGGGATGCGCTTCTCACCCAGGAAGCGGCAGCCATCGGCGGTGATGAGGATGTCGTCCTCGATGCGGATACCGCCAAAGTCCTTGTAAGTCTCCAGCTTGTCGAAGTTGAGGAACTCGTCGCAGTGGCCGCTGGCACGCCAGTCGTCGATGAGAGCAGGGATGAAGTAGATTCCCGGCTCGTCGGTGACAACAAAGCCCTCCTGCAGGCGGCGGCCCATGCGCAGGGCGTTGGTGCCGAACTGCTCCAGGTTGGGACGCGTCTCGTCGTCAAAGCCGACGTAAATCTGGTTCAGGCCTTCCATGTCGTGCACGTCCATACCCATCATGTGTCCCAGGCCGTGAGGCAGGAACATGGCGTGAGCGCCGGCAGCGACAGCCTCGTCAACGTCGCCCTTCATCAGGCCCAATTCCTTCAGGCGCTGAGTCATCAGGCGGCAAACCGAGAAATGCACGTCCATATACTTCATGCCCGGTTTCGAGATTTCCAAGGCGTGGTCATGGCACTCCTCAACGATGCGGTAGATATCGAGTTGGCGCTGGTCATACTTGCCGGTCACGGGCATCGTGCGCGTGTTGTCGCTGCAGTAGAACTCCATCGTCTCGGCGCCGCAATCACACAGGGCAAGGCGTCCGGCCTCGAGCGGGGCCATCGACGGGTTGCCGTGCATGATCTCGCCGTGCTGCGAGAAGATGGTGGCGAAACTCACCTTGGCGCCATAGCTCTCGGCGATGCCGTCAATCTGTCCGCCAATGTACTTCTCGGTCACGCCCGGCTTGATGAGGCGCATGGCGGTGGTGTGCATCAGGTAGCCCACCTCGGCGGCACGCTCCAGCTCGGCAATCTCCTCGGCCGTCTTGACCGAGCGCATGTTGATGACGGCCATGCGCAGGTCATGCGAACAGGCCTCGGCCTGCTTGTCGGGATGGATGCCCAGCAGGTCCATGATCTGGATCTTGGTGTCGTGACGGTAGGGAGGCAGGAAGTGGATGCGGCGTCCCTTGGCTTTAGCCTCGTCGCAGATGACCTGCAGCTGCTTCATCGGGGCAGAGTTGGCGACACCCACCTGGGCGGCCATGTCGGCCACGCTGTCCACCGAGCCATACCACACGATGTCCTCGATGTCGATGTCGTCACCCACGAGGGTTTCCACGTTGTTGTCGATGTCGATGACACCCACCAACCCGTCGCGCTTCTGGCCGAAGTAGTACAGGAACGACGAGTCCTGACGGAAGGGATAATAGGCGTTGTTGGGATAGTTACACGGCGACTCGTTGTTGCCGAAGAGTAAAATCACGCCATCGCCCACGAGCTTCTTCAACTCGTTGCGACGATTAATGTAAGTTTCTTTGCTAAACATAATATCTGGTATTTAAGTCTTTGATGATAATCATCGTTATTGTCACTGCCCTACTCCATCGGAATGGCCTTGATGGTGCCCAGCTTGCGCACGGTGACCTTGCTGGGGCTGCCCTTGTAATAGACCTTGCCGGTGCCGCTGCCGCTCACCTTGAGCTCACCGCCATTGACGTTGCAGCCCATCGAGCCCGTTCCCATGATGCGGCACGAGACGGTGGTAGCCACCACATTGTCGGCCTGGATCTCGCCGGTGCCCACCAGGCGCAGCGCAAGCTCATCACAGGAGCCGTCGGCAATGATTTTGCCTTTGCCGCTCAAGATCTGTAGCTCGAGACGTGAAGCACGCACACCGCGCACGATGACCTTGCCGTTGTCAATGAGGCGCACCTTGAACTCCTTGAGTGCCGGGAGCCCGTTGATTCTCAACGTACTGTCGCTGGAGTTCTCCGCCTCTTCAAGTGACGTGGAGTAGACCGTGATGACCGGCAGATTCCCCAATCGCTCGAAGGCGTCGTCCACTTGAATGCTCAACCGAGCCTTGTCCGACACATTGAACATGAGGTGATCGGCGACTTCCTGAGTGCACGTGAAAACCGCCAAGCCCGCCGAATCGGGATTGCAACGGTAGTTCACATTAATGTTGTCGATCAACGACAAGCGGGTGAAGTCCCCCAGTTTAATCTCATGGCGCAGTTCCTGGCTGCCGGCCACCAGGGTGACCGCAACCGTCAGCAGGATGCTAATCAACGCTCTTCTCATTTTCTATCTCGTTGTTTTGTGTTTCTAATTCAGGCAGTATATCGTGCTCGATGTGGTCAAGGATGGCTTCAAGCTCAGCACGGGTGTCGGCCTGCAGCATGGCAATGCGCGTCGGGCGGAAGTTGCGGATGCCCTTGAACAGCGGCGTGGCAGCCAAGTGACGGCGGATGTGCAGGATGCCACGGTACTCGTCGATGCGGTCGATGCTCTCGGCAATCTGGCGACGGATGAGGGCCATCTTTTCACTGTTACTGATTTGCGGCACCTCGCCAGTGAGCAGGTACTGTTTCATCTCGCGGAAAATCCACGGCGCGCCGATGCTCGCACGGCCCACCATCACACCATCAACACCATAGCGGTCAAAGCACTCCTTGAGGCGTTGTGGGGTGGTCACGTCACCGTTGCCGATGACGGGAATCGTCATGCGCGGATTATTCTTGACTTCACCGATGAGGGTCCAGTCGGCCTCGCCGGTATAAATCTGGGAACGTGTGCGCCCGTGAATCGTGAGGGCCGCGATGCCGCAATCCTGCAGCTGCTCGGCCAGCTCGACGATGATTTTGCTGTTGTGGTCCCAGCCCAGGCGGGTTTTGACGGTCACCGGCAGGTCCACTGCCTTGACGACAGCACGCGTGATCTCAAGCATCAGCGGAATGTTTCGCAGCATGCCGGCACCCGAACCTTTCCCGGCGATCTTCTTCACGGGGCAGCCCCAGTTGATGTCGATGAAATCAGGCTTGGCCGTCGCGGCGATGCGCGCAGCCTCGACCATCGGTTCCAATTCGCGGCCGTAAATCTGGATGGCAGCAGGGCGCTCACCAGGGGCTATCGCCATCTTCTGGAACGAGCGCTCAATACTGCGGATCAGCGCGTCGGCACTGACAAATTCGGTATAGACCAAATCGGCCCCCTGTTCACGACAGATGAGCCTGAACGACTGGTCGGTGACGTCCTCCATCGGCGCCAGCATCACCAGGCGATTGCCCAAGTCTATGTTACCTATTTTCATCGCTGATACGTGCCTCAGATTTGTTTTAGCCCTGCGAAATTACCACATTTTGCCCGATTGCACAAACCGTTAACGCAATTTAGAACATTATTAAGCAAAAATTGTGCAAACCGAACGCAAACGAGCTTGCTCAATTTGCTGAGGTGCCGCCAACTTTATCCCATAGTTATAATTTGCCACGAACACCGATTTGGCAAATTATAGCGGTTATTGATCAAGAAAAATGGCTGCCGCACTTGGTATTGCGGCAGCCATCATCATTAAATGAAAATTGGTTTATGAACCGATGGTTACTTTGATTGTGTCAACGTGACTGCCGTTGCGGCCCTGCACGATATAGACACCGCGCGACAAGTGGTGCAGAGCCACTGCATCCTTGCCTGAGGCAACGACTTGACCGTTGATGTTGTAGACCGTGATAGCACCGGGATAGGTGGCAACCTTACCTCGCACCTGAATCATCGGCGCGTTGTCAACGATGCTCTCGATGACGGTGGCATTGTCCTCTGACACGCCATCGGCAGTGATGGTGAAGTAATAGTCACGGTCAGCGACAATGTCATAATCGGGCAACTGCACACCATTGTTCCAGTTGTTGAAAATCAGGTGATAGTTACCGCTGTTGGCATCGAGCAGGAACACCTTGTAGTTGATGCCGTTCACGATGGAATCGCCCACGCTGGCTTCGCCGGGCCATGCACCGAAGAGCTCGCTGTCACCCCAAGCGTAGAGTCCGAGAGCGTCCCAACCCGTCTGGTCGTTAACAAAGATATAGTGCTGTGAATCGGGAATCTTGGGCAGTTCGCCAGTGATGGTGAAGTCGTCGATACCCAGCGCCATAGCAGCGTTGCAGGTCGTTCCGCTTGCCACACTGATGTTCCATGCCAGATACAGGTCACATCCGCGTGAGAGCTTGGCGGGAAGCACGGCGTTCACGAGAGCCACCTCGCCAGGCACGGTCTCATAGCCAGCCGTCTCGCTGTCGGGGGCGAAGTAGGTATAGAAATTGTTACCGGCACTGGTCCAGTTGCGGCCGTCGATGGAGTAATACAACTGCACGGCAAAACCAGCGCTGTTGTTGCCCTTGCGGTACTTCTCGACATTATAGGTGATGTTGACATTCTCGATGTCCTTCTTGCCCGTGTTCAACAGGTGGGCATAGACGTTGACGCAGCGTGTGCCGTCGGCCACACCCGTCGAGATGCCGCCCAATGCACGGTCGTCACCGGCATTGTCACCGAAGTTCCACGTGCCGTTCTTGGCATTGCTGGGCAGACTCACACCACCGCTGTACATCGTGTGGTCATCGGCCAGGTCATAGCGGCCCACAGTGCGAGGAGCGGTGAGGATACGGTCGATGCGCCATGCCTCAGGGAGCGTGGCGGTTGCCTCGTCACCCATCATGTCAAATGCCTCGCTGGCGCTGAGGGTGCTCTCATTCAATTCGATGGCGGGATAGGTCACCACCTCGGTCAGCGCTGTTGCCACCTTGACGGTAGCGTTCTGAGTAAAGTCGCCCGTCGTGGCGGTCACGGTGAATTCGCCGTTCGTGCCGTTGCTGGTGAAGACCTGATTGGCGTCAATCTCACCGCCGTCGCTCAAGGTCATCTCAACAGGCGTGGGAGCCTCAACCTCCATGCCGAACTGGTCGCGCACGGTCACTTTGTAATGCACTTGACCGGCAGTGTGGTCCACATAGTTGGTGAAACCGTTCAAGGCACGGCTGGCATAGCCACGCATGGCGGCAGCGTCATCGGCGCTCATTCCGCTCGGGGCCCAAGTGATGGACAGCGGGTCTTCGCCGTAGATGAGGCCATATTCCATCGCAGCAGCCATATACGTGGCCTTGAGGGTCGGATGACGGTCATCGAGGAACCACGTCAAGGTACCCTCACTGCCCTCCAAGTCATAGACCTCTTGATAGGCCACGCCCACGGGGCACAAGGTCACGCCCAAGTCGAGGGCGACATCTTGATAGTTCTTGACAAAGGTGGCGTTGAAAGCGGTGTAGTTTTCCCAATCGCCGCTGTAGGCCCAGTTGACAGGCACGATGATGATGGCGTTGGGGTTGGGGCAATACTCGCGGATGTAGTCCACCCAGCGCTTCACGTTGGCACGGAAGGACTCGATATTGGTGCGGGGCAGCGAACTCTGCTCCTGCAGGATGATGTGGCTCCAAGCCTCGCTGCGAACGAGCATCTTGGCACCGGGGTTGCCGTCCTCGGCCACTCCGTCGCCTTCCTCCCAATGGGTCAAGAGCGACTTGCCCAACAGGGTGTGCTTGGTCCAGTTGGCATCCTTGCCCATAGCCTGGGCAATGCTGTTGAACACGGCATCCTGGTCATTGTAATAGATGAGGCTGTTGTTCAGCGAGAGCACCTTGACCTGCTCGGGCAATTCGGGCACGAGCACGACATCGGCGGGCTGCAGCGTCATAGTGGTGGGAGTGGAAGAAGCCAGCACGAGGCTGTATTCTCCAGTGGCGAGGTCGAAGGTCACATCGTAGGTACCCGGCGCAGTCGAGACCTTACCGTTAGCACCCTTGATGAGTGTGCCGGCAGTATTGTTGCCAGTGAGGTCGCTCTCAGCGCCCCACACGCCGCCCATGCCCAGGCGCTGATAGATGCGCCAGTGGCTGTAGCCGTCTCCCACGGCGGGCATGGTCACTTGACCCTTGAAGGTCTTGCCCTCTACCAGGTCGAGCTTGCCCGATGCATCCATGTAGTTCCAGCCGTTGTTGTCGCCGATGACATAGACTGCGGTCAGACCCGTGTCGTCATCGTCGCTCTCGAGCAACAGCGTGGCAGCGCCATTGTTGATGTTGAGGACAATGCGCTTGCACACAAAGGTGATACCGCCGCACGAGATGTTGTCGTTGGTGCCCAGCACGAGGCTGTAGGGGACACCCATCTGTACGCTGGTGCCGTTACTGCCGTAGTTGCAGGCACTGCTCCAGTTGGCATCTGCCACCTTGAACTGGCCACTCAGCGTCTTGTCATACAGCACATAGGTGCCGCTGCCCTCGTCGCTGAATTCCCAATCGGTCACAGCACCCCAACTGTTCACCTCGCCGCGCAGGAAGATGCCTGAAGCGACAAACGGAGGCCTGCTGGGATCAACATAACCCTCATAGTTCTCGGGGTCTTCAATCTCGGTCACAGCGTCCTTGGTCAGGCACAGGTAATAGTCACGGTCGGCGGTGATGCCGGTCGTCAGACTATTGCCGGTGTTGTCGGCAAACACGAGTTCGTGACTGTTGCCGTCCATGTCAAGTGCCCACACCTTGTAGGTCACGCCATTAACCACGGCACTGCTGGCGGCTGCATGAGCCACGCCACCGTCAATGGCCATGAACATGGCGCTCCATTTGGTCACATCCTCGACATAGATGTAGCAGGACTGGTCCTGAGAGGCAAACGTGGCGTCAATCTCGACATTGTCGATGGACAAGCCCATCGCCTTGTTTGGGCTAGTGCCGCTTGCCACGCTGATGTTCCAGGCCAGATACAGGTCACTGCCAGCAGCGATGTCCACCTTGAGCTGCTTGCCGGTGATGGCGGTGGTGCTGATGGGCACTACCTCGGCGCCCTGGGTGGCAGCATCAGGAGCGAAATAGGTATAGAAATCCTCGCCGGCACTGGTCCAGGTGATGCCATCGGTGGAGACATAAAGCTGAACGGCAAAGCCGGCCGCATTGTCACCGTCACGGTACTTCTCAATGTCATAATTCAGGGTCAACTTGGTGATGGCCTCGTCTCCCGCATTGTGCAGGCACGTCATCACGTTAATGCAACGGGTGCCGCCGTCAACAGTGGTTGACAGGCCGCCCACCGAACAGTCACTGGGCACACTGCTGGAAGCGAAGTTCCAAGTGCCGTTCTTGGCATTGCTGGCAAGACTCGTGCCGCCAGTGTACATGACCTCGGTCGAGGCTGCGGCAAAGCTGCCCACAGTGCGCGGGGCGTTCATCTGGCGTTCCACACGCCAGCCCTGAGGCATGTCGAGCGTCGCCTCTTGGGCGTCGCTATCCCACATACCGTCAAAGTTCTGGGTCACCTGGATGGCATCTTGCGTGATTTGCAGTGCATCCTGCGCCCATGCATTGCCACCTGTTGTGCCCATCATCAGCACAAAGGCAGCAAGTTTGAGTAAAGTTGAAAACTTCTTCATTGTAACGCGTTTTAATTAATATGATTTGTCGATAGTTTTTCACAAAATTACGGCATGAACATGGCTTCTAAAATACCCCTTTATGAAAATCAAACTCATATTAAAACACAAACCTTTTGTATTCAATGGATTATATAAATCGCACTAGCCAATAAATCTAACTTGAATTCTAACAACTCCACACCAAAAAACCATAGGCAGAACTGGCAAACTCATAAAAAAGTCCCCGATTCCAAAATTGAAACCGGGGACTTTGATGACTTGATGGATGAATCCAAAATTACCACTGGCCAGTAAGCAGGTAGTCGATAAGTTCGGTCACATCGTTGATGTCAACACCACCATCAAGGTCACAATTGGCGGCTTCCAGATCAACTGCTGTGGCGTTACCAGTGAGCAGATAGTCGATGAGATCGGTCACATCGTTGATATCAACTACGTTATCCATATTCACATCGCCACGGGAGTTGTAGAACTCCATCGTGTTGACCTCACCGGTAAAGAAGCCCCACACTTCCTTGCTGTCGCCAATTACCCACGAAATGGTGTGCTGGCCGAAAGACAACGAACTCATGTCAACATCGATTACACCGCTCACCACCTTTCCACAGACAGGAAGCTCACCCACAACCAGATTTGCCACATCGTCGTCAAACCAGTAGCAATAGTTTACGAGTTCCACACTGTCCTCTTCCACCGTCGCTTCGGGAATGATGAAGTATTTCGTCTTTGATGAACTCCAGTAGCCCAAATCATCCTGCACACGCATCGTCAGGCTGTGCAGGCCTACCGACAGTGACGAAATGTCGAGCATGACGGGAGCAACACCGATGACCTGGCGCTCGGCAACATTGTTGTCAAACCAAACCTCGCGGCGCTGAATCGAGGTGGCGGTGCTGAGGTCCTTCTCGTTGGGGATGATGAACGCCTTGGTCAAAGCGGGACTCCAGTAGCCCAAATCATCCTTCACGCGCATCGTGAACCAGTGCAGCCCCGCCGACAGCGACGAGATGTCGAGGGTCACGGGCGCGGCACCGATGGACTGACGATTGGCAATGTTGTTGTCCAGCCAGTATTCACCGCCCTGGATTGATGTCGCAGTGCTATTATCTAACTCATTGGGGATAATGAACGCCTTGGTTACAGTGGGGCTCCATATGCCCTCACCGTCTTTCACGCGCATCGTGAACCAGTGCAGGCCCGCAGGCAGCGACGAGATGTCGAGCGTGGTCGGCGAGGCACCTAACGACTGGCTCTGGACAATGTTGTTGTCCAGCCAGTACTCGCGCTCCACGATGCCACCTTGGGCCGTCGCCACCATACAACTGACAGTGGCGAGCGCTGCTATGCAATATTTGATAATGTTCATAGTCTCACAAGGTTTTAACGATGAGTTAATCTCTTGCTTCAGCCTCATAGTTGATGTGCAACTGTTGGCCCTCGACATTCAGTTCCAGGCTCTTGATGAAGGGCACTCGGGGAACCGTGCTCCAGCCTATACCTCCCGACGGGCCGACGGGTGTACCGTCGGTGCCAATCCATAGGTCGGGATATTTCAACTCCCAAGTGCGGCTAACGGCCCAACTTGCGTTTTCGGCATCAGCAAACATTTCACCAACATTACCTACAGTATAAATGTTTTCAGTAACTGTACCCGTGTTAATGCCACCAGAAGCCTTCAGGCAGTTTTTCAACACACTATATGTGCCACAGATATTATAACTTGTTGATATAGCAAAGATGCAGTTCGTCCAAGTAATGCCTTGACCGCTATTACCAGAATAACTGGTCGTTGTGCTTATGCAATGGTCAACCAGTATCTCGTAGTCTTCGGTATATCCTGAGATTTGTCCATTCAGAAGACAATTGGTAATCAGCGTGTTCTTACTGAGACCTCTAGCTATGCCAGAAGCCAACACGCATTGCTTGAAGGTCAAGTTTTCGTTATAACTACCCATGTATATGTTGTTCGACATCCAGCATTTCTCAATGGTCAAGTTCTTTAACGGTACCTTAGTGCCATTATTGCTTAAATAACCGACATGGAGAGATCCATTAGAGATTAAGAGCCCTTCCATATGGACGTTACAGAGCGTGTCACCAGAAGCGCCGATAAAAACATTACCGTAAAGACAGGACTGAGTCGTCCCTGTCTCGGCATTGTTTACGTAACCGGCGCCATAGATGCTGACAGACTTATTGATGGGCGCGGGAACAAAGTTGCCGTTAGAAAGAGTGATGACGTCGCCGTCAACGGCAGCAGCCATGGCCTGTTCAAAGGAACCAGCCCCTTGAAACACACTCACTTGGTCGCCATGCTGCAACACGGCCTTGGGCACATCGGTAGTTACTTGAGCCTTGCCCGCTAATGCGCAGCAAAGCACCATCATAGATAAAAGAATTTTCTTCATAATGTTGTTCGGTTAAATTGGTTAATAATTAAAAA
>JAEEGF011523200.1_pt1 | contig 13350 bp, 10 predicted proteins | sample 9134171 | NCBI WGS metagenome assembly JAEEGF01 (sample SAMN16246542, study PRJNA631951) | gut metagenome | biome: gut microbiome; feature: rumen; material: AP-attached | host: Bos | place: Iran: Karaj | collected 2018-10
ACAGCAATGGCTCTGGTGGAGCCGCTGACCAAGATTTTCCAGGAGCTGATTCCTGAGGTAACAGTAAACCATATTGCCGACTCGTCGCTCATCAAGGAGGTGATAGCCAACAATCAGGTGACGCCTGCTGTTCGTCACCGTCTGTTGTCCTATTAATACGGCGGGCAACATCGGCGGCTTCTGCTGCGGCATCCTCTTCGGCGAACTCGTACAGCAGTCGGGCAATTACAACCTGCCGCTCTACATGATTGCCGTCATGCTCATCGTCAGCGCCGTGCTCTTCGCCTTCATCAATCCTGAGAAGCCGATTATTCGCGAGGTATAAAAGAGAAAAAGGGCTTTGTAGCCGTTACAAACCGCTGCCGAGGGTCTCGGGAAGACTTTGTCAGACTGTCAAACCGCTGCGAGGCTAAAAACTACGCTATATGCCCCGGTGCGGGCTTATCTCAGCTTCAGATAGACTTCACGCAGCGATTGCTCGTTGCCGACATTGCCGGGGAAGATGATGTAGGGGAAGTGGGCAGCCATGACGCAGGGCACGCTGGGGACTACCAAGAAAGACTGAAAAACGGCTGTTTTGTCATCAGGCATACGAGTGCATGCCCCCAAGCAGGTAGTTGACGCCAAAGTAGGTCATGAGGATGGTCAGGAATGCCAGCGACATGTAGAGGTGATAGATGAAAAGTGAGAAGCGAAAGGTCTTGTGGTGGGCAGGAATGGCATAGACCATGAAGGTGATGAGCGCCCACGTCTCCTTGGGGTCCCACGACCAGTAGGTGCCCCACGACACAGTCGCCCAGATGGAACCGATGAAGATGCCGAAGCCCAGACAGGTGAGGGCAGGGTAGAGCAGCAGGAGCGACAACAGTTGCAGGTGCTCAGCCTGGCGACGCATGCAGAGGGCTGTCAGCGAGGTGGCACAGGTCAGGGCCAGCAGGGCGAAAGCCATCATGATGATGCTGACATGGATGGTCAGCAACGGGGAGTTGAGCACGGGCATGAGGTGGGTAATCTGCGGGTCCATCTGCGAGATGTGGCTGACCAGCAGGAAGAAGCCTGACAACAGGAAACCGAAGGTCAGCATGACCGGGAATTTCCTGCTGGCGGCGAAGGCCAGCAGCATGACAGCCCAAGCCAGGAACAGCATGGTTTCATAGCCGTTGGCCATGGGAACGTGCCCTGTGATGATCCAGCGCAGCGCCAAACAGCAGGTTAGTGCCAGAAACACTACTGCCAGCAGCCCTTTCTCCAGCCTGAAGGGCAGCGTGTGGCACGCATTCTTCGACCTCCTGTCGAAGTGTGGCGTTGCATTTACTCCGAACAGCTGTAGTGCGAAAGCCAGTATGCCTATGGTAAGGCATACCATGAAGAGGATGGTGGCAAAGGGTACCTTATTATATATATGCTCAGCCTCTACGCGTATCGGACTGGGCAGGGAACGCCCTCCAAAGGTCTGCTGATACTGCAGCATCTTGTCCAGAAACTGGTTGGCACGCTCGTAGTGGCCTGCCTGTATCTCCCCATTGAGCAGGGTGAACACCTCGCGGATGTACTTCCGGTGCTCTGTGTCCATCGAATCGGGCAGACTACTGGTGGGGGAATACCAGGTGATGGTGGAGGAGGGGAGAGTGTAGGGGAAAATCTTGAGCGGTGTGCCTTGGTGCAGCTCCATGATGAGTGACACCTTCTCGTCCGTCTTGCGCACATCCTTGTCTTGAAGATGCGGACCGAGAATGTAGCCATGCTGGTTGAACAGGCTGTTAAAACTGGCATAGTCGGGCAAGTTCAGGCGTTGCTTCATCTCGCTGCCCTTTATCTTGATGACTGGCTCCCGGGTCCAGTCATGATAGAAGAACACAAAGCCCGTCAGCACCTGTGTGGCGCTATACCCCTCGTAGGAACGCTTGCCATAGAGCTTCTTGGCGAAGTCCAGGGCATAGGTCTCCATGGGGCAGACACGGTCGTTGTAGACCACAAAGAGCCGGCCAAAGCGGTCTGCCGTCTCCTGGGGCAGCACGCGGGGCGAAGCGCTGGCTGCTGTTGCGTATGCTGCCATGCCATAGCAGCATACAAGGCAGGCGGCTGCACGGCGCAGCAACTGACGGTAGCTTCCTTTAGGGTCAATGAGTATCCAGACGAGCGACACAAACAACAAGGCATAGCCGGCATAGGTGACGGGGATGCCCCACGGGTCGCTGTTCATGGCCAGGATGCTGCCCTGCAGGTCGTCGTCATAACTGCTCTGGTAGAGGCGCACACCACTATAGGAGACAATGTTGTTCATGGATACCACCCGCTGCTCACGACCGTCGATGACGATGTGCGAGCGATAGTCGGAAGGAGCCTGCGTACCCTCGTGATATTGCACTTCGAAGCGCTGTAGACTGATGTTAAAGGGTAACGTATGCTCCTGTATGTCTGGGGTCAGGTAGCGATTGGTGGGCTCGCCGGTGCGCAGATGGATGATTCCCTGACGGGCTGTGAGATGCGTCAGCAGGGCTCCGGCAAGAATGATGACAAACGACAGATGCAGGGCGACAACGGAAGGACGCCGTACACGTCGTTGGATGAAATAGAAGACAGCAACAGCCGTCAGCAATGCCCACAGGGCCGAAAACCACCAGGCTCCGTAGATGTTGTCGGCAGCATCGTCCGTGCCATGGTACTTTTCAATGATAGTGGCGGCCGCCATGACGACCACCACTATCAGATAGAGTGCTATAACTGTCTTTTTCAGCATGGGCTTAGATGGATTCGATGAACTTCACGATGGCGTCACGGTCAGCCTTTGGCAACTGATAGAACTTGGCTGCCGCTCTGTAACCGTCAGACTGCTTGGAATAGCCGTGCCACATGATGGCCTCGATGACAGTACGTGCACGACAGTCGTGCAGACGGTCGTCGGCACCCGTCAGACGACGGCTCAGTCCCCTACCCCATAATGGAGTGGTACGGCACCATCCCGTGCGGATGTCGTTCTCCATGAACAGACGGTGCTGTACCATGTCGGTATAGGGCCAGATGGTCTGGTTGGGATACTTCGGCAGCAGCTTGGTGTAGTCGCCGTCCTTGGCCAGGCCGTTGGCGTCGGCGTATGCCTTGGTGGCAGCATCCACCCACATGTTGTCGGTACCTGTCGTCCACGACGGGCGGTGGCATTGTGCACAGCCTATCTGTGTGAACAGCGTCTTGCCGCGCTTCACGTCGGCATCATCCAGATTGCGGGCGGCAGGAACGGCCAGACCGCGGTGCCACACCATGAACTGGTAGTACTGCTTGTCCGACATCTCCTCTTCGCCCTTATAGTATTCATCGTTCAACAGATACTTCTCGAAAGTGCTCTTGAAGCTCACATTGGGTGTGTTCAGTACCTCATAGACACGGGCCTTGATGCCTTCGTCCGTGCCGTCGGCATAGTACGGATGCAGGATGCTCAGAGGCGACTGGCCGTGCTGCTTGATGTAGCTGATGACTGCGGCATCCTCGCTCTGTGCCTTGGCCCAGGCGGTGGTGCTGTAGAGCCAGTGACGGTCGCTGCGGGTGACGTTGGTGATGTTCCAGATGGCATTGGCACCGGCACCGTCCTGCAGCGAACCACGCGTCATGGCGTAGGTGAACTTCTTGAGGCGGTTGACCTGCTCCACGCCGCTGGAGGCGTTGACGTACCATGCCGTAGCAGCAAAGTCGCCGGCGGCAGCGTCCCAGAAGGCGGGATTGAGCTTCTCGTTGACATCGATGTTGTTCTTCTTCCACCAGGCCGCCTGCTTCTGGTATTCCTCACGGATAGCCTCGTCGGGAATAGCATCGAGCAGTCCGGTACCGATGATGCCGATGGTGCTCTCCAGACGGAAGGCTACGGCACCGTTGCCGGTCTCCCACGGTGTGGGGCTGGTATTGAAAGCGGAACGGTCAATGGACAGCTCCGGGTAGATGAGTGCGTACTGTTCGCCGTCAGGGAACTGCGTGGCAGATATCTCACTGCCGTCGGCCATGGCGGTGACGGGCAGCCAGTCGAGGTGAATACCGCTCTCGTCGATGGGCGGCAAGAAGGGATTGACGGCACGTGTCTGGGGCATACCCGTTACCTCGCTGACGTATGGACCGTCGTCGCTGTTCATGCCGTCGGCAGGATGATAGATGACGAGCAGGTAGCCGTTGCCCCACTCAGCGGTGTATTTGGTGACACGTTTGCCGTGGCCGTATGCCGGATGGCAGTCCAGGCACGACTTACGAACATAGGCAGGCCCCAGACCGTTGAAGGGTGCCTGGAACTCGGTGACGTTACGTTCAAAGAACTGTTCGCCACGGTTGAAGGCTTCGGTGAGTCCCATCTCGGTGACTGCGGGCGTCTCGTCTTCATAGCAGCCCTGCGTGACATTCATGGTGGTGCCTTTCTCGCCACCCGTCAGCCACTCTTCAGCGCTGAAGTTTCCTACTGCCTTGCCGATATACTGTTCTTCATCGGTCGAAGGCTCCGGTTCCTGGCTTGCAGGCTCATCATCGTCCTTACAAGCAGTCAAGGCAACCCCCATGAAGAGGGCTGCCATGATCAGAAAGCTTTTTCTTAGTTCAAAATTCATAAGGCATAATTCATAGTTATCACTTTTAATTCCTCGCTCGGCTTTGCCGCTTGGCTCAGCCAAGAACTCCTAACTCCATCAGTTCGCTGCTATCCAGGAAGCTGCCTCGTTGATGGCCTCGTCGAGCGTGTTGATGGCGTCCATGGCAGCCTTGGCGTTGGTGCTGTGAGTGTCAGTGACAAACGGCGCACCGCTCTTGGCTGTGTTCAGGGCAGAGAGGGCAGCATCGAGTTTTGCTTTCAGGTCAGCGGCCATCGTGGGATTGTATTTCTCCAGATAGGCCATGATGCTGTTGGCATGTGCCGTTGTCTGTTGCTGACCGTAGATAGAATACTGGATGCTGGTGATGTTGTCAAAGAAATCGTAATAGGAACGCTGGCTGTAGGGCGACTCAATATAGTCGGTGTCGGCACCGGTGTAGGCCTGACCAATCTTCTGACCTGCCACCTCAGCGCAGATGTTGCTGCAACCGGCCACGAGGATGGTGTTCATGACGTTGCGCCAGGTACGCAGGGTGCTGCCGCTCTTGGTGGCGTTCAGCATGTTCTCGCCATACGACCAATCGCCACTGGCAACGGTTGAGGGGAACTCACACTCCTCTACACGGTCCTGATGTGATTGTGGAGCTTTTTCGCCTAACCAGCTGACTTCAAGTTGGAAACACTTGTCGCGCAAGTCACCTGCAACGGCAGCGGCGAAGACCAGTTCCTGCTCACCAGTGATGTTACGGCCGGCAAAAGCTTCGTCGGTTTCCGTACCCTGAAGGGCTGATAGCGTGCGGTGCTGACCGTTACGGAAGATGATAAACTCAATGCCGTGGAAGCCGAGCTGCTGCTCGCCCACCAGGGCACGTGCATTGTCAATACCACCATCGTCCAGGTCGTCCAGGTCCTCAATAATCTCCGCACTGCTCAGCGCCTTTGCCAGAGCTACGCGGTCAAGGGGCCAGGTGTCGATGTGGGGGTCGATGCCGAAGTCGGTAGCAGCACCGTAGAGAAACGACTCGCTCTGCTCCCATGCAGAACGGGCAGCTATGAACGTGTTGCAAACCTTGTCAATGTCGCCCTGTGTCAGGGTGCCGGCACGGAACTTGGCCTTGGCCTCCACCAACTGGTCAAAGAGGTCGGAGGTCTTTGCGGCCAGCGACTTGTAAATGGGGAAAATGACGTTGTTGACATACTGTGTGGTGATGGCCTCCATCGCTACCTCTTTTTCGTTGACAGCTGGTGTGGGGTCATCGTTCTCATTGTCATCGCCACAGGCGGTGAAACTCAGGGCGCTCATCAGAACAGCCACTGAAAGAATAAAGTACTTTTTCATTTTATATAATTAATTAACTCCTAATTCCTCGCTCGGCTTTGCCGCTTTGCTTGCAAAGAACTCCTAACTCCTAAAGAAAGAACCCTTCATAGCAGATTCCGAGGTTCAGGCTCGGCTCATTGTTGTAGGGGCTTTTCAGGAGCCGCAGGCTGTAGTCGGCCTTGACGGCAATCTGGGGCACGGGATGGTAGTTGACACCGAACGCCATGCGGGTGACGTTGGTATAGTCAAACATCTCCTTGTTGCCCGTAGGGATGTAGCTGTCGTAGTATTCACAACGGCCAAAGACGTAGAGCTTCTGGTCAGAACGGCGCAGCTTCTCTATCTGTGAGAAGACGTTATAGCCAGCCTCAATGCCCATGCTAACGGCGTTCTTGCCAATCATGGCGCTCTTGACGGGTGAGTTGCTGGCATGGGCTTTCGCATCCTTGATGGCGTTGAGCTTGTCGGTCTCGCCCACATAGCCATAGTCGGCCTGGGCACGGACAATCCAGTTCCATCGCTTCAAGGTCATATCCACAGCACCGATGGCTACCGTGCCCTTCACTTTGTCGTAGGGTTTGCCGTCGCCCTTCAGGTCGTTGGGGAAGGTGTTGTGGGCAGAGTTGCCGTAGAATCCGCTGACACCCAGCCGCAGACCGGGCATGGCGTAGTAGTCCAGTCGTCCGGCAAAGCCTAACTGCGTGGCAGGCTTGAACTCGAAGGGCGAGCCGGCACCATGATGTACCCACTTGTCACGGTTGAAGAACATAGCGTTCAGACCTGCAATGACCTGCAGTTCATACTTGAAACGTCCTGAGCATCCCCAGAAGGAGATTCCTGTGTCGTGCCATGTGGAAGGCAGTATGGTGTTCTCACCCTCGGGACGATAGACGGTGAAGTAGTTGAGCGGCTCGTGATGGGCATTGTTCAGACCCACAGGCACTACGAAGTGTCCTACCTTCAGATTGGCGGCAGCAGAGAACTCCTTGTTGATCCAGAACTGCTCCAGCTCTACTTCGCCGCCTTTCTCCTGCTCACTTTCCCACTCGGCTGCCTCGTCGGCCTCGTTTTCAATGGCCGAGCCCGTGCCCGTGTGCTCAAACTCTATCTCGGTGCCCAGCGTCCAGCCCTTGCCGAAGTCATAGCCTAAATAGATGACGGCGTGGGGAATGTCGAAGCGGCCGTGACTGGGGTCGTTATTGTAGCTCTCGGGGCTGGAGTAACGGTTGACGTGGTCGCTGTAGAAGTTACGGCTGAAGGCTGCTTCGCCATAGCCGCCAATACTGAGACGGCTCGTCTCATGGGAGAACACACTGTCGCCGGCGTTTTCCTGCGCACAGACAGATAAAGGTATAAATGTAAGAAGGTAAAAAACTAATTTTCTCATTATCTCATTTTCTGATTTTCTCAATTTCGCTGCAAAAGTAGGCACTTGTAGCGACGCCTGCAATACCTAAAAATAATGAAAATGCCTGCAAATACCTATTTATGGGGATTGTGTATGTCGGAAATAATGCGTAACTTTGCAGTCAAATAATCATTTCTTATGAAGCAGATGAAACTTTATGAGGCCGGCGACAAGATGATTTCGCTTATCAAGGATAATTACAGCCTCCTGCAGTCGCTCGGTTCCTTCGGCATTAACCTCGGTTTCGGCGATAAGACCGTCAGCGAGACCTGTGAGCTGAATAATGTGGACACCTACACCTTCCTGGCGGTGGTCAACTTCACCATTAATGGGTATAGCAACTTTGAGGACGATGCCCAGCTCGATGTACCCACACTGATGCACTACCTCGAGGCCAGTCATGCGTATTACCTTGATTTCCAACTGCCTTTCATTCGTCGTGAGTTGGAGGAGAGCCTTGATGCCAGTGACCATCTGGCCCGCCTCATCCTACGCCTCTACGACGAGTATGCCCATGAGATACGCCGTCACATGAAATACGAGGAGAAGACACTCTTCCCCTATGTGCAGTCGCTGCTGGATAACCGCCATGTCGTGGATTACAATATTGAGACCTTCTCCAAGCACCATGAGAGTGCCGACAAGAAACTGCGTGAGCTGAAACTGATGATTATCAAGTACCTGCCATCGAACACGCAGCTCAATAACCAGCTCACCGCCACCCTCTACGATATTTTTAATAATGAGGAGTGGCTGCAGCTGCACGCTCAGGTGGAGGACTGCATCTTTGTGCCTGCCATCCGTAGGCTGGAGCATCAGTCGCGTCAGAACGATGTCACTAAGAACATCACCAGTATGGTGTTCAAGGGTGGGCCAGAAGTGGGCGAGACACTCAGCGACCGTGAGAAGGAGGTCATCATCGGCGTGGTGCAGGGCATGCAGAACAAGGAGATTGCCGATCACCTCTGCATCAGCACCAACACCGTCATCACCCACCGTCGCAACATTGCCCGCAAATTGCAGATTCACAGTGCTGCCGGTCTTACCATCTATGCCATCGTCAACGGCCTTGTTGACATTAGCAGCGTAACATAATCAACTAAACTAACATAACAACAATGTACTTTACGGGAATTATTATTGCTGTAGGTGGAAAGGGGATGGTTTCCCAAGAATCCGAAGCGAAAAGACTAGTCAGATTTTATTGATGTCAACGTATCCGTGCATGACAGCATAGATGGTGAGGGCAGAGACGCTTTTCATGCCCAGCTTGTCCATGATGTTCTTGCGGTGGGTGACGACGGTAGCCAGACCGATGTTCAGCCGGTCGGCTATCTCCTTGTTGATGTAACCCTGCACAATGAGCGACATCACTTCAATCTCACGGTCGGTAAGAATCTTCTGCTGCAGTACCTGAGGCATGGGCGGCAGGTTACGGCCGTCACCGTGAGCATGCTGCACCAATTGGAGCAGCTGATGGACGAGTGCCTTCTCAGGCTGGTTGATGCAGAGGCTGTGGAACTCGCTGAGTTGTGAGGTGTCGGAAACGGAAAGTGTCAGCACAATTGTCTTGCGGTTCTTTTCCGAAAACCACGGACGGTTTTGCAGCACGATGTTCATAGCCACGAAATAGTGGAAGTAAAGTTCCGGTCCCGCAGCCTCGAACTCGCTGAACGAGCCAAAGGTATCAACCGTCATGATAGGCATGACGTTCTGAAGCATTTGCCGGAGTCCGAGGGTGGCAAGTGTGTTGGCGTCTATGATTGCAATGCGGGGGCGGCCTTCGTTCATGGGAGATTAATGATTAAACATTAAACATTAAAGATTAAACATTAAACATTAGACGCTCATGAATTTGAGACGACTGGCCTGTGCCATCACAATGGAAGCCAGTGTCTCATTGTAGGGAGATGGACCATTGAGCGCCTCGAACATCTGGATGAGTTCGGTTTTGCCTCCTCCGTTTTTAAGAAGGTGGACGATACAGAGGTTCTGCAGGCCAATGGTTTCTGAAAGAATGTCGAGGTCGGTGGTTCCCAGCTGGAAGAGTGCCAGCTGGTAGGCATCATCCAAGTTTTCCTTGTACATTTGTTCAACGTCGCCCAGCGTCTTGAGTCCCTGGCGTTTCAGAACCGTCACGAAAGGTAAGAAGGAAGCGGTGTGCAGCTCAGCCTGCGTAATAGCGGCTATCTTGCGGTTCAGACTGTCGTAGGGACGTCTGGAAAGATAGGTACCGAAGCTTTCTCTGTCGAGCGGTACTTCGTTGTACTGCCCGTTCTGCACCAGGCTGTTGATGCGGTGACGGTATTCGGCGATGGCGTTGCGGATGCGGCTGAACTCGTTGTCGGCCAGCTCCAGGAGTCCTGCCAGTCGGCTCAGGCTGCGGTGATGCTCTATGGGTATCTCCATCTCCGTCTTGTAGCCTATGTCATGCTGTATGGCAGACCATACGTGCTGTAGGGCGGTACGTATCTGGAGTTCGAATCGGATTTCCCTGAGCTCAGGCGGTACGGGCTCACGCAGTCGGCAGATGTAGTGCAGCGAATTGTAGCCGAAACTGTGGAACTCGTGCTTTAGCCGCTTGTCTTCGGAGTTCTGCCAGTCAATGTCAAAAAGACTTTCTGCAAGTGACGCTATGCGATCGACTTCCTCGTTGTAGAACGTTATGACACGGACGCCGAGAATATCGGTAATGTCTTCAAGCTCAGCGTACTTATAGCCCTTGCGTTTAAGCTTTCCGGCAAACGATTTCTCTTCCTTGATACGTGATTCCATGCTGGCTACACTGATGTCAGTCTGGTTGACCTGTTCGCGTATAATACGCATCACCAGGTCCTGCAGCTGTTTGTACAGCGGCATACGCTGACGATATGCGTCCAGTAGCATCTCGCAGTGCAAGTCGAGTCCGTAGTCGTCCATTTTTATTTAGCGGATTTCAAAAAGGTTGAAGAAGCCTGTCATCATAAACACCTTCTTGATCTCATCATTGATGTGTTCAATGACAACCTTTCCGCCCTTAGCTGACGACTCCTTGCGGATGGTCAGGAACAGACGAAGACCTGATGAACTGATGTACTCCAGTTGTTCGCAGTCGAGGATGATTTCCTTGTCGGCGTTCTCCAGCAAGGGGATGATTTCCTGTTGTGCTTTAACTGCTGCGGGGGTGTCAAGACGTCCGCTGATGATTGCGGTCATGCCGCCATTCTCTTCTTTAATGTCAAAAATCATTGTTGTTTCTGTTTTTAATTTGTAATTCGTAATGAGTAATTAGTAATTATGATTACCTCGTACAACCTTGAACAAGCAATGACATTGCGGTTAATGCTGCCTTTAGGTAGTAATCGTAATTACTCATTACTCATTACTCATTTCTCATTATTTATTTACTTAACCAGAGCCTTGCGGGCAGCCTCAATCTGCTCCTTGGCATTTGCCAGCTGGGTCTTCAGCTCAGCTACGCTGGTGGCGTTGAGCACGTTCAGCGGTGCAAGAGCGTCAGCTACGGGCTTGATCTCGGGGTCATAAGCCTCCAGGCGCTTTACAGCGTCGAGCAGCAGGATGATGCGGTAGGTAACGTTAGAAGCGGCGTCATCGTTGAACACGGTGAGGAACTTGTCAGAGTTCTGGTTGACAACGTAGAGCTGCTCAACGAGAGCGGCGGCTGCCAGCTGCCAGAAGTAGTTGATGCGGCCGTTTTCGTTCATGGCATCATACAGGGTGGTTGTGGTCTCATACAAGGTGTTGGTATCCTCAACAGCCTTGAATGAGGGATCGTTGATGTCGGCACTCAGTTTGGCAATGGCCTTGTCATAGTCATCAAGAGACATCTCGTAGAGGGCGGCAATCTTCTTGTCAACCATCAGAGCGCTGAGCAGACGATACTTCTCTGCCAGTGTGTTAGCCTCTTCGATAACGTTAGCGTTGAGCAGATACTCAGGCTTTACCTGCTTCTCTTCCTTGGTCAGTGTCAGTCCGCCATTGTTCTCCTGCAGGAAAGGCAGCTGCTGCAGCTTACCGAGCTCAGCCGAGATGCTGTCAATCTGCACCTTGATGCTGGCCTCAATCTGCTCCTGTTCAAAACTCTTCAGGCTGTCAGCCGTTTCAGTGTTCTGATTACTCTTCTGTCCGGTGCAAGCAGCAAAAGCGAATGCTGCGAATGCAATTGCAAATACTGATAATTTTTTCATTGTTTTGAATTTTAAGTTATTAATAAAATGTATATTCTTTTTCATCTTTCATCTTTATTCTTTCACTTTCCTCATGTATCTTCCTGGGCAGTCGGTCAGCAGCAGGATGGTCATGATGATGCTCATGATGAGCAGCACCGTCAAGTTGAACCACAATGTCTTGACGTGCCAGGAGCCGATGATCTTCTCACTGCTGTAGAACGGCGCACGTCCCATCTTGTTGCGAGGCGTCAGGAAGATGATGCCGGTACGTGGAACGATGGTCGTGCCTACCACTTCTATGGTACTGCGCTGGTCAGCGCCAATGACGCAGTCTTCCAACTTCAGGTTGTAGTGTTCGCGTTTAAGCTGCATGAGAGCCTCCTTGCCGTGCTCCCGTATGAACTGGGCAGTCCGGGCATCAGCTTTCAGTGTGACTTTGTTGCTGCGGGCGGCGAGAATCTTCTCTGCCTCCTTCATATATTCTTTCAGCGACTCATAGGAGTCATCGCCCTGATAGGGTTCCATTTCGCAATATTCGGTGATGACGGGCAGGTTCTCATGGATGATGTCCATGTGCTCGGGCTTAACCGGCTTGCCGTTCTTCTGTTCGTCCTTGAGCGTTTCCAACTGGGACTGCAACTCATAGAGGAATCCCATGTTGTAGAACTGTGTCTCGTATTTCTCCTTGTCCGAAGCGAACGACGGAGCCTCGTAGGCATTGTCGGTAAACGACGTCACGGCCAGTGCCTCGTAGGACCAGCGTGAGGGAATGACGTCGCCAATCAGCGGCACGTTGCCCGTCGTGCTGTTGGGGGTCAGGTCGGTAAAGCTCACCACCAGTCCGCAGAGCAGGATCTGTGGGATAAGCAGCAATGGTATGGTGATGTAGATGGCTACCACCGAGTTCAGACATTGGGAGAGCAGCAGACCTGTCAGTCCGGCTAAGAACGTCGTCACAAACAGGATAAGCCACCATGTGCCAAACAGTCCGTGCAGTCCCATGATGGAATTGCCGATGAGGATAAACAGCAGGGTCTGGACGAGTGACACACCGGCCATGTAGATGATTTTCGACCAGATATAGCTGCCGTAGGAGAGGTTGAGGAACCGTTCGCGCTTCAGCAGGGCACGATCCTTGATGATTTCCTCTGCCGATCCGCTCATGCCAATGAAGGTTGCCACGATGACGGCCATGAAGAAGTAGCTTACCAGGTTCTTGTTGTTCATGACGCTGTAGCCTTCGGGCGGTGCGAAGCGGGTGAGCAACGCACATATGACGGCCAGCAGCGGAGCTACCAGCAGCGTGATGGTCAGGTACTGTACGTTGGTAATCTTCGTCTTGATGTTGCGATAGAGGAAGATGCCCAACTGCTTCAGGGCGCTGGGTTTGCGCTGGTCAGACGGCGGAATGTCAGCCTTGGGGCCTTCGCCTGCAGTCTTGGACCTGTTCTTCAGGTACAGCTCATGCCAGTCCTGTGGCGACATCTTACGGGCATCTGACGGTTCGCCGGTATTGCTGAGGGCTTTCTCGTCAATGATGTTCAGCACAATCTCCGGGTTCACATTACCGCAGGTTGGGCAGGTGCTGGTCTCAGCATCGGCATAGTTCGCCGCCTCCTTGAAATAGGTAATGGCATCAATGGGGTTACCGTCAAAGACGGGGTAGCCTCCCTTGTCGAGCAGCCACAGACGGTCGAACAGCTTATAGACGTCGCTGGACGGCTGGTGGATGTTCACCACGATGAGCTTTCCCTTCAGTGTCTGTTCCTTGAGTAGCAGGATGACCTTCTCCGTGTCGGCAGATGACAAGCCTGATGTCGGCTCGTCAAGGAAGAGCACGGCTGGCGCGCGGTTTAGCTCCAGAGCGATGTTCAGTCGTTTGCGCTGACCG
>JAEEGF011766831.1_pt1 | contig 13350 bp, 10 predicted proteins | sample 9134171 | NCBI WGS metagenome assembly JAEEGF01 (sample SAMN16246542, study PRJNA631951) | gut metagenome | biome: gut microbiome; feature: rumen; material: AP-attached | host: Bos | place: Iran: Karaj | collected 2018-10
CTTATCATAGAAGCTGAATGGAAGCGTTTGAATATGCGAGAAGATGTCTCTGCGCATATCTGCCTCAACGCGTACGCCGAACAGATGGCCCCAATAGTTCACGATATAGAGCATGATCGCGCGTACGATGTACGCCGCGAAGATCGCGCCGATCAGGATCGCAAACAGCGTAACAAGAGAGCTGTTTCCCGGCTGACTTTCGATCTGAGGAAACAGCTTCTTGATCAGATAATTGGTCAAAAGAGGGAACCCGACGTCAACGGCCGCGACAAGCGTGGCGCAGCCGATGTCGAGGAGAAACAATCCGAGATGCGGTTTATAATACCGCGCAAAGCGTTTGATCTTGTTCATGATTCAATCTTACACGATTCATTTGCTTTTGTCCATATCGCGGAACAAAGAATATGTCGGATTTGAGCCGCATAGAGTAAACCAAAAGCAGATTCGGGAGGTTTCTATGGACAGAACAGCTCTTTATCGGGATATGATGGAGCGGACGCACGGCGATATCTATTTCGGCGTGATCGGTCCGGTGCGCACGGGCAAATCGACGTTCATTAAACGGTTTGCGGAGCTTTTGATGGTGCCGAATATCGAAAATGAATTCCAGCGGCAGCGGCTCGTCGACGAGCTTCCGCAGAGCGGAACGGGGAAGAGCATTATGACGACGCAGCCGAAGTTCATTCCCGAAGAGGCGGCGGAGGTCCGGCTCGACGAGACGGCGCAGGCCAGGATGCGGCTTGTTGACTGCGTGGGTTTCATGGTCCCAGGCGCTCTGGGCTCGAAAGAAGACGGCGTACCGCGGATGGTCACGACGCCGTGGTTCGACGAGGATATTCCGTTTGAACAGGCGGCGGAGATCGGCACGCGCAAGGTCATCGAAGACCATGCAACGGTCGGCGTCGTGATCTTTACCGACGGTACGATCACGGATATTCCGCGTGAAAGCTATCCGGAAGCGGAACAGAAATGCATGGAAGCCGTAAAAGAAACGGGAAAACCGTTTGTGATCATCCTGAACACCGTCGATCCGTGCGGAGAACCTGCGCTGAAGACCGCAGAAGAAATCGAAACGCAGTACGGCGTCAAGCCCATCGTGATGGATCTGCTGCATCTTTCGGAGCGGGGACTCACAAGTCTTTTGACCGAGATCCTGTATGCGTTCCCGCTCAAGATGATCGAGCTGAACGGACCGACGTTTCTGCGTGCGCTGCCTGCGGAGCATCCGGTCCTGAAGGACATGATCGAAACGCTCTCCGTAAGCGTGCGCGACGTGCATTGCGTGCGGGACGTTTCTGTGATTGCGGACGCTTTTTCGGAGATGGAGCTCTTTCGTTCGGCGGAGATCCAGACGGTCGATCTCGGCTGCGGCAGAGCGAGTATCGGTCTGTACCCGATGGAAGGAGTATTCTATTCGATCCTGAGCGATGCGTGCGGAATGACGATCCGAAACGATTACGAGCTGATGAGCGCGGTCAACGGCTTTGTCACGGCGAAAAAGGCGTATGACCGGCTTTCGGCGGCGCTGGATAAGGCGATGCAGACAGGCTACGGCATCGTGGAACCGGACCCGGAGAAGATGCAGATCTCTGAGCCTGAGCTGTTCAAGAGCGGCGCGAAATACGGCGTACGTTTGCACGCAAAAGCAAGCGGACTGCATCTTGTTCGTGTCGATATCGAAAACGACGTCGAACCCCTGATCGGAACGGAGCAGCAGAGCAAGGACCTGATCGCGTATCTCAACGAAAATGCGGACGAGAGCGGACAGGATTATCTGAAAACGAATCTGTTCGGGAAATCCCTCTACGATCTCATTTCCGAGGGGATGCAGGGCAAAGGCGCAAACATGAACGAGCAGGTGCAGATGAAGCTCCACGGCGCGCTGCAAAAGATCGCGAACGACGGCTGCAACGGAATGATCTGTATTATGCTTTGACGAATGCGCAAACTAAGCTCGGTCAGACGGCCGAGCTTTTTTATTTGGAGGAAACAATGCGAACGGATCTTGCGCTGGAATCAAAAACGAACGCTGCCCGGATCTCCGGGATCAAAGAGCAGACAGAGGATCGGAACGGGATCGGGATCACAAGGATCGACGTAGTCGATCGGCAGGCATCCGAACTGCTTGACAAGCCGATCGGCCGATATGTGACCGTTACGGCGGATCCGCAGGATTTTTCGGATCGGGCGCGCAGGAATGAAATCGCAAACGTTCTGTCGGAAGAGCTTCGGGCAATGGCAAAGAAAATCAACAGCGCCATGATCGTAGGGCTTGGGAACCGATATGTCACGGCGGACGCGCTCGGTACCAAAACCGCCGAATATGTGCTTGTGACGCGACACGTGTATATGCATCTCAAGGACCTTCTGCCAAAAGGAACGCCGGTTACCTCAGCGTTTTGCGCAAACGTGCTCGGCGTGACCGGCATGGAGACGGCAGAGGTGGTTTCGTCGCTTACCGAACGGATCAAACCCGATATCGTGATTCTGATCGATTCGCTTGCGGCGGCGAGCGTGAAGCATATCGGATGCGTGATCCAGTGCAACGACAGCGGGATCGCGCCGGGTTCCGGCGTCGGAAACTTCCGAACAATGCTGACGCGTGAGCTGCTGCATGTGCCGGTGATCGCGATCGGTGTGCCGACGGTCGTCAGCGCCGAAACGATCGTCCGGGATTCCGGCGCAAACCGTTCGCATACCGAAGACCTGAAGGATCTGATCGTCGCACCGAAGGACATCGACGCGCTGATCCGAGATCTTTCACGCGTGCTGTCTGATGCGATCAACAGAATGCTGTTCGGTGAAAACTATCCGCAGCTTGAACAATTACTGAGATAAATTGCTGTACCTCCGCGTATGATATATCGGAGGTGCAGTATGAAACGTAAACACACTTATCGGAAAAGAAAACACAGATACGGCCGCGGCGTACACGGACCGTCTGTTTTTGCATGGAGCGCGCTGATCCTTGCATGGCTCTCGCTGCTCCCGATTTCCGCATACCTATTTCAGCCGAAGACAAAACCGGAACAGAACCGAGAGGAAAATGCGGCGTCGGCGTTTGCACAGGTTTCAGACGCGCAAAGCATATCGCAGGAACCGGCAGAACCGCATACAGATCCATTGGAACCGACAAAAATCACGATGGACTTTTTGCCTGCGATCCTTTCGCTGCGCGCGGACGATCCCACGATCCTGATCTACCATACGCATACCACGGAGGCGTACACACAGACGGAAACGGAAACGTATCGGGAATCCTCCAAGTGGAGAACGAACGACGCCTCGAGCAACATGATCGCCGTCGGGGAAGCGTTGAAGGAGATCCTTGAGACGCAGTACGGATTCCGTGTGATCCACGATACGACCGATCATGAGCCGCCGAAGCTTGCCACTGCGTACGACAGGAGTCTTATCACGATGGAACGGTATCATAAGGAGTACCCTTCGATCGTTCTGTTTATCGACCTGCATCGCGATGCATACGACACGACGAACGCGCCGTGTGATTATCTGACCGTCGACGGTGTCGAAACGGCGCGTCTGATGCTCGTGGTCGGACGCGGGGAGAAATACGAGGAGAAGCCGTATTTTGATTCCAATATCAGATTCGCCGAAAGGATCACCGAGCATCTCAATTCGATCGCGCCGAAGCTTGCGAGACCGATCCGCGAGAAGAAGGGCCGATACAACCAGCACGTCGCGCCGAACTGTATCCTCGTCGAAGTCGGTCACAATGCAAATACGCTTTCTCAGGCGAAGGCAGCCATGCCGTATCTTGCGGAGAGCATCGTTTATGCATTCCGAGCGCAGGAGCCTGACGTTTCCGATTGGGCTCCGAATTGACAAGAAGAAAGCAGAATGATATACTATTATGCAGATGAGATACGGAGGACATCCGATTATGAGAAATCACAGAATTGCAGTCGTCGGCGCAACGGGAATGGTCGGAAGAACATTCCTGAAAGTGCTTGAGGAGCATCGGATCGAAGCGGAATATGCGCTGTTTGCATCCGCGAAGAGCGCGGGCAGCACGCTCCCGTTTTTCGGCGAGAAGCATGTCGTGGAGGAGCTTACGGAAAACAGCTTCCGGGATCGCGGTTTCGATTACGCGCTCTTTTCCGCGGGCGGCGCGATCAGCGCGAAGTTTGCGCCGCTGGCTGCCGAAGCCGGTGCGGTCGTGATCGACAATTCCAGCCAATGGCGCATGGATCCTTCGGTGCCGCTCGTCGTTCCTGAGGTGAATCCGGAAGCGCTGAATAAGATCCCGAAGGGCATCGTGGCCAATCCGAATTGCTCCACGATCCAGGCGGTCGTACCGCTGAAAGTGCTTGACGATGCATTCGGCATCAGGCGCGTGGTGTATTCCACCTATCAGGCGGTTTCCGGCGCCGGGCAGAAAGGATATCAGGACCTTGAGGACGGGCTTTGCGGCGCGCTTCCGAAAAAGTTCCCGCATCCGATCGCAGGCAACTGCATCCCGCACATCGACGTTTTCCTCGACAACGGCTACACGAAAGAGGAAGAGAAGATGATCAACGAAACGCGGAAGATCCTGAACCGTCCGGCGCTTCGTGTGACGGCGACCTGCGTGCGCGTGCCGGGCTATCACGGACACAGCGAGAGCATCAACATTGAACTGGAACGGCCGTTTGAGATCGAGGACGTTTTCCGGCTCTTCCGCGAAAAAGAGGGCTTGATCGTTCGAGACGATCCGAGCTGCAATGTTTATCCGATGCCCATCGAAGCAGCAGGCACCGATCCGGTGTACGTCGGGCGGATCCGCCGCGATTTCTCCGTTGAAAACGGATTGAATTTCTGGTGCGTTGCGGATAACATCCGCAAAGGAGCCGCGCTGAACGCGGTTCAGATCATGGAGCTTTTGATAAAGGGGGAGAACAAATGAGCATTTTTACGGGATCCGCAGTTGCTTTGATCACGCCGTTTCATGACGGCGCCGTCGACTACACCGCGCTTACCAGACTGATCGAGCTGCAGATCGCATCCGGTTCCGACGCGATCGTCGCGCTCGGAACGACCGGCGAGGCCGCGACGCTGATGCAGGACGAGCGCGAGGAGGTCATTCGCTTCGTCGTGGAGCGTGTTTCCAACCGTATTCCCGTCATTGTCGGCACGGGCAGCAACAATACCGAGGACGCGATCCAGAAGAGCCGCTTTGCAGAAGCGGTCGGCGCCGACGGACTTCTGATCGTGACGCCGTTCTACAACAAGACCACGCAGGAGGGACTCCTCGCGCATTACAGCTCGATTGCAGAGCAGGTACGCCTTCCGATCCTGATTTATAACGTGCCGTCCCGGACGGGACTCAACATCAAGCCCGAAACGGTTTCCAAGCTCGTTCGCTCCTGCGAGAACATCGTCGGCATTAAGGAAGCCAGCGGCGATATCAGCCAGATCACAAAGCTTGCTTCGATCTGCCCGGAATGCGACATCTACTCCGGCAACGACGATCACGTCGTCCCGATCCTTTCGATCGGCGGCAAAGGCGTCATTTCGACGGTCGCAAATATCATTCCGGAGGTCATGCACCTGATGTGCAAGGCGTATTTCGACGGTGATATCGAAGAAGCGAAACGCCTGCAGCTTGCGCTTCTGCCGATCCAACAAGCAGCGTTCTGCGAGGTCAATCCGATCCCGATCAAGACCATGATGGGCCTTTTGAAGCTCTGCGATCCCGAAGTGCGTCTGCCGCTCGTCAAGCCCTCGATCGAGCATTACGAGCTGATGGAGACTACGCTCCGCGAAAACGGAATGCTGTAAGGGAGGACCGCTTTGAAAAAGCTTTTGATCAACGGGATCGGCGGGCAGATGGGAACCGCGCTCATCAAGGCCCTTGAAAAGGATCCGCACGGCTTTGTGCTTGCGGCGGGCGTGGATCCGTTCGCAAAGAGCTCTTATCCGTTTCCGGTATTTGCTTCATCGTCCGATATCGACGTTCCGGTCGACGTCGCAATCGACTTCTCTGTTCCGAAAGCGACGGAGGAGATCCTTGATTTCTGTGTGCGTTCGAAGATCCCCGCTGTGATTTGTACAACGGCGCTCCCGGATGCGTTGATCGCTAAAATCGACGCGGCGAGCAAAACGATCCCGATCTTCCGTTCCGGCAATATGTCGCTCGGGGTCAACCTGATGCGCGTGCTGCTCCGACAGGCGAGGCTGACGCTCGGCGATGCTTTCGATATCGAGATCATCGAAACGCACCATAACCGCAAAAAGGACGCTCCGAGCGGAACGGCCCTGATGCTTGCGGATGCGATCTCGGAAGCGGACGGCATCAAGCACGCTTACGTTTACGGGCGAAGCGAAAAGGACCGTCGCAGGGAACCGGGCGAGATCGGATTTCACAGCGTGCGCGGCGGAACGATCGTCGGTCAGCACGAGGTCCGGTTCCTCGGAGAAGACGAAGAGATCGCGATCCGTCATGAGGCATACTCCAAACAGGTCTTCGCCTCCGGCGCTCTGCGTGCCGCGCAGTTCCTGTTGACGAAAGAAAACGGCCTGTATTCGATGGAAGATCTTGTTGCGGAAATGCTGCATTGAACAGATTCAATCGAACGGCTTTCGGGCCGTTCTTTTTGTTGCGTAAAAAAGAGGATGTATGTTATAATGTATTGTAATGTGTGTCGCCGGAGGAACCCATGAAACCGTTCGTGCATCTACATGTTCATACCCAATACAGCCTTCTGGACGGCGCTTCGCGCATCCCGGAGCTTGTAAAACGCGCAAAAGCACTCGGACAGACCGCGATCGCGATCACCGACCACGGCGTGATGTACGGCGTGATCGACTTTTACCGCGCGTGCAAGGCGGAAGGAATCAAGCCGATCCTCGGCATCGAAACTTACGTCGCAAAGGGCAGATATGACGCGATCGGCGACGCGCGCGACCGCGATTCCGCGCATCTCATTCTGCTTGCAAAGAACCAGACCGGGTATCAGAATCTGATGCTGCTGTCCTCCGAGGCGTTTATCCACGGATTCTACTATAAGCCGCGGATCGACTACGAGCTTCTGAAGCGGCACCATGAAGGCCTGATCTGCCTTTCGGCATGCCTTGCGGGCGATATTCCGCAAGCGTTTCTGCGCGGGCAGGACGCGCGTGCGTATGAGGTCGCGCGGATGCTGAAGGAGCTGTTCGGCGAAGACTTCTATATCGAGCTGCAGAATCACGGCATTCCCGAGCAGGCGGAGGTGCTGCCGAAGCTGCGGAGACTTGCAAAAGAGCTCGGGATCAAAACGGTCGGTACGAACGATATCCATTATGTAAACAAGGACGACGCCGACGCGCAGGACGTGCTTCTCTGCATTCAGACGCAGCGATTTGTGGACGAGACCGACCGGATGCGGATGGAGACGGAGGAATTCTATCTGAAATCCTACGACGAGATGGCAGCGGCGCTGCCGGACGATCCCGACGCGCTCGATACCACGAACGAGATTGCCGAAAAATGCAATGTAGAGATCCAGTTCGGCGTTCGCAGATTGCCGCACTTTACGGCGCCGGACGGCATGGACAACGACGTTTATCTTCGAAAGCTCTGCGACGAGGGCATGCGGCGCAAGATGCCGGACGGCGGCAAGGTCGCAAGAGATCGCCTTGAATATGAACTGTCCGTCATCGAAAAGATGGGGTTTGTCGATTATTATTTGATCGTTTGGGACTTCATCCACTATGCGAAGACGCACGGGATCATGGTCGGTCCCGGAAGAGGCAGCGGCGCCGCGTCGCTTGCGGCATACTTTCTCGACATCACGGACGTCGATCCGCTGAAATACAACCTGCTGTTCGAGCGATTCCTGAATCCGGAGCGCGTTTCCATGCCGGACTTTGACGTCGATTTCTGTTACGAACGGCGTCAGGAGGTCATCGACTACGTCGGACGCAAATACGGCGAAGGCCATGTCGCGCAGATCATTACCTTCGGAACAATGGCGGCAAAGGCGGTCGTCCGCGACGTGGCGCGCGTTCTGCGCGTGCCGTACGCAGACGCGGACAAGCTTGCCAAGCTGATCCCGAACGTGCTGAAAATCACGATCGCAGACGCGCTCCAAATGAACGCCGAGCTGAAAACGCTGTACGACACCGACGAAACGATGCGGCGCGTGCTCGATCTTTCCATGAAGCTCGAAGGCCTTCCGCGGCACAGTTCGACGCACGCCGCCGGCGTTGTGATCTCAGGTGTTCCGCTTCATACGGTCGTTCCGCTGACCAGCAATGAAGGCGCGCTGACCACGCAGTTCCCGATGACCACACTCGAAGAACTCGGTCTGCTCAAAATGGACTTTTTGGGACTTCGTACGCTGACGATCATCCGCGATGCGCTCGATTTTATCAGGCAGGAGGGGAAAACGGTCCCCGATTTTTCCAAGAACGATTTTGACGATCCCGAGGTCTGGAAGATGATCGCGTCCGGCGATACGGACGCCGTGTTCCAGCTTGAATCCGGCGGCATGCGCCAGTTTATGATGCAGCTGAAGCCCGACTGCTTTGAAGACCTGATCGCAGGGATATCGCTGTACCGTCCGGGTCCCATGGAGCAGATCCCACGCTACATTCGCGGCAAGCATGAGGGCAATATCGAATACGCGCACCCGCTGATGGAGCCGATCCTGAAAAACACCTACGGCTGTATGGTCTATCAGGAGCAGGTCATGGAGATCGTTCGTTCGCTTGCAGGCTACAGCTACGGACGCAGCGACCTCGTCCGACGCGCCATGTCCAAGAAAAAACACGACGTCATGGCGAAGGAACGCACGTTTTTCGTCTACGGCACCGACGGTGTGGACGGCGCGATCAAACGCGGCGTGCCGGAGGACGTTGCGAATCATATCTTCGACGAGATGATGGATTTCGCGTCGTACGCGTTCAACAAAGCACATGCGGCCTGCTACGCGGTCGTGGCATATCGTACCGCGTATCTCAAGCATTATTTCCCGACCGAGCTGTTTGCCGCAACGATCAACGGTTATCGGCAGAATACGGATACGGTCGCCGCTTATGTATATGACGCGAGACGCGATGGAATCCGCATTTTGCCTCCTGACGTCAACAAGTCCATGGCGCTGTTCAATGTGGAAAACAATGCGATCCGCTTCGGGCTGTCCTCCGTGCGGAACGTTTCGGAAAACGTCATGCGAGACGTCGTGCAGGACCGAACGCAGAACGGTCCGTTCAAGAGCTTCGAGGATTTTGTGAACCGTACGCATGGACTGAACAAGCGCATGCTCGAAGGACTGATCTGCGCCGGATGCTTCGACGAAATGGGCTATACGCGCAGCAGTCTTCTGAACGTCTATTCGCAGGCGCTCGACGTCGCGCAGAAGGCGCAGAAAACACGTGAGTCCGGTCAGCTTTCGCTGTTCGATCTGGACGTCGGACAGGAGCTGAACGCAGTTTCATCTCTCCAGATCCCGAACACGCCGGAGCTTCCGCATGCGGCTCTTCTTGCGAAGGAGCGCGAGGCGACCGGGCTGTATCTTTCGGGACATCCGCTCGACGCGTATTCAAAGGCATTGGAGCGTCTGCCGTACAGCGTCGCGGACCTTGCCGCTGCGGACGGAACGGGAACGATCGCGGACGACACCGTCGTGACCGTCGGCGGGATGCTGAGCCAATGCAAACAGCGTCCGACCAAAAGCGGAAACGGCCTGATCGGTCTCGGTGTACTGGAAGGACATTCCGGAACGGTCGAGCTGATGCTGTTCCCGAAAACGCTGCAGGCGTGCTCCGGCCAGTTTTACGATGAGAATATCGTCGAGCTTTCGGGACGCATTTCTATCAGAGAGGATCGCGCAAACTCGATCCTTGTCGATTCGATGCAATCGCTGAAGGATGCGATGCAAACGCTGTATATCCGTCTGCCGTACCTCGATGCGGAGCAGCAGAAGCGCGTCCGAAGGCTCACGCATGCATACCCGGGCGGGACGGCGATCGTCCTCTATGATACGGCGAAAAGGCTCGCGAAAGGCGCGCCGAAGGAATGGTCCGTCAATCCGAGCGAATCGCTGCTGAATGCGCTGAAAGCCGAATTCGGCGAGGAAAATGTGGTGCTGAAATGAAACAGACGAATCCTTTTCAGAAAAATCAGGAGCTGGTCCTTGAAATCACGGGGATCACAAGCGAAGGTCAGGGCGTCGGACGCAGCGACGGCGTCGCGTTCTTCGTTCCGTTTGCGCTTCCCGGCGAAACGGTGAGAGCGCATATCATCAAGGTCGAGAAGAAATACTGCGTTGCAAAGATCACGGAGATCATCCGCCCGTCGGAGCATCGCATCAGACCGTTCTGCGAAGCGTACGAAAAATGCGGTGGGTGTGCGCTGATGCATGCGGACTATGCGGAACAGCTTCGCATCAAAACGCAGACGGTACGCGACTGCTTAGAACGGCTCGGCGGATTTGCAGGGGTCGAAGTGCAGAACACGATCGGCATGGAGGACCCGTGGCGTTACCGCAATAAGGGCAGCTTTCCGATAGGTCTTGCCGATGGAACCGCGGCATTCGGCTTCTACGCCGAGCGCAGCCATCGGCTGATCCCGCTCTACGACTGCCCGATCGAGGATGCGCGCATCACGGCGCTTGCGCGGACCGTCGTCGAATGGGCAAACCGCAACCGCATTCGCGTCTACGATGAAGAGACGGGGAAGGGCTGTCTGCGTGCCTGCGTGATCCGCGTCGCTTCGACCGGAGAACGCATGGCCGCCGTCGTCACGAAGGGCGAGCTTCCGGCAAAGGAATCGCTCATTAAAATGCTCGACGTCGAATCGCTCTATCATAACCGAAACGATCTCAATACGAATGTGATCTTCGGCGACCGGTTCACATTGTTGAAGGGCAAACCGCAGATCACGGAAGAACAGAACGAAGTTCGGTTCCTTGTGAGCCCGCAAAGCTTTCTGCAGGTCAATCCGGTCCAGACAAGAAAGCTTTACGATACCGCGGTCCGTTATCTGGATCCGAAACCGACCGAAACGATTGCGGACGTCTACTGCGGGATCGGCACGATCTCGCTTGCCATCGCAAGACGCGCCGGAAAGGTGATCGGGATCGAGTGCGTGCCCGAAGCGATCGAAGACGCGAAAAAGAACGCAGCGCTGAACGGGATCGGCAACGCAGAGTTTCTTTGCGGGCTTGCGGAGGAAGCGCTGCCGAAGCTTGTGAAGAGCAACTTGCGGCCCGATGCGATCGTGATCGACCCGCCGCGGAAGGGCTGCGAAGAACCGGTTCTAAAGGCGATCGCCGAAAGCGGCGTGAACCGCGTCGTCTATGTATCCTGTAATCCCGCGACGCTTGCGCGGGACGCGAAGATCCTGATATCTTTTGGCTTCCGCATCGAGCACGTCCGGCCGGTCGACATGTTCCCGCACACGCAGCACGTGGAGACTGTCGTTCTGCTGTCAAGGACATGAGGTCAGGGTGCTGAAAAAGGCTTGAAATAAGGGCATTTGCAGGATTTGCCCGTTTGTCGGAGCGTGGATAAGTTTCCGCTGAGCGAGATGGTAAAATTGAGAAAAACTGCTGCTGTAACTCTCGTTTCGCTATCAAGACCAAAAAACGGAGATTGAGACTATCGGATTGTTGTCATTTGAGGCTTTTTGAGAGGTTGAGACTCTCGTTCTGTTGTCAAATCGGGCTGTAACGGTAGTTTCGATGTCCGAACAAAAATATGGAATTGGAGGTGATAGAGTGGCATTAAGGATTCGCCGCTTTGAAGAAAGCGATCTGCAATCATTACATGAACTTCTTTCGGATGAAGAAGTCATGCGCTATATTGAACCCCCGTTCACCCTTGAAAAAACAAGAGGATTTTTAGAGAATGCCGGTCTGACAGACGATCCGTTTATTTATGCTGTTGAAGACGAATACGGTATCTTTATCGGGTATGTGATCTATCATGATTATGACAATGATAGCAAGGAGATTGGATGGATCTTGAGTAAACGGTTCTGGGGAAAAGGCTTTGCTCAGGCATTGACTGAGATACTTATTCAGAAAGCAAAAGCTGGTGGAAAATCCGCTGTCATCGAATGTACGCCTGAACAAGAGGCGACGAAACACATAGCAGAGAAGTTTGAGTTTAACTATGTAGGACTAATAGACGGCTGTGATGTGTACAAAAATCATTCGTTTAACAATAAGGATTGAATGATTATCACAGAGAGGTAACGGAATGATCACATGTAAATGCAAAATATGCGGCGGCGAAATGGAGCTTGCGGGCACTTCCGGATTCGTATGTCAGTACTGCGGGTCCAGGTCGTTTTTTACCGATGCGGATTTCAGGGAGAATGAGGAGTTTCGAAAAAAGCTTTTGCAGCACTATAAGGCGGAAGCAAAGAACAAGGAATTCGATTACGGTGCAGACAAGCTGTTCAGCTTTTCGGGCAGAGACAGCTTCCTGATGGCCGACGGACAGCCGCTGAACATTGACTATATGAAAAAATACGCTTACGACGGCATGACCTGCTACCTTGCGAAGGAATCCGCTGTATATGTGTTTGACAGGGAATCGGACGTCGACGCATTCCGGAATGGGCTCGATCGTCTGACGTTCCCGGCTGCGGACGACCGACTGCACAGGTCTTTCCCCGAACTGAAGCTTGAGATCCCGCTGCGATCGGACCGCTATGCGCTTGTGTTTCGCAGAAGACCGAACTTTTATCCCGCGGAGCTGTTTGCGCCGCTGGATTCCGTACATCTTGCGTGGGTCATATCCCGTATGGAGAATATCTGCTGCGCGTTGGCATTCTCCGGGATCGAACACGGCGATATCAGCTCGACCTCCGTATGGATCAACCCGGTCACGCACGAAGGCGCTCTGTTCGGCGATTGGCGGTACGTCCGGGATATTCACAGAACGAACGATCTATATTTGCTACGGAAAACGGCGATCCGGATCGCAAAGAACACAAGGGAACCGAAAGAACTGTACACTTTTCTGAATTCAACGCCGCAGGCAGACGCTTTTAAGGATTTCGAACGCTGGGACCGCGTGATCAACGAAGGGTTCGGCGGACATCATTTCGTCAAAATGAATATATCATAAGGAGTATGAAACATGGGACACGGCAGTTATACGGCAAGCGATTGGTCAAAGCTGAAGACCAGCAGGCAGCTTACGGAAAAACAGAACGTAGAGGAAGTTTTTGTCAAAAAAGGTTGTGATCCGAGATTCAATCCGCGTCACATCGGGACCAGAGAATGCTTCGATTCGGAGGATCATCCGCATACGACGCCGATCGTCGTTGGTCTCGACGTGACCGGCTCGATGGGCTCTCTTGCGGTCAAGGTGGCAAAGGAAGCGCTGAACGACCTGATCATGGAGCTGTATTCC
>JAEEGF012216462.1_pt1 | contig 13350 bp, 10 predicted proteins | sample 9134171 | NCBI WGS metagenome assembly JAEEGF01 (sample SAMN16246542, study PRJNA631951) | gut metagenome | biome: gut microbiome; feature: rumen; material: AP-attached | host: Bos | place: Iran: Karaj | collected 2018-10
TCGCTACCCTTGTGGTAGTTCAGACTGGCACCAGAGACAGAGGCTCCTACATACCACTTATCCTGAGAAAACACTTTTTCTGAATCGTTCAGATACTGGGCGTTTGCGCTGATTGCCCATACACAGGCAAGAGCAGCCATCATTAATTTTTTCATATTCGTTCTATTTAGGGTTATTATTTTTTTTGTACCATAGTGCAAACCAGATGATAGCTACTATCAAGCAGGCCAGTCCGCCAAGATAGCCTTCGTTGCCCAGACCTAACATCTGCTTTGACACAAAGAAATAGGTGGTGCAGACGGTGGTCATGAACAGGGCTGGGATGAGGGTAAGCCAGAAGCACTTGTGCTGGCGAACCAGATAGACCGTGAGAGTCCAAAGGGTGAAAACACTGAGGGCCTGATTGCTCCAACCAAAGTACTGCCAGATGGTGTTGAAACCATCAGGATTCTCTATCTGCCAGATCAACATCGCGATAGAGCAAGCAAACATGGGGACGCAGATCATCAAGCGCTTGGGGATGGGACGTTGGTCCAGCTTCAACCACTCGGCTACAATCAGTCGGCCAGAACGGAAAGCTGTATCACCCGAAGTGATAGGCGCAGCGACAACTCCCAGCATGGCCAGGATAGCACCAACCACACCCAGCCAATCGTTGCATACCAAGTTGACAACAGCTGGTGCCGATGTATGGAATCCGGTTGTAGCCTGTTCGATGAGTTCGTAGCCAGGTGCTGGATTACCATAGAAGAACCACGATGATACCGTAGCCCAGATAAGCGCCACAATACCCTCTGTAATCATCGCACCATAGAAAATGGGGCGGCCCATGTGCTCGTTCTTCACGCAACGCGCCATGAGCGGGCTCTGGGTAGCGTGGAAACCAGAGATAGCACCACAGGCCACAGTAATAAAGAGGGCTGGGAAGATGTTATCCTTCCAGGTATCAGGCTCGGTAGCAGCACCCAAATTATAGAAACTGTTCCAAAACTCAGGCAATGTGGGCCAATGCAGGAACAGCCACACCATCAGCGCACCTGCCATAAACAGCAGCGAGAAGGCGAAGAGTGGATATACTTTACCAATAATCTTATCGATAGGCAGCATAGTAGCAATGATGTAGTAGCAGAAAATAATGGCTACCCACATCATCGTCTCACCGCCGATAGAATGCAGAATCTCAGCAGGGCTGTAAACAAACACCGTTCCTACCATAATCAGCAGCAGCACGGTGAATACCAGCATGATGTTCTTGGTGGTCTTGCCCAGATATTTACCAATCATCTCGGGCAGTCCGGCACCATCGTGGCGCATGCTGAGCATGCCCGACAGATAGTCGTGGGTGGCACCGGCAAAGATACAGCCAAAAACAATCCACAGATAGGCTACCGGACCGAACTTGGCACCCATGATGGCACCGAAGATGGGACCGGTTCCAGCAATGTTCAGGAACTGGATCATGAAGATTTTCCAGGAAGGTAGCACGATATAGTCCAGGCCATCAGCCTTGGCCACAGCAGGAGTCACACGGTCGTCGGGGCCAAAGATGCGCTCCACCAGTCGACCGTAAAAGAAGTAGCCCAATACCAGAGCCACCAGACTCAATACAAATGAAATCATCTCTTCTTAGTTATTTTTGAATTATTTTTGTGCAAAAGTAGTGTTTTTATTTGAGAAATGGAAAAAATAAAGTAACTTTGCACCAAAATTATCAAAAAAAGCAGCATTTTGAAGAGAATTCTACATATTTTCGCACTTTTAGCACTTGTGCTAACCTGTAGTGCACACACGCCAAAACATGAAGTAAGAGCCGTTTGGCTAACCACCATCGGCGGCATAGACTGGCCGCACTCGTATGTGGCTGGCACCCAGCAGCGCGAGCTGACCACCATACTGGACCGTCTGCAACAGGCGGGCATCAACACGGTGATGGTGCAGACACGTGTGCGGGCCACCACCATCTTCCCCACCACCACAGAGCCGCTCGACGGCTGTATCAACGGTCATCCGGGCAGCACACCCAGCTACGACCCGCTGCAGTTCTGTATCGACGAGTGCCACCGCAGGGGGATGGAGTGTCATGCCTGGATAGTGACCATACCTGTGGGCAAGTGGAACGCCACGGGCTGCAGGCAGCTGCGACAGAAATACCCTACCCTCATCAGGAAGATTGGCGACGAGGGCTATATGAACCCTGAGATGCCACAGACGGGCGACTACCTGGCACGGTTCTGTGCAGAGGTGACCCGCAAATATGACGTGGACGGCATCCACCTGGACTATATCCGCTACCCTGAAACCTGGAAGCTGAAGGTGTCGAGAACACAAGGTCGACAGTATATCACCGACATCGTGAAGAAGATCCATAAGGCTGTTAAAGTATTGAAACCATGGATCAAGCTATCGTGCTCGCCCATAGGTAAATACGACGACCTGACACGCTACCGCAGCATGGGCTGGAATGCCAACACCACCGTGTGCCAGGATGCACAGGGCTGGCTGCGCGACGGACTGATGGACGCCCTCTTCCCCATGATGTATTTCCAGGGCAACCACTTCTACCCTTTCGCCATCGACTGGCAGGAGCATAGCTACGGTCGTATCGTGGCACCAGGACTGGCGGTGTACATGATGCACCCCCGCGAGAAGAACTGGGACCTGGAGGTGATCACCCGCGAGATGAGCGTGCTGAGAGCGCTGGGCATGGGGCACACCTTCTTCCGCAGCAAATTCTTTACCGACAATACCAAAGGCATCTACGACTTCACCGTGGATTTCAACCTCACCCCTGCCCTGGTGCCACCCATGAGCTGGGCGGGCAAACAGGCCCCTGTGGCCACGGGCAGTCTGCAGGTGCGACGCGGACTGAAGAGCGATGTGCTCATGTGGCAGAAAGCCATCGACCGCTCGGAGGCCGACTATCTATTATATAATGTGTATGCCTCGGCATCGCTGCCCGTGGATGTGGACAACCCACAGAACCTGATGGCCGTGCGCCTGAAGGGACAGCAGCTGACCGTGCCACACAAGGGCCGCACCCTGTACTATGCGGTGACCGCCATGGACCGCTACGGACAGGAGAGCGAACCCATCACGATGGCGGGGGCAAACGCCACCAACAACCACAACAAACCCTTGGATTTCAGGCAACTCATCATAGGCAATAAGCTAAAAAAGCACAAATCTTCAAAGAATTGAGATAAAAGTACAAGGCTGTTTGCCAATATTTCACTAACTTTGCAACATTCATTTTAACAAATCAAAAATAACACTCATTATGGAAAAAACTTGGAGATGGTTTGGCAAGAAGGACAAGATCACACTTGCACAACTCAGACAAATCGGTGTTGAGGGCATCGTGACTGCCCTGCACGACGTGCCCCTCGGCGAGGTATGGACACGTGAGAAGATTCGCGACCTGCGCGAGTACATCGAGAGCTACGGCATGCGCTGGAGCGTGGTGGAGTCGCTGCCTGTTGTCGAAACCATCAAGTATGGCGGTCCTGACAGAGACCACCAGATTGAAGTCTACAAGGAGAGCCTGCGCAACCTGGCGGCAGAGGGCATACACTGCATCTGCTACAACTTTATGCCGGTGCTCGACTGGGCGCGTACCGACCTGTTTCACAACAACCCCAACGGTGCCACTAACCTCTATTTCAACTATGCAGAATTTGCCTACTTCGACATCTACATCCTGAAACGTCCAGGTGCCCGTGAGGAATGGGAGCAGTTCCAGTTCCCCAAGGGATGGGGCGAAGGCCGCAGCGTGATTGCTGAATGCGACGAGCTGGCCAAGACCATGACACCTGAGAAGGACCACAAACTGGTTGAAAACATCGTTATCAAGACTCAGGGCTTTGTGAGCGGCAACTTCAGCGAGAACGACGAGGCGCCCGTACAGAAGTTCCGTGAGTTCCTCGACCTCTACAAGGGTATCGACAAGGACAAGCTGCGTGCCAACATGAAGTACTTCCTCGAGGCCATCATGCCTGTGTGCGAGGAGTGCGACATGAACATGTGCGTGCACCCCGACGATCCCCCCATCGAGATCCTGGGTCTGCCACGCATCGTACGTACCGAAGAGGATATCCAGTGGTTCCTGGATGCCGTGCCCAACAAGCATAACGGTCTGACCTTCTGTGCCGGCTCACTCTCTGCAGGGGCCTATAACAACGTGGTTGACCTGGCGAAGAAATTCGCTTCGCGCACCCACTTCGTACACCTGCGTTCCTGCCACATCTTCCCCAACGGCGACTTTACAGAGGCCAGCCACCTGGGTGGACGTGCCGACCTGATTGAGCTGTGCCGCATCTTCGAGAAGGAGAACCCCGCACTGCCCATGCGTGTGGATCATGGCATGACCTTTACCGATGAGCCTGGTGGCATCATGGACGAGAGCAGTCACGGCCACAACGCCGGCTACACCCTGCTGGGACGTATGTTCGCCATGGGACAGGTGCAGGGCATCATCGCCACCGTGGACCGCGAACTCGGAATCGAATATAAACAACCTGGATTTTTTGATTAAGACGTTATGAAACTGAATGATATTATCAGCGGCCAGTTTGATGCCGCAGAATGGGAAGCCAAGGGTTACCAGCTTCCAAAGTTTGATATCAAGGCTGTGCGCGAGAAGACAGCCAAAGAGCCTACATGGGTACACTTCGGAGGTGGAAACATCTTCCGTGCCTTCCCTGCCGCCATCCTGAACGACGCACTGAACACCGGCAAATACGACCGTGGCGTCATCGTGGCAGAGACCTTCGACTTCGAGGTGGTGGACAAGGCCTATACCCCTTACAACAACCTCTCGCTGCTGGTGTCGCTGCAGAGCACAGGCACCATCGAGAAGAAGGTGATCGCATCGGTGACTGAGGCCCTGAAGGCCGACCCGCAGTTCGAGGACTGGAACCGACTTGTGGACATCTTCAAGAACCCCTCGCTCCAGATGATCTCGTTTACCATCACAGAGAAGGGCTACTCGTATAACGAGGCCGACCTGGCACGCGGCTTGAAGCCGGTGTTTGCCATGGGTAAGGTGTGCGCCCTGCTGCTGGAGCGTTTCAACGCCGGACAGCTGCCACTCACCGTACAGAGCATGGACAACTGCTCGCACAACGGCGACAAGGTGAAGGCTGGCGTGATGGCCTATGCTGAGCGCTGGGTGAACGACGGACTGGTGCCCGCCGCCTTCCTCGACTACCTGAAGGATGAGCAGAAGATCACCTTCCCCTGGTCGATGATCGACAAGATCACTCCTCGTCCACACGAGAAGGTGAAGGAGATGCTGGCTGCCGACGGATTCGAGGACAACAACTATATCGAGACAGAGAAGCACACCTTTACCGCACCTTTCGTGAATGCGGAAGAGGTACAGTATCTGGTGATCGAAGACCACTATACCAATGGTCGTCCGCCACTGGATCTGGGCGGTGCACTCTATACCACCCGTGAGACCGTGGACAAGGTGGAGACCATGAAGGTGACCACCTGTCTGAACCCGCTCCACACCGCCATGAGTATCTATGGCTGCATGCTGGGCTACACCCTCATCTCGGCAGAGATGGCCGATGAGGACCTGCGCGCCTTCATCCAGAAGATCGGTTATATGGAGGCTATGCCAGTGGTGGTGGACCCAGGCGTGCTGAACCCCTACGAGTTCATTGGCGCCGTCATCAACCGTCGCCTGCCCAACCCCTTCATGCCCGACGCCCCACAGCGCATCGCCTGCGACACCAGTCAGAAGCTGCCCATCCGCTTTGGTGAGACCCTGAAGAAGTACATCGCCCGCGGACTGGACAAGAGCAACCTGGTGCTCATACCGCTCACACTGGCTGGCTACGCCCGCTACCTGAAGGGCATCAAGGACGATGGCACCGCTTTCGAGCCATCACCCGACCCCATGCTGGCAGAGCTCCAGGCCATTGTGGCACCACTGGAGATTGGCAAGGCCGACCAGGACTGGAGTGCGCTGAAAAAGCTCTACAGCCGCAAGGATGTGTTTGGTCTCGACCTGTATGAGGCCGGACTGGGCGAGCAGATTGAGGGGATGGTGAAGGAACTGTATGCCGGCAACGGCGCCGTTCGCGCTACCCTGCACAAATATGTGGCAGCCCGCTAAGGTCTGCACAGCACGATAACAAAACCGTCGATGGATGTCTGATCTGTCGACGGTTTTTTTAATCGCGATAGGCCTTCTCGCCTATCGTCTCCTGCGAACCGATGGTCATCTGACGGAGGTCGTAGTAGGAACCGTTATAGATATTGAAATCGACATTGCCCTTGATGCCTGGCAGGCGACCCGCATCGGTGTGCTGCCAGAACTTCCACGGACCCTGGTACTCAAGGGAGTCGACATAGTAATGGGCTATCCAATAGGGATAGGCATCGAACACCGCATCGGAGAGATAGCGGGTCTTGAACTTGAAATAGGTGTAGATAATGGGTTTTACCTGATAGTGCTTCTCCACAATGTCGAGCCAGGTGAGCACAGAACGCTTGAACTGCTCGTCGGTCTGCTCCTTGGGCTTATGCTCCACATCGAGCACCGGTGGCAGGTCGCCATTCTCCAGGTCGACTGTCTTGATAAAATGGTAGGCCTGCTGCTCTGCAGGGGTGTGGACACTATAGAAATGATAGGCGCCGCGCGTAAAACCATTCTCACGGGCCTGATAGAAATTGTCACGGAAGTTGCGGTCGGTCTGCGTGGCACCTTCGGTGGCCTTGATCATCACAAAACGAATGGGACAATGGTTGATGGTGCCGTTGTCCTTGAGCTCCTCCCAGTTGATACGGCCCTGGTGGTGCGAGATGTCGATACCATGAATCTCATAGCCTTCAGGATAGCTCACATCGCCATAGAGGGCACGCCAACGGAAACCGAAAGGACCCACAAAGAAATAATAGAAGAAATAGACATAGACGGCCAGCACCGCACCACCGCCAACCCAATAAGCCCAACCGGGCAGGTGGCGTAATAAGCGAACCACGACGCCGGGACGCTTTCTGCGCCCGGGGCCGTGGTAAGTATGCTTGATGCCGACGCCTTTGCGCCGTACTACATGTCGTTTCGCCATTTAATTATTTTGCCTGCTCAAGAGCCAGGGTACGGGTTGGCTGATCGCAAACCTCTGTGGGACCCCAGTACTGGATTGGACCAGGATAAACGTAAGCAGTCTCACGGGCCCAACGCTCACGCTGGGCTGCGAAAGCCTTGAAAGGTGCACCGTCGAGCTCTACCAGAGCCTTACGGATAACAGGCTTCATCTCACCGTTACGCTTCTCCATGTTCATCATCATGGTGATGGGCACACCACCAGCAATCCACTGCTCTGCAGGAGCGGTTGTGTTCTTAACGATAGCCATGTAACCGGTCTTGCCGTTAGCAATCAGCTGGGCAGCTGAGGTACCAAGGGCGTAGCAGTAGTCGGCGTCGAAGTTAGAAGGCGCAGCGCAACGGCCCTCGTAACCGAAGAAGTGGTGCTGAGCGGCAAACTTGCCAGTGTACTTGCCATCCTTCTTCATCTTCTCGAGCTTCTGGGCTACCATGGTAGAGAGCAGCTTCTCGGTCTCGATGAGTGATACCTGTACGTTTCCGTGGGGGTCGCGGTCGAGCGCCAGCTGACGAGCCACACCGGTAGGCAGGCTGTTGAACACAGCGAGGTTCTCGTCGGTGAGGTGAGCCTTCACGAAGTCGATTGACTCATGACGATCGAGGTTCTTAGCCTCGGGCAATGCCAGTACATCGTTCAGCTGAGCGATGAGCTTCTTGATGGCAGGGATGAACTCAATCACACCCTCAGGGATGATGACAGTACCAAAGTTGTTACCATCAGCAGCACGCTGACAAACGGTGTCGGCAATATAAGTAACGATATCATCGAGGCTCATACCCTTCTGCTCGATCTCCTCAGAAACGAGACAGATGTTTGGCTGAGTCTGCAGGGCGCACTCCAGGGCGATGTGAGAGGCTGAACGACCCATCACCTTGATGAAGTGCCAGTACTTGCGGGCTGAGTTACAGTCACGCTCGATGTTACCGATGAGCTCAGAATATGTCTTACAAGCGGTATCGAAACCGAATGAGGTCTCAATCTGATCGTTCTTCAGGTCGCCGTCGATGGTCTTAGGACAACCGATCACCTGAACGCCGTAGTTCTTGGCAGCATAGTACTCAGCCAGCACGCAAGCGTTGGTGTTAGAGTCGTCACCACCAATGATAACGATAGCCTTGATATCCAACTCACGGATGATCTCCAGACCCTTCTCGAACTGGTCGATCTTCTCCAGCTTGGTACGACCAGAACCGATCATGTCGAAACCACCAGTGTTACGATACTCGTCGATAATCTCTGAGGTGAGCTCCATATAATTGTGGTCTACCAGACCGCCAGGACCCAGGATGAAACCGAACAGACGGTTCTCGGGGTTCAGCTTCTTGATCTGGTCGAAGAGACCGGTGATGACATTGTGTCCGCCAGGAGCCTGACCACCAGAAAGGATGATACCAACGTTCATCTTGGTGTTGTTAGCCTCTGTAGCAGGTTCAAACTCTACGATAGGCATACCATAGGTGTTGGGGAAGAGCTTCTTGATCTCCTCCTGGTCACCTACACTCTGTGTGGCGGCACCCTCCTTGATTTTTACTGCACCCTGAAGTGCCTTAGGCAACTTAGGCTGATAAGCGGCTCTCGCCAACTGCAATGCACTTTTTTCCATAAATTCTTATTTAATTTAATGAGTAATTATTTTCTGAGCCGCAAAATTAGGCATTTTTTGCAAGAAATACGAAAGAAAAACAGCTATTTTTACCATTTTAATATTTTTTTGGGATGAAACGCTTGCCATCTCAGAAAATTTTTCTAACTTTGCTTACTGAATATAACAAAAAAACCCTAAAAGGAGGGGGGATATCGTAATTATGATGAATAAAAGAACACTCAAGAAAGACATCAATGTGATCTGTGAAGAACTATTTGCTAATGCAATTGCGGTTTCACTGTATGGAAATGACAGAAATGAAGAAAATGACAATGCGACAATACGTGCTATCCTTGATATGCGTGCCGACTTTGTTAGTCGCATCTCACACCCGGAGCCTGGTATAGAAAAACAGACTTACTATAAGAAATTACGCGAGGACTTTATAAACAGAGCTTCGGAGATTATGGACCAGATTAACTCCTAAGCGCTGCCATGATAAAAGCACTTTGTAATTGGATATTATACAAACGAATGGGGTGGACTAAGGAAATAACCGAGATCCACCCCGATAAATTCATTATATGTCTGGCTCCTCACACCAGCAACTGGGATTTTCTGATTGGACAACTCTATAGTCGTGCTGAAGGCATGAAAATCAACTTCCTCATGAAGAAGGAGTGGTTCTTCTGGCCCTTAGGCCCCATCTTCAAAAGCATGGGCGGCATACCGGTGTTCAGACAGAAGAAGATGAGCATGACCGATGCCATGGCGGAGACCGCCAAGGCGGTGGACCAGTTCAAGCTCTGCATCACACCCGAAGGTACCCGTTCGCGCGTGGAGGAATGGAAGAAAGGATTCTATTTCATCGCGCTAAAGGCCAACATACCTATTTTATTATATGGTGTAGACTACGAGAAGCGGCTGATCAAATGTACCAAGACCATCATACCTACAGGTAACCTGGAGGCGGACATGCGTGAGATCAAACTGTATTTCAAGGATTTCAAAGGTAAAGTACCGAAGAACTTTACGATAGGTAATATTGATGAATGAATCACTCTAAAATCATATCATTGGCGCTATGCACCCTGCTGACGGTCACGTCGGCAGACGCTGTTCGGAAGGTGAAGGTGAAAACGCCGGTGGATCCCTATAAGACACTCAAAGATAAAATAGACAGATACTTCGTTAACTTCAAGACTGAAGGACAACGAATCAGAGCCACCTTTCACCTGAAGACACTGGTGGTGGACGACTCTTTGCGTACCATCGACGTACAGGCAAACAACAGTCTGGGAGAACAGCTGTTTACCAACGAGATGGCAGAGACCATCTATCAAGGCATACAGCGGCTGCTGCCCGACTCCTGTCAGGACTATGACCTGACCATCAAGACGGGCGGCTGGGACCTGCGACAGCTGGTGCCCAACCGGTTGCAGCACCATAAGGACAAAAAACGCACCTGGGGGCATACCGACTATCACGGACGCCCATGGGTGGCAAATGCCTCACGACCCTATGAGATCACAGAGGGTCTGCAGGGCAGACACCTGTCGATATGGGCGAGTCACGGACGCTATTTCCATGTCAAGGACAGCGTTTGGAAATGGCAGCGCCCCTCACTCTTCGGCACACGCGAGGATCTGTTCACGCCAACCATCGTCACCCCCTACCTCATCCCCATGCTACAGAATGCGGGAGCCGTGGTATTCACACCCAGGGAGCGCGACTGGCAGCGTAACGAATATATCGTGGACAACGACCATCCGGAGAGTGGCTATAACGAGACCAACGGGCTGTACCGCTGGGAGCCATCAGACTCTACCGGATTTACCTATCACACAGGCGCTTACACGGATTTCGAAAACCCATTTATAGCCGGCTCTGCCCGACAGGCAAGCACGGTTGACAACTATAAGCGACAGAGCGAGATCGTGTGGAACCCGACCATCACCGAGGCTGGCAACTATGCCGTCTATGTGAGCTACCAAACGGTGGAGAAAAGCATCGACGATGCCCATTATACCGTGTGGCACCAAGGCGTTCCAACCACCTTCCGCGTGAACCAGCAGATGGGTGGCAAGACCTGGGTCTATCTGGGAACCTTCTACTTTGACGAGGGTAAGAGCACCCGTAACTGCGTGACGCTCTCGAACGTGAGCCGCCATCACCATGGTGTGGTGACTGCTGACGCGGTACGCTTCGGAGGCGGCATGGGTAACATCGACAGAGGCAGAGGCACCAGCGGACTGCCACGCTGCATGGAGGGCGCCCGCTACTATGCCCAGTGGGCTGGCATGCCCTACGAGGTGTACAGCACCAAGGACGGACAGGATGACTATGGCGACGACATCAACGTGCGGAGCTATATGACCAACCTCCTGGCTGGCGGTTCGGTATTCGCACCCGACACCACGGGACTGAATGTGCCCATCGAACTGGCTCTGGCCATCCACTCGGATGCTGGCTACACCAAGGACGGCAAGACCCACACAGGCACGCTGAGCATCTGCACCACCTACCTGAACGACAGCATCCTGAAAACCGGACTCACCCGACTGGCATCGCGTGACCTGGCCGACGAGCTGCTTCACGACGTGACGGCAGATATCAACAAGAAATACGACAGCTGGCCCACACGCGAACTCTACGACCGTAACTACTCGGAGACACGCTGCCCGATGATGCCCAGTGCCATCCTCGAGACCATGTCGCACCAGAACTTTGCGGACATGCGACTGGGACAGGACCCGCATTTCCGTTTCGACCTGGCACGCAGCATCTACAAGGCGCTGTTACGCTATGTGTGCGCCATGCACCATAAGAAATACGTGGTACAGCCACTGGCACCAAACAGAGTGCGGGCAGAGCTCACGGGCAAAGGGGAAGCCAAAATCAGTTGGCATCCCGTCTATGACCCTTACGAGGCCACAGCCAAACCCACTGGCTATGTGGTCTATACCGCCAAGGGGCACAACGGCTTTGACAACGGCACCTACGTGAAAGGCAGTGAGACCTCACTCACCATCCCCGTGGAGAGAGAGACGGTATATGCCTTCCGTGTGACCGCTGTGAACGAAGGCGGTGAGAGCTTCCCAACAGAGGTGGTATCGGTATTCGATGTGCCCGAGGCACAGAAGACCGTGCTCGTGGTTAACGGCTTCCAGCGCCTGGCATCACCCGCCGTCGTGGACAATGCGGTGTCGCAAGGCTTCGACCTGGAAGAGGACGCCGGTGTGAGCTACGGCAGAACCGCTGGCTGGCTGGGCTATCAGAAAGGATGGGACAAGGCGAAGATGGGTAGCGAACGGACCGACGGCCTGGGCTATACCAACGACTCGCTGATGGGACAGTTCATCGCTGGTAACGACTTTGACTATATCCGTACCCACACACAGGCCATCGCCACAGCACGCCAATACCGTGTGGTGAGCTGCTCATCAGAGGCCATCGACCACAACGACCTGCAGCCGCAGCAGTACGAGCTGATGGACGTGATTCTGGGTCTTCAGCGTGAGGACGGCTATGCCACCGTGCCCTATCAGGTGCTGTCGCCCATCATGCGCGAGCAGATAGGTGCCTTTGCAAAAAAAGGCGGTGCCCTGCTGGTGAGCGGTGCCTACCTGGGCAGCGACATGCAGGAGCCCGCTGACAGACGCTATCTGGAAGACATTCTGAAACTGAAATACCAGGGACGTAACCTGGACAGTCTGCAACGGGACTCCATCCGTGGCTTAGGACTGGCATTCACCTTCTACCGTCATCTCAATGAACGGCACTATGCCACCCTCCACCCGGAGATCCTCGAACCGGTATATCCGGCCTTCTCCGCCATGAAATATGCGGATGACTATAGTGCGTGCGTGGCCTATAACGGCAACGACTACAAAGCCATCACCCTGGGATTCCCATTTGAGTGTATCAAAGACGAACCCAAGCGCAACAGCATCATGCGAGGCTTGTTGCAGTTCCTACTACAATCCCAATGACAATAACAATAACAACAATATAACAATCAAAATACCTATATTATGAAAATTCAATCTAATTCAACAGGAACGAGAAGTATCGAAGTAAGTAACGAACATCTGCTGACTATTGAGAAATATCAGCTCTTCCGCGACCTTATTGACTCAAACGGCTATGTTGACGAACAGGTGCTGGACAAATTGAAACTGAACATCCGGGCGCTGCTCGAGGGCGAGGCCAACAAGGACAAAGCACTCCTGGACCTCTGTCTCGATGTCATCTATCATCCGAACATGAAGGCATTCGGACTGCAGCAGCTCGTGTTGTTATACATTAACTGGAAGAATCAAGACAACTGTGGACTGGGCATGACCATGAAGGTGGTTCAGGGCACACCATTCAATTGATGACGCCACAAAAAGATATAAAGATTTGAAGGAATACAGATTAACAGATTTTTTACCTACCACAAAGAAAGAGTTAGAACTCCGAGGATGGGATTACGTCGACGTGATCCTATTCTCGGGTGATGCTTATGTAGACCACCCCTCCTTTGGTGCGGCCGTGATTGGACGAACACTCGAGGCGGCAGGATTCCGTGTGGCCATCGTACCACAACCCGACTGGCATGGCGACTACCGTGACTTCAAGAAGTTGGGACGCCCACGCCTGTTC
>JAEEGF011037813.1_pt1 | contig 13349 bp, 13 predicted proteins | sample 9134171 | NCBI WGS metagenome assembly JAEEGF01 (sample SAMN16246542, study PRJNA631951) | gut metagenome | biome: gut microbiome; feature: rumen; material: AP-attached | host: Bos | place: Iran: Karaj | collected 2018-10
CGGAGCCAATGTATCCGGCGCCTGCGCGATCTTCAGTGCAGTTAAGGAAGTTGACGGAATACTTGTCAATGCCGTATTCCACCCTGAGGAAATACCTAACTACCAGTCATATTCACCGGCCGAGTGTCCTCTCTGCAAAGAGGGAATACCGATCGATGCACTGGTCAACAGTTTTGGCTACAGTGAGCTGAAATAATCTAAGTATCAGGCAGGGTTGGCACTGGGTAACTCAGCGCCAGCCCTTTTTACTTATGGAGGATGAAATGGGAAAAAAGTCGATCAAAGAGGACAAGAACGTTTACTTCGTTGCCAGAGAAGAAGCCGGTCTTACCAGAGCTCAGGCCAGCGAGCTTATCGGAACCATCAGTGAGAGCCGCCTTGAGAAACTGGAAACAGGCAAGACAGCCATCGTTCCCGAGGATGTCGTGGATATGGCCCTTGCTTACAAAAAGCCCGAGCTTTGCAACTATTACTGCACACACGAGTGTCGTATAGGAAAAGACTCTGTTCCTGAAGTCAAGAACGCAAGCCTCTCTGAAATTGTTCTGGGGATGCTCGCAGCACTGAATTCTCTTGATGATCAGAGAAATCGGCTCATCGATATAACTGCAGACGGTGTCATCTCAGATGATGAGCTGCCTGACTTCGTCAGAATAGAAAAACAGCTTGATCTTATCGATTCTACCGTGGAGTCACTTAAAGTTTGGGTTGCAAGCACTATTGCCGACGGTAAGATAGATAGAAGCAAGCTCCAAAATCTAAGAAAACAATAAAAAGTATCAAAAAAATTTTATTGTTTGTTTACCATCTCTGTCACTTAATGTGTTATGCTCAATATAGCACTAATTAGTGATGGAGATTTCGTAAATGACCTCTGGCGATCAAATAAAACAGGATACCAGACTGATTGCGGAATACGTGATCAAAAATATAGATGCTGCCCTTGAAAACGGCTGGATCCATGTATACTACCAGCCTGTAATCCGTTCGCTCACAGGACAGCTTTGTGGTGCTGAGTCTTTAGCCAGATGGATCGATCCCGAGATTGGATTTCTTTCCCCCGACAAATTCATAGGCGCTCTTGAAGCAAGCCGTCAGATCCATAAGCTCGACAGCTGGATTGTTGAAAAGGTATGCTCAGACATCTCAGAGCGTATAAAAAAAGGTCTCATTGCCGTTCCTGTATCGGTTAATTTTTCGCGTCTTGACTTTGAAGCTACGGATATGCTCAAGCTCGTAGAAGGCGCTGTCGAGAAATACGACATTCCCAGGGACTATATCCACATTGAAATAACCGAGAGCATGATCGTATCAGATGCCGATCTGATGTCGAGAGTGATCGAAAGCTTCAGAAATGCAGGCTACGAAGTATGGATGGACGACTTTGGAAGCGGCTATTCTTCGCTTACACTCCTTAACGATTACAATTTTGATACTCTTAAAATGGATATGAATTTCCTCAGCTCTTTTACCGAGAAATCCAAATCCATCATGACGTCTGCAATAAACATGGCCAAGGATATCAATATGATGACCCTGGCAGAGGGTGTTGAAACAGCCGAACAGGTTGAATTCTTAAAGTCCATTGGATGTGGAAAGCTTCAGGGTTACTTCTATGGGCAGCCTATGCCTTTAGAGGAATTCTTTGACCATATTTCGGAATTCGGTATCACAATTGAAGAGAGACAATGGCGCAACTACTATCAGGTAGCAAGTTTTGCCGCAAGGTTTACAGATGAGCCTCTTGAAATAATTGAAGATGACGGAAAGAACTTCCGGACTCTTTTCATGAATGATGAGTATAAGCGTCAAATTCAGCTAAAGAGCACTATCTCACTTGAACGGCTTGACGAGCTCATCTATCAGACAAAATCTCCGCTGCTCAAGAAATACCGCGAATATGCAAACATAATAGAAAGCACTAAGAATATTGAGACTTTCTACTACACCTATAACGGAAATATTTTAGCACTTACGGCAAAAGAGATTGCGGAGCATAACGGAAAGCATATCATCAAAGCTTCCAACCGCAACATTTCCCTGGATGCCAACCTCAAAAAGCAGAATAGTGTTAACAACAAACTCAAAGAGCTTAATCATATTTTTGAGTCTGTTCTGATCGTCAATCCAGAAAAAAACACTATAACTCCGCTTCTTGGGAATTTTGCATACTCCGGCAGGATCATAAAAGACTCAACTAATCTGTCAGTTCACCTTAAAACAATGGCTGATGATTTTCTTGCAATAACAGACAGAGCTAAATTCCTGGAATTTGCCGACTTTAAAACAGTAGGTGAGAAAATTGACAGATCCCAGAAAGGCTATATCGAAAATCTTTTCAGGATCAAGCAACCCGACGGAAATTACAAATGGCGTGAAATAGCCATAATGCTTGTTCCGGGCACTCACGGAAAAGAATACATGATAAGCACCAAAGCCACTGCCGATGATGCGCAGAAATTCCTTTCCAACAACAATAGTGCTTTCAACATAACGGATTATGGAAGTAAAAACATGGATCCTTCACTCTTTACCAAAATGTGGGAAAACATCCTGGCTAATGCTTCCATCAAATTCTTCTGGAAAGATAAAGACAGCAGATTCTTAGGCGCCAGTCAGGCTTTTCTGGACTACCATGAACTTACCATCGAAGAACTGCAGGGAAAGACTGACGAGGACATGAAATGGCACATTAATGATGCAACTTATCAGGACGATGAGTTTGATGTCATTACAAAAGGTTCCTATGTAAAAAACTCCCCGGGACAATGCATTGTAAACGGCGTTGTCCACAATATTATGGCCAATAAGAGTCCCATTTATGAGAATGGTCAGATAGTTGGGCTGATGGGATATTTCATAGATGTTGATCAGGAACTGGAACGGCTTGATAAGCTCTATCAGGAGCGGAATATTGATAGCGTGACCGGACTTATGAATCTCAATTCCCTGACTGATGTTTCAAAGAGCTATGCCCATAACTATCGGGAAAACGGCGTTGACTATGCCCTGCTGATACTCAGAAACGATACTCATCACCGCATACTCACCGACTTTGGTGAAGAATTCGGAAACGATCTGCTAAAAAAAATAGGGGAGACAATACTTGAAGTCACCGGCGGAAGCTGCGCCGTTGCGAAGTGCCTTGCTTCTGACTTTGCCATCCTGACAAATATCACAGGGCCCTCAGAACTTGAGGATCTCAAAAACAGGCTCCTTAGTGAACTTGAAAAAATAAAAGAGCTCAGCGGCAACAGCATAACCCTTAAGATCCGCATTGCCACAAAGCTCAGAAGTGATGAAGGAATAACTGATGAAAACATGTATTCAGCAGCCCTTCAGGAGTTTATGTAGTTATTTCAGATTAGCCTTGATGTAGTTCCATAGCTCAGTTGTGGGCTGAGGGAAAAAGTGAATACCATCTGCCTCGCTTATGATAATTGAAGAACTGTTGTTAATGTAGGAGTAAAGGTCAATGACTTTTACTCCTCTTTGATTGGCCCAGGCTACAAGCGAGTTGTTAAACTGCACCTGTCTTACGTTTTCATAATGAGTCTTATCAAATTCAGACGCCAGATACTGATCGGCAGTTGGTCCCACTGTACATACCACAATGGTTTTCCCCTGTTCGATCAGCGAATCATAGTATGGCCCGTACTCACTGAAGTCGCCATAACTGTTGCATCCCATAAGGGTAAGCAACGTATCAAAATTATCAATACCATGGGCTCCCACAGCTTCTCTCAAAAAATTAAATCCCTCAGCATCTCTGCAATAGACTGTGATTCCGTCATAAACAGCGCCGTATACCTCACCCGCATCACCGGTAAACATATCTACCGATCTTGAATCTCCCACAAGAAGTATCCTTCCATACCCCTTCTGCTTCGGTTCCTCGACCGCCTTCTGCTCAGCAGTCGCAGTCTCCGCTGCAGCACTCTCTACGGCTTCAGCTAGCTTCTCAGGCTCAGGAAGCTTAACATTTCCGCTGGTGACAGTTACAAAGCTGACGATCATTGCAATTATAACGGAATAGACTTTTTCCATAGACAGGGTCCCCTTTTTTAGTACTCCATGATCTTCTTAAGAATATCCATCTGGTCTCCACAGTATTTAGTATACACCGAAGCCATAGCTTCACGGAACCTGCTTTTTTCCTCTGCAGAAAGTTCTATGACTGTAATGCCGCTTTTTTCTGCGACTTCTCTTGAGCTCTTTTCACGCTCCTCCCAGAGGGTCCTCTCGTACAAAGCAGAGTCCCTAGCACACTCCTCAAGGATTTTCTGATCCTCCTCAGGAAGCTTGTCCCAGATTGCTTTTGAGCAGATCTGAAGCTCCGGAACCCTTGTGTGCTCATCTATGGTGTAGTATCTTGCGACAATGTAGTGTCTCATAGCCTCGTATGAAGGCCAGTTGTTTTCAGCGCCATCCACCATTCCCTGCTCAATCGCAGAATAGACTTCAGAATATACAATCTTGGAAGGATTAGCACCAAGAGCTGATACCATATCAGCCATCATGTCTGATTCCTGAACTCGAATATTCATGCCCTTTATATCTTCAAGGCAGGTGATCGGTTTTGTGCTGTAGAAATTTCTCGCACCTGCGTCATACCATGACAGTCCCACCAGGTCGTGTTCTCTCGTTTTTAAAAGAAATTCATCCCCGATCTCACCGTCAAGAACCCTCCACATATGCTCGGGTCCGCTGTACAGATATGGCATCTGAAGCACATTCATCTCCGGAATAAACTCAGCCAGCTGTGAAAGAGATATTCTGGCAAAAGCAATCCCTCCGTACTGCATCTGCTGAATGACCTGCATCTCACTGCCAAGCTCCGCATCCGGCTTTACCAGGATCTTGATCCTTCCGTCCGTTCTCTCATAGACAAGCTCCGCAAACCTGTCTGCTCCCTGCGTTGTGGGGTAGTCTGCAATCTGGTTCTCCGCGTAGAGAAGGACATATTCCGGTGCTTCCTCTTTAGCTCTTTTGTCCCTGATAAGATGAATGCCGTAAGGCACAAGAACAAGCAGCAGCAAGGCAGCTACGGCTATGCAAATGTATCGCCTTATGTTATTCATACCCCTGTAACCCCGCTTCTGTACTCACTCGGCGTCTTGCCAACCATTCGCTTGAAGACCCTTGTGAAGTAGTTCGCATCTCTGTAACCTGCAAGAGCGCTGATATCCTTGATATTGATTGCAGGATTTGCCAAAAGCTCTTTTGCCTTATCCATCCTGAACTCATTGAGGTAGGTAATAAAGTTCTTGCCAAAATTCTGCTTGAAAAGCTTGCAGAAGTAAACATCGGAATACCCGAAAACTCCGGCCACGTCGAGAAGCGCAATGTCCTCCCTGTAGTGGTTTTCAATGTATTCCTGAACCTGACCCACAAAGACATTCGGCGGAGCATCGTTCTCATCCTGATCGGATGGCTGCACATAAGATCTGTCTCTTTCTCCTGCATCCTCCATACTGTTCCTGTCACAGATGTGAAAAGCCTCCTCCAGCACATTTACAAGGTCCTCGTCGGATCCGGGTTTGAGCAGATAATCCAGTGCCCTGATCTCGATAGCTCTTTTGGCATAATTAAACTCATCAAAGGCCGTAAGAAATACAATGCTGCTGTCAGGATTAAACTTCTTTATCTCAGCCGCTGCATCAAGGCCGTTCATGCCGGGCATCTCGATATCAAGGATCGCGATCTGACAGTCCTTCTCACGGAAGATATCAACCGCCTTTATTCCGTTCTCAGCAAGGAAAACCTCCGCCTGATCCGGGAAGAAATTCTTTATTTTCTTGTCTATGACCAGCCTCTCGATGGGCTCGTCGTCTGCAACCAGTATTCTGTACATTGCTGCTCCTTTAGTCATCTACTCTGCGAAGGGGGAGTGTCATCTTGATAGTTGTCCCCTTGTCCGTGGCACTGTCTATCTCAAGCTTTCCGCCCTCGTACATACCCTTGATACGCCTGTTGATATTGCCAAGGCCGATTCCGACAATATCCTCATCAAGGGGCGTATCCTCTCCGCCTTCAAGCTTGCCCCGTATCCTCATAAGAGTCTCCTCATCCATTCCTGCGCCGGTATCTGCCACATCGATAAGGAGTTTGTCCTCATTCTGCCTTACGCTGATAGTCACCTTTCCGCCCTCAACCCTCGGCGAGATACCGTGGATAACAGCGTTTTCCAGAAGGGGCTGGAAGGTAAAGGTGGGAACAATGACCTTATTCTCATCCACCTCACAATCCACTTCAAATTCCACCCTGTCGCCGAATCTCATCTTCTGAAGGTACATGTAGTCCCTTGATATCTTAAGCTCCTGGGCCAGTATAGACTCTTTTGCCTGAGTCTTGAGATTGTACCTGAAGAGTGAGCTCAGGGCCTCTATCATCTGCTCAGTGGTCTGAGCCCCCTCGAGATTGGCAGTTCCGGCGATAACATTTAAGGTGTTAAAAAGAAAATGTGGATTTATCTGACTCTTTAAGAGCTCAAGGTTCATGGTCTCCATCTGCTTCTCGATTTCAAGAGTCTCAAGCTCCTGAGCATGAAGCTGATCCAGCGCTTCCCTCTTCTCCTCCATAGCCTTGATGTACTCGCCGGTGGCAAACTTCATCTTGTTGAAGGCCGACACCATCTGACCGAGTTCATCCTTGTTATCAACCACAACATCATCGATAAAGAAGTCGTTGTCGGCAATCCGTCTCGAGGCATTCGCCAGCTTTAAAACCGGCTTGGTAACGCTGCTGTTGAGCATCTGGGATATCTGGATGATCACAAAGAAAAGGATCGCACTCAGAACCGCCGTGATAAACGGAACCCTGGTGATCACAGGAAGCATGGTCCTGTAGCTCTCATTGCCCTCCTGCATGGTAAAGTCCACAAATCTCTGGGCATAGGTCGAAAGATATCTTTGCATGTTGTAAACATCGTAGAGCTTGTCCACATAAATGTTTTCAGACTGATAGTCCGTTATTACCTGATTTCTCCTGCTGCTGTACACCTCATAGGCACTCTGCAGGGACTGAAGGATCGCAAACCTTGTATCCCCAAGATAATTGTAGTCAAGCGGAACTGCATAAATAGCCTGTCTTGTAGCCTCCACACTCTTTTCCCAGGCCTCCTGATCTGTGGAGCCGGTACCGCGTATATACTCATCAAAAGCATCTGTCTCACGATTTATGGCGTTGACGATCTCTCCGCCCTTTGAGTTGTCCTCCATGATGTCATTAAAGTCCTTGGTAAAGAGCTTAACGACCCATACATCAAAAAGCACCGCCAGAGCCAGTGCCACAAATACGCTTATGGTGAAGACCATTATTTTATTTTTAATGGTGAGAGTTTCCCAGAAATTTCGTATTTTATCCATAGTCAAAAAATAAAGAGGCTGCGTTATAGTTATATCAATAATTATAGCGCTGCCCCTTTTAAATTACTAATTAAAACTAGCCTCTGATCTTTTCACAGATATATTGGTAAAACTCCTCCTTTTGATCTCCCAGAGCCCTGTTTGTCAGCATATATCCGTGGCTGTCATCCGACATTACCACTATCATGTTGCTCCGTCTGATCGCATTTTTGATCCTGTTCCAGCGGAGAAGCTCGCTCTTATCCCCAACAAAGACACGAACGCCGCCTTCGTTAAAGAGAAGCTCCATATCCCTTGGCAGATTCTCCAGCTGCTTGATACTGTTACCGTAGATAGCCAGAGGCTGGATTATCGGGAAAAGAATGCATCCAAACACCATAAGTACTCTAAGTAGATCCGATGCCGTAGCCCAGAAACGTATTGTCAGAAGGATCATTGCAACTGTGAAGATAACGTTGACCAGGCCAACCAGTGACTTGTAAGTCCTGGTCATTGCCATCTTCCAAAGATCCGAGGCCTTGACATCACATTTAAATCTGTATTCCATAAAAAGACCTTTCGGAAAACTTTATTTGGTCAGTAGATTCGGGAGGAACATACTGATCTCAGGTATGAAAGTAAGCAGCATAAGAACAACGATCATGCACAGATAGAATGGCAGCGTTGCCTTAACTACTTTCTCCATCTTAACTTTTCCAACCGCAGAACCAATGAACAGAACCGCACCTACAGGAGGTGTGAGAAGTCCGATACCACAGTTAAGTATGATCATTATACCAAACTGGATAGGGTTAATGCCAATTGATGTTGCGATAGGAAGAAGGATAGGTGTTGCAATCAGGATGATTGGCGCCATATCCATGATACAACCAAGTACAAGAAGGATCAGGTTCAAAAGAAGTGCGATAAGAACCGGGTTTCTTGTAAGGCCGATGATTGCGTTGGCAGCAAGATCCGGCACGTGCAGGGTTGTCAGGCAATATCCGAAGATACTGGAAGTTGAGATGAGGATCATGACGATTGAAAGTGTGTCTATGCACTGTTCGAGGGTCTTCCAAACGCCTTTCCAATCCAATCCCTTATAGATGAATACACTGACAATAAGGCTGTAGATAACAGCAATAGCTGCTGACTCGGTAGCTGTAAACACACCACCTACAACGCCCACTACAACGATAATGATAGCCGCCAGAGCCCAGAAGGAAATACTGAGCTGTTTAGCAAACTTCTTAATACTGAATGCATCTCCCTTGGGATAGTGACGTCTCTTTGAAATAATGTAAGAGCCGATCATAAGAGATGCTGCAAGGAGTGCTCCCGGGAGATATCCTGCAAGGAACAGACTTCCTACAGAAACGCCGCCGGCACTCATGGCATAGATAACCATGTTGTGACTGGGCGGAACAAGCAGTCCCTCACAGGATGAGGTAATTGTAACCGCCGTTGAAAAATCATCATCATATCCCTGTTCAACCATCATAGGAATAAGGATACTTCCGAGAGAAGCAGTATCTGCAGCAGCAGATCCCGAAATTCCTCCGAAGAAATATGAAGCAACGATGTTAACCATCGCCATTCCACCTGTCATCCATCCTACACAGGAGTCAGCAAGGTCAATCAGCTTCTCGGATATACCACCGCTGCCCATCAGGCAACCCATTGTGATAAAGAAAGGTACAGCCATAAGACTGAATGAGCTGATGCCCTTAACCATCTGCTGACATACTGTTGTAAGGGGAAGTCCCTGGTACAAAAGGCAGAAGATAGATGAAAGTGCTACCGCATAAGCGATATGAAATCTTAGAAAGATCATTACGATAAAGCTTATAAGCAATATCGCAATGGCAGTTGAATTCACAGCCATCACTTATCCTCCCCCTTTATAAAAAATCCTTTTATATGGTTGTAAATAGCTTCCAGTTCAAAAATGATCATTGCTAATCCCGCAATAGGAATAGGGAAATACATCCAGAACTTTGAAAGCTTCGGCAGTGATATATAGGATGCCTTGGCACCCAGTGTAGTTGCATACTGCCAACCAACAATAAGCATTACAAATGCCAGAACCATAATAAAGGCATCTGCAAGCAGATCTAATATTTTAATAAGCGTTTTGGGGAGATAAACATCAAGCGCGGTCATGCGAATGTGGGCTCCGCGTCTGATTGCCAGGGCCGCTGACAAAACTGCCATGTATGACATAAGTGTAAGGACGATTTCCTCACTCCATGCAGGGTCCGGAACAAAAGACACGTATCTTCCAAGGACGCTCATGCTGGTGATCAGAATATCCGCCACCAGCAAGAGCTTACATATGAAAAGTACCACCTTATAAGCAACATCGTATACAGGCTTGATCTTATCTACCGCATCAAAAAATGATTTCATACGGCACCTGTTCCTCTAAATTATTTGCCAAGGTCAACTATCTTCTGATAGTAATCCTCGAGACCCTTGATGTTCTCTTCGATTACAGGCTTAACTGCTTCCTGCCAAGGTGTGATATCGTCAACTTCAACGATTGTAACACCGTCAGCCTTGAGCTCTTCGAGAACTTCCTTTTCCTTCTCTTCTGAGATCTGACGGTTGTACTCTGAAGCTGCCTTTCCGGCCTCAACAAGAACCTGCTGCTGATCAGCTGAAAGCTTGTTCCATGCTTCGTCTGTGATAACAACCTGGATAGCACCGAGTGTGTGTCCGTCAAGGATCATGTAAGGTGCAACCTCAGGGAATGCATTTGACTTGTAGTTTGCGATAGGCTGCTCAGCACCATCAACAACACCGGTCTGAAGAGCTGAGTAAAGCTCACCGAATGCTACTACTGTAGGAGATGCTCCAAGACCTTCAACAAGACCGTTCATAACAGGGTCATTAGAAACACGGATCTTCTTGCCCTTGAAGGAATTGATGTCTGAGATCTCATAGGATGTGAAGAAATGACGGAAACCTTCCTCACCGTAGAAAAGACCTCTTACGCCTGAACCGTTCTCTGAAGACTCCTGAAGGAACTCCTGTGCAAGATCTGATGTAGCGAACTTCCAGAAGTGATCACGGCTTGTGAAGATGTATGGAAGTGAAAGAAGCATTGACTTCTGTCCGCCGTAGCTTGTAAGAGCGAAAGCTGAAATACGGGACATATCGATTGTTCCGCCGCCACCAAGCATTGAATCAAGTACGTCGTTCTCTGATCCAAGAACACCACTTGCCTGAAGGTCGATCTGGATAGATCCGTTTGATCTTGTCTCAACCTCTTCCTTGAACTTCTGGTCTGTCATACCAACGATTGTGTCAAGAGGGTTAACCTCTGCCATAACCAGTGTGATAGCGTCTGCTGCGGGCTCTGCAGGTGTCTCTGCTGCAGGTGCCTCTGCTGTTGTTGCCTCTGCTGCAGGTGCTTCTGCTGCAGGTGCCTCTGTTGCAGCGGGTGTCTCAGGAGCCTGAACGCCGCAGGCTGCGAGTGAAAGAACCATAGCTGCTGTCATGATTACTGAAATAACTCTTCTTTTCATTACAAAACCTCCCTTTTCAAAAAAAATAATGACATTATCTTGTCTTGATAATGTCATTATAAGTGAGGTTATATTTACAAAAAATCGGACATTCTTAGCATTGACTAGCACATTCTTAACAAAGTTTTTATACTTTCTTAATTAATTGATTATAGGTCTGTCCTTTTTGGCCTGCTTACCGATCAGGATATAACTGATGATAAACATGATGATTATGAACACAACAAAGGTCCAGTCATCCCCCTCTACATCCATGGTTGCAATATAGTCATATGCTCCGTGTAAAAGAGCCGGTACCAGTATTGCCATGTATCTGAAGAATGATGAGCCCGAAACGCTTCTTCTGTAGTCGCAGCGCTTGGCTATCCCGTAAAAGACTCCCATGAAAACGCCAAAGCATGCATGTCCCGGAATTGCTGTGACAGCCCTTATAACTGCAGTGCCAAAGCCATAACTGAACACATAAGTGATATTTTCAAAAAGTGCAAAGCTGAGGGAAGTTATAACTGCATAAACAACGCCGTCATACTGGCAGTTAAACTCCGGATTCCTCCAGGTCTTACGGTACATGAAAAGAAATTTGGAAGTCTCCTCAGAAAACGCCACTATCACAAAGAACATGATGATGTTATAAAGCGGCGATTCCACCGGTACAAACAGTCCCAGTAAAAGCGAAAGTACCGTCTCCTCGACCAGCGCAAGCAGCACCGAAAAAAGTCCTGCCCAGATCAGCTTCTTGATGAGATAAGGGCTCTCCTTCTCCAGTCTGTCAGAACGGTAAACCCTGACCATCAGAAAAATTGCAGGCACAGCTGCAGCGGCAATCAGCATCCCACTGTACATTACAGTAGGTTGCAGCAAAAAGAACAACATATGATCCTAAATCTCCTTGTACAAATATTATCTGTCAGAATGTAACAGTCTCAGGCGCCTTTGTAAAGGAGCTGAATGTAGCTGTTGCGTTCTTGAAGTAGAATACTTCTGTGTTTCCGTCGTCAGCCTTGTACATTCCCTGAAGTGATGGATAAGCATCAAGCATGGACTGCTTAGCTTCAATTCTATCATCCTCGACAAGTTCTCCTGCTACTCTGAGCCACTCGCCGTTGTTAAATGCACAGATCTCAACCTTGGGGTTAGCGTGGATCTGCTTGGATACGTCTTTTACCTTACCTGTCTGGATGTAGAGCTTGCCCTCGAAAATATGAGCTGTCCCGAAAGGTCTTACCCTTGGCTGATCTCCGTCAACCGTTGCAAGGTAATAAGTGTTTGCTGCCTTCAAAAAATCTACCACTCTCTGCATGATCTTTCTCTCCTTTTAAATTATGTTTACATCTGCGTTGGCAGTGTCTCCGCTCTGTTTGCAATATTCTGCTTGAAATTGATGACTTCGTGATCGTATTCCTTATCCATGTAGCTTGAATTGATAAGGAAATCTGCTGTTGCCTTGTTGTTGGCAAAAGGAATGTCATAGACCTGCGCAATTCTCATGAGGGCCTTTACATCCGGGTCATGAGGAGCTGCTGTAAGAGGGTCTGAAAAGAATACCACAAGGTCAATCTTGCCCTCTACTATCTTGGCACCGATCTGCTGATCTCCTCCGAGAGGACCTGAGTTGTAGCCCCTTACAGGAAGGTCTGTAGCATCAGCGATCATGCGGGCTGTAGTTCCCGTTCCGCACAGGAAATGTCTTTTCAAAATTTCAGCGTTATCTTTGCACCACTGGATAAGCTCAGGCTTTTTGCCGTCGTGAGCTATAAGTGCGATGTTTTTCTGTTTTCCGATTGTAAGTGTAACTGTTTCGTTCATAATAAATCTCCTTTTTGGCTAGAAGCCAATTGTATCTTCCTCTATATTACCCCAGTAATCGGTTTTCTGCACGTCTCCCTCGCCCTCCATATCAAGGACCAGTCTGAACTGGGTTTCATAGAGTTCTTTGTATATTCCGCCCAGAGCAAGGAGCGATTCGTGAGATCCCTGCTCGGCGATGACACCATCCTTGACTACCAGTATGGCATCTGCCTTCAGGATAGTCGAGAGTCTGTGGGCGATCACTATGCTGGTCCTACCCTGCATCAGAAGCTCCAAAGCATCCTGTATCGCGTTCTCGGAAATTGAATCAAGGGCGCTGGTGGCCTCATCCAGGATCAGGATCTTGGGGTCCTTCAGGATCACTCTTGCAATCGAGAGCCTCTGCTTTTCCCCGCCTGAGAGTTTTAGTCCCCTGTTACCCACAATGGTATTGTACCCATCGGGCTGGGATGCGATAAAGTCATGGATATTGGCGTTTTTGCAGGCCTCGATCAGTTCTTCATCCGTAGCATCTTCCCTGGCATACAGGAGGTTCTCTTTTATTGTTCCGTTGAAAAGATATGTCTCCTGAGTCACCACTCCGATATTCTCTCTAAGGTATGAGAGATCAAAGTCGCGGACATCGACGCCGCCTATCTTAACCGAACCACCAAGCACATCATAA
>JAEEGF011043425.1_pt1 | contig 13349 bp, 9 predicted proteins | sample 9134171 | NCBI WGS metagenome assembly JAEEGF01 (sample SAMN16246542, study PRJNA631951) | gut metagenome | biome: gut microbiome; feature: rumen; material: AP-attached | host: Bos | place: Iran: Karaj | collected 2018-10
GACCAACATCCTGCACAACACTCTTTGGCTTTAGGGTACCGAAGGTAACAATCTGAGTTACGCAATCATCACCGTATTTTCTACGAACATAATCGATAACCTCCTCACGGCCCTCTGGGTCAAAGTCGGTATCAATATCGGGCATAGATACACGCTCTGGATTAAGTAAACGTTCGAATACCAGATTGTATTTCATTGGGTCGATATCGGTAATACCTGTTGTATAACTGATGAGGGATCCTGCGGCAGAACCACGTCCTGGGCCAACAGGAATATCGTGAGTGCGGGCATAATTAATGAAATCCCAAACAATAAGGAAATACTCAATGTAGCCCATGTCCTTGATGGTGTTTAGCTCGTAGGTCAGGCGATCCTCATAGAGGTGCGCATCCTCGCCATAGCGCTCCTTCAAGCCATCAAAGCAAAGCTTGTTAAGATAAGTCCATGCATTGTATCCCTCTGGAACCTCAAATGGAGGAAGCCCAGCAACATGGTACTGAATCTCCACATTACATCTATCTGCAATTTCCTGAGTACGGTATACTGCCTCTTTCGCATAAGGGAAAAGGTCTAACATCTCCTGCTCTGTTTTTACGTAAAACTCATCTGTCTCAAAACGAAGACGGTCCACATCCGCTAGCTTTGCTCCAGTCTGGATGCAAAGCAGCACATCGTGGCTGTAGGCATCTTCCTTGTTAGTGTAGTGACAGTCATTTGTACAGACAAGTGGGATACCCGTTTCCTTGGAAAGACGCAAAAGTCCCTGATTAACATTTTTCTGCTCTTCGATTCCGTGGTCCTGCATCTCAAGGAAGTAATTGTCAGCGCCAAACAAATCTCTGTATTTAATTGCCACTTCCTTTGCTTCATCGTACTGATTACGCATCAAGGCTCTGGCCACCTCTCCCGCAAGGCAGGCAGAAAGACAAATCAAACCCTTATGGTATTTCTGCAAAATCTCAAAATCTACACGTGGCTTATAGTAAAATCCATCTACATATCCAGCAGAAACAATCTTGATAAGATTGTGATAACCCTCATCATTTTCGGCCAGCAAAATAAGATGATAGTACCTATCATCTCCCTTTACCATTTCGCGGTCAAAGCGTGAGCCAGGAGCCACATATACCTCACAGCCAATAACAGGCTTTATGCCCTGGGCAATACACTCGTCGTAAAACTTTGTAACGCCGTACATATTGCCATGGTCCGTGATAGCAGCTGCGGTCATTCCCTCAGCCTTACACTTTGCCACGTATGACTTTATTTTGTTAGAGCCATCCAGCAATGAATACTCTGTATGTGTATGTAGATGAACAAAACTCATAACACTCTCTCTTTCAATAAAAATCGCTACCACTATTTTATAGTGGTAGCGTTTAAATCACAATGTATTTTTATTAACTTAAAGACTAATCTTCCCAATATCCTCCGTCGGATCGTTATCCATAATTATTATCAGTTAGTACCTTCTTTTACTAATGACCATTCCTGACATCCATATCCAGTAGGTCCCCACTGACCAACAGTAGCACCATCAGAGCTAGAATTATTAAATACTTCCAATAACTTTCCACTCTTTACATTTATAACATTGAAATATCCATTATTAGTCTCACTTAATGACCATAACTGAGACTGACTTGAAGAATATGGCTTCTGAACCGCCTTTCCTCCATCTGCTGTGCTATCGCCATCAATTGTAAGATACATACCACTGTTTACATTTTTGATTCTATAACTATTTGAACCAGCACTTTCAAATATCCATTTTTGGCATAAGTGATTTGTTGAGCCCCACTGGCCTACTGCTGCTCCGTTATTTGTTCGAGCACTCATTACCTCCAAATACTTTCCACTTGTTCTATTCTTTAAAACAAATGCATTTGTATCATTCACAACTTGAATGCAATCTAATTCAGCATATCCACTATTTCTAGTGAATTCCACAGTATTAGTACCCTGGTTTAACTGCACATTAATTGTAGCCCACTGATATCTATCCCAATCAGCAGTCTTAGGATAGTAAACAGTACTATTGCTTCCGCCATTTACTTTAACGTTGTGAGATGAGGTTGTGTTTTCTCCATTTGAATATCTAATGTTTATTTTGTATGTACCACTTGCAGGTACCCAAACATTAGTAAATGCAACTTTGCTATCAGCATAATTAATGTACTGAACCTCTTGACCATTTGAAGCATCAACATTATTGCCTATCACAGTATTAGTAAGATTTGCTTTTTCAGCTTCATAAATCATTCCATTAGATTCTAACGAGCCAACTCGGATGTCATTTAGATTGTAGTATCTACCTTCCAGCCTCTTTCTATTAGAAAAGTTCTCTACATTAGTTGCTTGATAGATGGTCTTTCCATCTACACTAACGTCAAAGCTCTGACTGAATCCTGAGAAATATCCACCATGAGTATCATCGGGATCATATGTAACAGCCATTGGATATCTTTCCCATGTTCCTTGACCTAAGTTATAGTTAACATAAAAATCTTGACCACCACTAATCGAATCTGTCGAATCAGATCCCCATTTAGCAGAAATAATAACCATACCGTTTGGCCCACCAGCGTTAACCCATTTAACATATGGTGATGAACCTATACCTCTGCCATTTGCTAAAGCAACACGCGTTCCCAAAGAATTTGCATTCCAAGATACTCCATCATCAGAGAATTTACTATAAACAATTGCGTTATTTTTGCTAAGAGATGGTCTATTTACAACTTCATATGTAGCAAGAAACTTTCCATTAGGAAGCTTTGTTACAGTAATCATTCCCGGTCTATCTTTTTGATTTGTAATTGCAGCAACATTACCAAAGTTGCCCCAATTCACACCATCTGTACTTGTTTTAAAACTAACGGCTTGAAGAATTCCATTTGCTTTCTGTCTTTCATCAGAGTAATAGCAAACTAATCTTCCATAGGCATCTAAACCAAGGAATGGTTCCCAAACAGTTGTAGTGGTAGAAGTAGTACTTGGGTCATAAGTACAAGGACCACCTTGGTCAACTTGGCTTAAGAAACTCCATGTATTACCATGATCTTCACTTTTATAAATAACAATACGTGAAATTGATTTTGGATTATCGTCGAAAATATTACCGGCAAGAAGTATTGTACCTGCTGGCATATTTCCTACTTGCTGAGGAAGTTCAAACAAGCAAGGCTGAGATGTTTTTGGTAAATCATATTCTTGATCAAAAACATTAGAGATTAAAGACCATGAATCACCGCCATCTGTACTTTTATAAATTGGGTATACCTGTTTACTAATCTGATTTCCATCAGATGTAGTAACAGTAACATTTTTTAACTGATCATAAGTACAAAGCAATGTTCCATTTTCAGAACCACTATTTTTTAAACAAATGATTCTAGCATAAGTTGCACCACCTGGATCAAAGGTGTTTGCATTATCAGATACATAAACAACTGTTCCATTATCTGTTGTTTTTGCAAAAGATGTAAAAGGCAACAAAACAACAGATAAAGCAATTGCTAAAAATCTTAAACTCATTTTAACTGGTACTCTCATCATTTCCCCTTTCTTTCTATAATGTTTCACCATTAATTATCTTGTGTGGAATGATGTTTACTAAATCAACTTTTTTGTCATTAATTTGATTTAACAAGACTTCCATTGCCTTAGAAGATACTCTATTAATAGAGTTATCTATCGTTGTTAGTCTTGGGGTTATATAATCCAGCATGTCGATGTTATCAAAGCCCATGATGCCATAATCTTTTCCAGCTTTAAGCTTTTTTTCTTTCAAAGCCTTCATAATCTCAAGGGCGTACACATCACCTGAACAGAAAAAAGCCACTTTTTCTCTTGTGTTTTCAATAGCCTTTTCTACTTCAGGTATGTATTCCCATTTATCTATAACCTTTCCTGAGATATTTAATTTTTCACAGGTCTCAATAAAACCATCTCGACGCTGAACATGAGAATATATATTTTCTTTATCCATGTCTGCTAATGGCGGACATACAAAATAAATAGTCTTATACCCCTTAGATGCAATGATTTCTATTGCTTCTTTGGAAGCCCCTTTTTCATCGATTCCAACATACGGTATTTTAGTTCCAAATTTGTTACCAATGATTACTGTTGGAGTTTCAAGCTGCACTAGGAAATCTTCAAATTCCTTACCACGTGATACTGGCGATAGAACAATTCCTTCAACTCTATAGCCCGCCAATCTTTCTAGCATCTCTCGCTCTTTAAGCGGCTGTTTCTGATGAAGAGAAATATTTATAAAGTAATCATTTTTCTGCGCTTCAAGTTCTAATGCATTCAACATTTCTGAGAAGTACTGGTTTTTTACATCGAAAACAACTACGCCTAAATTACCAGTCTTTCCTTTTTTCAAGCTTGTAGCAAGTAAATCTGGCTTATATCCCATTTCCTCGGCTGTCTTTAATATGAACTCTCTAGTTTCTTCGCTTATTCTGCCGGTGTTATTAAAAGCTCTGTGCACAGTAGTTCTTGATACTTTACATCTTTCAGCAATATCTTTTGTGGTTATAGCCATATCGTCTCTCCATTTAAACTTTTATTCTAATCATATTAAACGATGTCTTTTGTAGCTTTGAAATTATTGTACCATTTTTAATCAAGGAATCATTAGCAGTTTTTGGCACTACCGCATCATGTTTTATTTGATTAGTAACTTTAAGATTATCCTCTTGGAAGACAACATGTTCTATAACCTCTTTGAGATTAAATCCATTTAGAACAGTTTCAACTTCAATTTCCTCTGATGTATTTCTATTTAAAGCAAACAATACCACTTCATTTTTTTGTTTATTGTATACTACAACACTACTAACATTGGATTCTTTATCATTATCCCTAGTATCTAATACAATACCCTTTCCATAATTAGCCATTAATGAAAATGGATAATAAGTAGTCTGAAGCCACATTTCACCATCTTGGGTTGTCATAATCATTGAAGAAATATTTGCCACCAAGGACTGACATGCAATCTTTACAACATCACAATTTTTCATTAATGACATTAGCATTCCAGCAAACAATAATGCATCTTCGAATGTATATATCATTTCTGAAATAGCTGGAGCTTTTGACCATCTTACTGCATCTGCTTCATTCACAGTCTCGCAAGATTCTCTTGTCCATACGCCCCACTCGTCAAAACTAATATAGACATTATTCTTTGCTTTCTTTTTCGCCTTGGTAACCTTACAAGCCGCCATGACCGTTTTAATATAATCATTTATTTCATCAGCCTGACGAAGGAAACTTTCCGTTCCCTTATCTTGTCCACCAAAATATTGATGTAGAGATATGTAATCCACATATTCATAGGCATCATCCAAAACCTGTAATTCCCAGTCTGGATAGGTATCCATGGTATTTAATGAACTGCCGCATAAAACAGTTTCAATAGTTGGATCTACAACCTTCATTGCCTTTGATGTTTCAGCAGCCAATCTTCCATACTCATGAGCGGTCTTATGGCCTATCTGCCATTTACCGTCCATCTCATTACCAAGACACCACATCTTAATATTGTATGGATCTTTTACACCATTATCTATTCTCATCTGACTGTATTTACTTCCAGAAGGAATGTTGCAATATTCAATGAAATTTATTGCGTCTTGAATTCCTCTTGTTCCAAGATTTACAGCCATTAATGGCTTAGCATTTATAACTTTTAACCAGTTCATGAATTCATCTGTTCCAAATTCATTTGTTTCTGTACTTCTCCATGCTAAATCCAACCTCTGAGGTCTTTTTTCAACAGGACCAACTCCATCCTCCCAATTATAGGTTGATACAAAATTTCCACCTGGATATCTAACTGTGGTAATACCAGCTTTTTTAATTGCTTCTGCAACCTGTAGGTTGAACTGAGATTGTTCCTTCTTTGCCCAACTTGGATTATATACTCCCGTATATAAGGTTCTTCCCATATGCTCTAGGAGAGTACCGTATATACGGTTGTCTATATTACCAATTATGTATTCTTTATTACAAGCCAACTTTATAGTTTTCATTAATGTACTCCCCTACTATGATTTAAGACCAGAGCTTGCCATTCCTTCGACGAAATACTTTTGTCCAAAGATATAAAGAACAAGCATTGGGATTAGCGAAATTAATGCTCCTGCGAATGATGCTCCATACTGAATTGAGTTTTGACCTACAAACAATGCAAGACCGTTTGCTAAAGTTCTCATGCTAGTATCACTGGCAACAATCATTGGCCAAAGCAAATCGTTCCATGAACCGTTAATGCTAAGAATAGTTAAACATATAACCGAAGATTTAACCTGTGGAAGCATTATCCTCCAGAAAATTCCAAACTCAGAAAGGCCATCTATTCTTGCTGCATCCTCAAGTTCTTTTGGAAGTCCTGAAAAAGCAGCTCTCATCATAAATATTGAACCAGCAACTGCTACTCTAGGAATAATAAGTCCCCAATAATTGTTGTACATTCCGAACTTGTAAACAATCAAGAATAAAGGAACCATGATTACTTGAAATGGAACCATCATAGTTGCTAGTGTCATAAGGAAGAATCCATTCTTCCCCCTAAACTTTTTTCTTGCATATGCATAACCAGCCATACTGTTTACTACTACCGCAAGAGCTGTAGTTCCAACAGAATATACTACTGAGTTCCATATATAACGGAGAATCTTAATTCTTTTGTTAGTTGCCACAAAATTCTCAAAGGTAAATGTATGAGCCCAAAATGTTGGAGGATAAGATAGAATTTCTTTTTCTGTTTTAAAAGCGCTCATACATAACCAAAGCAATGGGACAACAACTAATAAAGCTATAATTGTTAAAACAATGAATGCTGGAATTTTAGAAATATAGTTATTAATTGATTTCTTTTTCATTTACTCTTCCTCCGCATTCATTCTTCGATATAGTAATACAGTTACCAGTAAAATAATGAAGAATAAAATTACTGATAAAGTAGATGCATAACCCATTCTTGACTCTGACGAAAATGCTCTAGAGTAAATATAAGTTACAGCAGATTCTGTAGTGTAGTTTGGACCGCCGTTTGTGGTCATGTAAATAATATCGAAAATCTGCAATGAACCAGCCAAACGTGTCATAAGAATGTACCAAAATGTTGGTCTAATAAGTGGTACTGTTACATTCCAAAACTGTTTAACCTTTCCTGCTCCGTCCATTTCAGCAGCTTCATATAGTGAACCATTTACGTTTTGAATGGCTGTAACGTATATGATTGCTGATATTCCAAAACTTCGCCAAATAGAGATAAATGTAACTACAAAAATTGTTAAATGAACATCATTAAAAAAGTTAATTTTACCAAGTCCGAATGATTGAAGTGCATATGTGAAAAAGCCTACATTTGAATGTAAAATCATTTTCCACATAATACCAATTGCAGTAGCCGAACAAATAACTGGTAAAAAGTAAATAGCTCTATAAATCTTATTTGGTACTGTATTCTTTGATATCAGCGCCGCAATAATCATTGCGCCAAAAACCTGGATAGGCACTTCAATTATCGTAAATACGAATGTCACCTTTAAGCTATTTAAAAATCTTGTATCAGAAAAAGCTTCTTTAAAATTATCTAATCCAACAAATTCTGTAGAATTCAACGTCATAGGAACATCAAAGAAACTCAATCCAAAAGCCATAATAAGTGGCAAAAGAATAAATAAAAATAACAGCACGATAGAAGGAAAAATGAAAACATATGCTGAGCCTTCAGCCGTGTTTAAGTATTTCCATAAATTGAATTTTCTATCTGCAGCAACTGTTTTCATAAATACCTCCCAATTAGAGGGCGACATTAAATGTCGCCCCATGATAAGTCTTAATTATACTGTGCTACAAGCTCATCAGCCTTCTTCTGAAGATTCTCAAGAACTTTTGTAGGATCAGCATTGTCAAATAGAACTGGCTGGGTCATTTCTGGAATGATATCTGAAATGAAACTACCGATTCCTGGATAAGATGAATCTACGATGAAATCAGCCTTAACATTTGTGTTTGTATTTGTCATAGACATAACCTTATCGTTTGCCTGATACTCTGAGCTATTCAATACTGAGTTGAGGTATGTTGGATAACCGAAATCCAACGACCACTTTAATGCTGGGAAGTCACCGTTAGCATCTTTTGTATTCCACCACTCAATAAATCTGTAGCAGGCAAGTTTCTCATTCTCATCTGCTGCTGTAGTAACAGCCATACCAATTACTTCTGCGGATGTCATTTCACCAGCATCACCTGTAGGAATTGTTGTAATACCATAGTTAATACCTGCTGTTTCCATACCTCCTGTAAGCCATGGGCCATTGATTGTCATACCAAGCTGACCAGCTGTCATCATTGAGTCTGTATCATCTGTAAGTGGGTTATCTCCACTCTCTACTAAATCCTTGTATGTCTGTAAGAACTTAGCATATCCTTTATTTCCAGCAAGATTTGCCTGCCACTTTCCATCAGACCCCTTTGTTACACCAAGGCCACCGAATCTCTGAATTGTGTGTGCCATCTGATAGTTGTATCCATAGCAAAGACCTGATCCATAAACGTTGCTAGAAGCATCAGTAATCTTCTTAGCATACTCTACATACTCATCCCATGTAGATGGTCCTTTTTCAGGATCAAGACCTGCTGCCTCAAATAAATCCTTATTCCAGTATAGATAGAAACCAACGATTTCCATTGGAACTAAATATAATGAATCTCCCTCTGAACAGTAATCAAGATAAGATGTGATGAAATCAGACTTATCAAGATTAGTTTTATCAAAAATATCACTCATATCCTGCAGATAATCCCCATATGTGAATCTACTAGCACTTGAGAATAAAACAAGTTCTGGACCCTCTCCAGCTGCAAAAGCTGATGATAGCTGTTCATCTAAGCTTGCTGAAATGTCCATATCAACAGTAATGCCATATTCATTTTCACTGTTGAACTTGTCAACTAACTCAACAAGCTCATCCCCATCTGAACCTGTAAAGCCATTCCAGAACTTAATTGTTACTGGCTCTGAAACTGATGTCTCACCTGTAGCTGTTGAGTCCCCACCTGCTGCAGCACTAGATGAATCACTAGAAGCTGAGTTGCTTCCGCAAGCAACTAAAGCACTTGTTAGCATTGCACCAATAAGCAATACTGAGATTAGTTTTTTCTTCATTTTCTCTTCTCCTTTTTTCTTTGGTTTCCGTTTGCGTACTCGTGTACGCGTTTCATGATTTGATATTACACCTGAGGAAGATTTTCTGTCAATCACACTTTTTTCACAAAAGAATTTAAAATATTTCTGTAAAAATAGACAATAAAAAAAGAGGCTTCGTAAATACGAAACCTCTTTTACAGATTTACTATTAAACTAATTCTGCAAGTTCTTCTACAATATCCCCCATCTTACGAAGGGCTGCTTCGATTGGAGCTGGTGTGGTCAGGTCTACACCTGCGATTTTAAGAAGCTCTACTGGAGCATCGGTGCAACCAGATGAAAGGAACTTCTTGTAACGAGCAACAGCTGGCTCGCCTTCTTTTAATATCATTTCAGCAATAGCAACTGCTGCACAGAAGCTGGTTGCATACTGATATACATAGAAATTGTAATAGAAGTGAGGAATACGTGCCCACTCGTATGCAATCTCATCATCAGAAATCATATCAGGGCCGTAGTAGCGCTCATTGATTTTCTTGTATAGTGCAGAAAGATTTTCTGCATTAAGGCTCTCGCCCTTTTCTACCATTTCATTTGTAATCTTTTCAAACTCTGCAAATTGAGTCTGGCGATATACTGTGCCCTTAAAGCTATCAAGGTAATGATTAAGAAGGTATGCACGCTCCTTCTTATCCTCTGTATTCTTAAGAAGATACTCTAAAAGTAAAATCTCGTTACAGGTAGATGCAACCTCTGCCACAAAAATCTTGTAGCCAGCGTAAATGTATGGCTGCGCACTGTTTGAGAAGTGGCTGTGCATGCTGTGGCCCATCTCGTGAGCTGTAGTAAACATATCATCGAAAGTATCGGTGTAGTTTAAAAGCATGTATGGATGGCAGCCGTATGCTGTGTTTGAATAAGCGCCACCTCTCTTGCCCTGATTCTCATATACATCAATCCATCTGTTGGCAAAGCCTTCCTTGAGGAGTGCCACATAGTCATCACCAAGGACAGCAAGGGCCTTGCAGATAGTCTCCTGGGCCTCTTCGTAAGTTACCTTCTTTGCAACATCTGCAATCATTGGTGTGTAGATATCATACATGTGAAGTTCATCTACACCAAGGCATTTCTTGCGAAGAGAAACGTATGCGTGAAGCTTATCTAAATTCGCATTTACGGTATTAACTAAGTTCTCGTATACCTGTGGGCTAACATTGTTTGCATCCACTGCTGCCTCAAGATTTGAGCTGTAGTTTCTAGCCTTTGCATGGAAAATGCGCTGCTTTACCTCGCCACTATAGATAGATGCAAATGTATTGCTATAGCCTTTCATTGTGTCATAGTATGCCTTGAAAGCATCCTGACGAACACGTCTGTCAGCTGACATTAAAAATGGAACAAAACGTCCATTTGTAAGAACTACCTCTTCACCGTCCTCGTCCTTAATAGATGGGAACTTTATGTCAACATTTGTGAAGGCCTCATAAACCTCTCCTGGTGTGCTAGACATTTCTGTTGTAAGAGCAACCACCTTTTCCATTTCAGCAGAAAGTGTATGTGCCTTTAATCTCTGGATTTCTTTAATCTGCTTTCTGTAAAGCTCTAAGCCAGACTCTTCTTTGTAGAATCCCTCAAGCTTTGACTCATCGCAAGAAAGTATTTCTGGGCTAACGAAAGCTAAATCTGCTTCGAATCTTGCAAGAAGGCTAAACATTCTCTGATTCATAGATTTATGCTTTGAATTACCCTGGTCTACATCAAATAAAAGCTGTGTGTAAAAATATGCCTTTTCAAGTGTCTCCTCTGCAAAGGCAACCCCATCAAGGACCTTTAAAAGATTCGATGCATTTTCACAAACCTTACCCTCATATTTAACAAGCTCATCAAGCTTTGACTCAACTACTTTAATGTCTGCTTCCCAATCCGCTTCGGTAGCATAAACATCCTTCTCATTCCAGGTATCTTCCACCCTAACTTTATCTCTAGTTACTAACTCTTTTGCCATTATTCTACCTCCGTAAATCTTCATACAACTATTCATTATTCTATCACAGATTCTTCAAAGATACATTGTATTCTATACATGTTAATAGCCAAAAATTCTTGATTAGGAGGATGCCATGGAGAGCAGAGAAGATTTGATTAAAAGTTTAAATGATGCAATGAATGGCAACAAAGGTGACGAGCTTGGTCGTCAGTTTTTTGCTGACACAAATACACTGCGCACAGGAGCTGCAGGCGGCAACGTTGAAGTAAGTGTTTTAGTTTCAAAAGCTGAATTTGGCCGAATCGCCAGTGGCGTTGCAAAATATCATGTAACCGATAGACGTGGTATCGAAGAAGGTAATGATATTACTTTTAATGAAGTTGAATCTGATGGTTTCACCCAAACAGGCCACAAGCTCACAAAACGCGTGTTAGACGTAAAGAGCTATCTACAGATTAATGGCCTGAAGGATGGATATAGTATTGTAGCTTTTTAAGCTTTATATTTTTTCGTAGGTCTTTGAGAATATTGCCCGTTCAATGATGTAAATGTCGCTAGTGTCTGATGCTGTCACTGCCATGTAATCCCCTGGCTTGCCCAGATGGTAGTGCTCACTATCCCAGCGAGTAAAGACCTTAGTTCTGTTTTTAATCTCTTTTGCATATATTTCGCTATTGCCTACGGTGTAACAGCTGTGGGCAAATGGCAAAATATTTTCGCTTTTACCACTACTAATATCTTTGATAGTAGGAACATATTCACCAGGATAAACGTATGGAGCTTCATCAAGCTCATATTTTTTTGCAAAAGCTTCCCATGTCATAGGATAAATTTCACCCTGTATACCCATGGCGATAACGGTATCCTCTTTTATTTCCATTTGCACATCACCCTCTAAGGTACGGATGACTGTCTGGGTTCCTGCCGGCATAACATCTGTGGCTTTCACATAGCCTACATGTAGTCTCTTCTTTTTATATTTTGCCATATCAGTAATGTCAGCCTGATATTTGTCAGCATAAATGATTTCGTTGTTTAAGAAATATTCATGCATGCGCTCTCTGAAAAACTGCTGAATGGTAGGGGCTGTGTAATCAAGCTCCTGCATTTCCAAAAGTGAGCGCTGGATAGAACCGCCGGCCTTTATATTGTGACCGCCGCCATTGCCAACTCCCTGACAAATAAACTGGGCCAGCTCGTCGGCCTTTACTTCCTTGACACAGCTGCGGACAGAGATTTTGATTCCGCCTTCGTGGATGGAATAAACCAGGCAGCAATGCACATCCTCTACCTCAAGAAGCATGTCCGAAATGATACCTAGGATGTTAGGGTCACATGGATCCGATTTTACGATAGTGTAATTGTTATCTCTGTAATATTCAGAACCCAATAGAGCGATTCCAGCTATTCTAAGCTCTTCCTGAGAGATATTTGAATTTTTAAACTTAGTGATGACAGACTGGCTGTAGTGAAGCTCGTCTCGCATATCCATGTCCAGAGGATGGTGAAGTTCTGAAAAGTTGTTAGAGTCTGTCATAAGGCCATAATACAACGCAGTAGAAAGATTAATGTCATCAATAGGAAAATCCTCTGCTCGAAGCATGTCCCACACCACCGTGGCACAGCTGGCCTGATAGCTGCGAACCTCTGAATGCTCTGGCAAAATCTTCGACACCTGATGATGGTCGATAACCGCCACATCCTTTGCCACAAACTTTTGAATATTGCCCTCGCCATACTGACTATCTACAGTCACCAAAAGATCTGGCAGCTGGCCCATTTCAAGGCCTAACACATCCTCAAGCTCATTCTGGCTTTTTATATATGACACCTCTATGCCAAGGTCTGCAACCATCAGCTTAAGGTTGCTTTTAGTGATTTCAAAATTACCACCGTAAACAAACTTTACGTTTTTGTTATGGGCCTGTAAATATTTCAACACAGCAAAACCAGATGCAAGAGCGTCTGCATCTGGATTGTTGTGACACTGTATAATTATGTTTTCGTAATCTAGTAAGTGCGAAAGCTTCATAAGGTTATTCCCTTTAGTTTTCTTCTGATTTAGTACTTTTTAATTATACTTTAATCAGTATGTGATTGAAAGTTTTTTAACATCACAGTGGTTAGTAGATTTCTCACCATTTGATGATGTGTAAACTCCAATAGTACAGCCTACAAAGC
>JAEEGF010188424.1_pt1 | contig 13346 bp, 13 predicted proteins | sample 9134171 | NCBI WGS metagenome assembly JAEEGF01 (sample SAMN16246542, study PRJNA631951) | gut metagenome | biome: gut microbiome; feature: rumen; material: AP-attached | host: Bos | place: Iran: Karaj | collected 2018-10
AGCTCGGTACCGGTGGTGATGTTGCCCCACTGGTCGCTTCCGCCGAGCTGGAGGCGGCAGCCCATATGCTCGTAGAGCCAGAGGTAATCATATCCCTGGAGAAGCTGGTAGCTGAACTCGGTGAAGGACATGCCTTCGCGTGACTCGTCAGAAAGACGCTTCTTGACTGAGTCCTTGGCCATCATATAGTTGACGGTGATGTGCTTGCCGATGTCACGGATGAATGCGAGGAAGGAATAATCCTTCATCCAGTCATAGTTGTTGACAAGCTCGGCCTTGTTGGGAGCGTCGGATTCGAAGTCGAGGATCTTGGAGAGCTGGGCGCGGATGCCCTCGATGTTGTGATGGAGGGTTTCCTCGTCGAGGAGCTTGCGCTCCTGTGACTTCATCGAAGGGTCGCCGATCATTCCGGTCGCACCTCCGATGAGGGCGATGGGCTTATGCCCGCACTGCTGGAAGTGCTTCAGTATCATTATACTGACGAGGTGGCCGATGTGCAGGGAGTCTGCAGTAGGGTCGATTCCTACATATGCTGCCTGGGGGGCTTCCATGAGTTTTTCCTCAGTCCCAGGCATGATGTCCTGGATCATGCCTCTCCATCTCAGTTCTTCAACGAAATTCTTCATCTATGTGTCTGTTTTCTTTTTGTTCACGTAAATCGTGCAAATTTAGGTAAAAAATAGGTAAATTTGTGAGTTAAAGCGAAATTAACAATCCAAAGTATATTCAAGAATATGAGAAAGAAAATCGTAGCCGGAAACTGGAAGATGAACACCAATCTCCAGGAAGGCATTGAACTCGCCAAGGCAGTTGCCGCCAAGTCAGTTGAAACCCCTGAGAACGTAGGCCTTATCGTGGCCGCTCCTTTCACCCACCTCTGCGCTGTCGCCGAGGCCGTTAAGGGTTCCAAGGTGGAAGTCTCCGCCCAGAACTGCGCCGACCATGAGAAAGGCGCCTACACTGGCGAAGTCTCCGTCGGGATGCTGACCTCTGTCGGTTGCCAGTGGACGATCCTCGGACATTCCGAGAGGCGTCAGTATTATGGTGAGACCGATGAGAAGCTGGTCGAGAAGGTAAAGCTCGCCCTTGGTGCGGGTCTCGGCGTAATCCTCTGTGTCGGTGAGAACCTCGACGAGAGGGAGGCCGGTAAGCATTTCGAGGTGGTTACCACCCAGATCGAGAACGTCCTGTTCAACTTCACCGCCGAGGAAATGGCAAAGATCGTCGTTGCCTACGAGCCCGTGTGGGCGATCGGTACAGGAAAGACCGCCACGGCCGAGCAGGCTGAGGAGATCCACGCTTGCATCCGCAAGGTCCTTGCCGGCAAGTTCGGTGAGACCGTGGCCGAGGACACCACTATCCTCTACGGCGGAAGCTGCAAGCCTTCCAACGCAAAGGAACTCTTCGCCCAGAAGGACATCGACGGTGGTCTTATCGGTGGCGCAGCCCTTAAGGCCGATGACTTCATCGCCATCGCACAGAGCTACTAGTCGTTTACATTTTTTAACGCAGAACGCGGACGGTGACACCCGTCTGCGTTTTTTTGTCCCCGCACCATAGCCAGTAGGTGTCACCCTCGACCTTGGCAACCTCGAACCTGCCTTTCAGGGACTGGGTCGAACTGCCTGATGACCAGGTCACCGTAGCATCCAGTTTCTGTCCCTTTGATGACGGGACGGCCGAACAGGTCACGAAGAAATAATCCTTCATGGCATCGTCGCTTGCCCTGAACTCGCGGGCGGTCGGATTGTATCCTAGCTGCCAGGTGAGCGGGTCGTAGGTATGGATAACCTGTCCCGCCACCTTGAGCTGGATTCCGGATCCGGCCACGAAAGTACTGTCAGGCTCCAGAGTCCTGTTACAGGAACAGCAAATCATTGCAACTGCAAGCAGTATGGAACTTATCCTTTTCATTGCGTGAAGGTTATCTCTTTGGCGAGGATTTCACGTGAACCGTCAGAACGCATCACGACGGCTTTAAGCAGACCGGACTTGGAAGGATGGTAGTAACCGCTGCCGTCGGTCTGCACCGAAGCCCCGTCATAGGTCCAACTGACCTTCTCACCAATGGCATTGAACACCCTGAGCGGGAAACCGGTCCCGGGGAGGAACTTGCCTCCGCTGCGGCTGCCGTAGAGATATTCAAGGTAGATGAAAGGCTTGGCTCCGTCCTGACGGGCCTTGGTCAGGAAGTCGTATTCGGTCACTTCTCCGGAGACATCATTCTTCTTGAAGGAGATGGCTACCGAATATGCAGTCGTAGGTGACAGCCCCTCCAGGGTAATGGAATACTTCCCGGGTTCGTAAGGGGGAACCGAAGTGGTCCTGTGGCTGCCGGAAGTCTCGCCCCAGTTGACTGTGGCATCGCCGTCGAAACCGGCGACATCCGATTCCCAAGTGAGGATGGCGGCATCCTGGTAGACTTCCGATCTCAGGTCAGTGACGTTGGGAACTATGTCTGAGCTGTGGTATACGGTGAAGGTCACGTTGTTTCCGCTCCGGGCGATGTTGGCGATGGCGAAAGGCGATTCGGTGCCGTCGTTGAAGACGAATGCGGGATTCGAGTTGGCATTGAAGGAATTGGTGTTCCTGTATGGGAAGAAGGCCTGCCTGACTTCCATGGCATCAGGCCTTGTCTCGATCATGTCTGCACACTCGAAAGCCGGATTGCAGTTTATCTCATTGTTCTCCCAGCGGTAAGTGGCGGTGACCGTGGCGCTTGCGTCATCTGACCAACCTGCCTTGTGGCTGCTCATGTCGACATGGTATATGGCAAGGCCGCTGCCTCCGATGTAGGTGTCCCAGCCTTTCTGGGCCCGGCACTCGAAGAGGAAGAACTCCAGCGGTTCCTTGGGATTCTCCAGGATCAGGTAACGCCCGTTCTCATTGACAGGTTCGAGGGTATATGTGCCCGTTTCCATCTTTTCCGGTTGTCCGATACCGAGGATTTCCCTGTCAACCGCGTTGTAGTAGGGGGGAGTCTTGCCTGAATTGTTGAAATTGCCGCCGTCCATCAGGGCTGTCGAGGCCCACATTCCGTCGGACTCGCCTCCGCTGCCTTCCCCGTCGGTGTCATAGAAGTCTTCCAGACCGAGGGTATGGCTGTACTCGTGGCAGAGCGGTCCGATATTGCTGAGTCCCCATACCAACTGTCCGCTGCTGCTCTGGCCCCTGACGGTGAGTTCCGTCGACAGCGCATAGGTGAGGATCCGTTTGCCGTCGAGGATGAGGGCGGGGACATACCATTGGTGCGGCCACATATAGTCGGAATCAGCTCCTTCCGCTTCACTTTTTCCGGCAACAATCACGAAGACATTGTCCACGATACCGTCGTCATCGTCATCGAAAGTCGAGAAGTCTACCTGGGCGTCCGAGAGTATGCAGGCCTCCCTCACCAGTTCCTGCGGATGTTCGTCCCGGCCAGCCTTGCCTTCATCATTCTTCCCATAGTAACTGTGATCCTTCGGAAGGGTTACGATAGGGCCGACCGTGAAGTTGAATTCATAGCTTCCCTTGAACTGGTCGTTCAGGTAGTCAAGCACGCTGTTGGTTCCCTCCTTGGAAACAAGGTCGATGATATCCTGGCGCCTGCTGTCTCCGTTCTGGAAACTGATGTCGGAGAACTGGGCAAGGATTATTATGCAATGCTTCCGTACTGGACCTGATGACCTTGTAGCCGGTTTGGCGGGCAGATTGAGTCTCCTCTCAATGCGGGCTTCGGCTGCTTTCCTGCCGATTGTCGCCCAAGGGATGTTCCGGCAGCTGACAAGGACGATCGAAGGAGTATCTTCCCCGACCTTGTATCCGCTGCTTTCGCGGGAACCGTCTTCGTTGAAATATGCGTACCGGTAGAAACCGTCTTCGCATCTGACGACGGCATATCCCTCCGCAGTCATCAGGACCTTTCCGAATTCGTCCCCTTTCAGTATTGCCTGGAATGACGTACCGTCAGGCTGGTATATCAGGAATGATCCCTTCCTGGCCGAAGAAGCGCTGACTACTACGGCTGCCAGGATAATCGTGAATATGGATAAAAACTTGCTCCTCATCAATGAAAAAGCGGCCGCCTTTAGGGGGTAGCCGCCAGTCAGGAATTGTACTGATATTACTTCTTAGCCTCAGCTACGGATACCTTTCTGAACTCCTTGAGGTCCTTCATGAGATCAAGGGCAGCCTTGCGGGCGCGGGCACCTGCAGCCTTGTTTCCTTTTTCAACCTGAGCATCAGCGTTTACGACGAAAGCCTCGAGCTCTTCCTTGATTTGTGCAACAAGCTTTTTCATTTTTTTAAAATATTAAGTGAATAGATGAATATTAGTATCCTAATTTATCGCATGCAATTTATGCAAAAAAACAGAATAATCAAATGTTTGAGCCAAAAATTAGTGGGTTTTTTAACGTTTAATCACCTGTTTTGTGCGTTTCTGACCGGGTATTCAGGATATTCATAGCCCTGTCCGGACCGATTGTCGCGAAATTCTTTATTCCATCTATCACCTTGTCGCAGATTGCGGGCATCGCTTTCTTCTCCTCTTCGGAGAAGTCTCCGATTACATATTCGATCTGGCTTCCGGGAGTGAAGGAATTGCCGACACCTATCCTGATCCTGGCCCAGGATGTGGATCCAAGGCATAGCTGTATGTCCTTAAGACCATTGTGGCCTCCGTCGCTTCCGCTCTTGCGGAGACGCACCGTACCGAAGGGCAGGTTGATGTCGTCACAGACCACTATCAGGTTCTCGAGCGGGAGACCGAGCTTCCCGAGCCAGTACCTTACGGCCTTGCCGCTCAGGTTCATGTAGGTCGAAGGTTTCAGGAGATAGAACTTGCGTCCTTTGTAAGAGACCGTTGCGATGTCACCGTAACGTTCAGTCATGAAACTGACATTGGATGCCTGAGCCCAGGCATCCAATACCATAAAACCTGAATTATGTCTGGTTGAAGCGTACTCCGCACCGATATTTCCCAATCCGGCGACAAGGAAGTTCATGCCAGAAGAATCTTCAGGTGTCTCGACGATCTTAGGCTTCAGCAGCGCCTTCAGCACCCTCAGCATTTTCATCAGCAACCTGTGTCATGTTGCGGGTGGACTTGACGGTGCAGATGATGGTATCCTTGGGGGAGACCACTGCTACGTTGTCAAGCTTGATGTCGCCGGCGACGATACGCTTGTCGATGTCAAGCTTCGTAACGTCGACGTTGAGAGTGTCGGGAAGGTCCTTCATGAGGGCGCTGATACGGATGGCCCTGGACACGAGGACGAACTTACCACCTTTCTGTACACCGACGGGGTGACCGCTGACCACGATGGGAACCTTGATGCTGATGGGCTTGTCTTCGGAAACTGCGAGGAAATCTGCGTGGAGGCAGTTGTCCTTCACAGGATGGAACTGAAGCTCATGCACAACGGCCATGTAGGACTTTCCGTTGTCAAGCTTGATGTCGATGATGTAGGAGGCGGGAGTGTTGGTGATTCCCTGGAGGTCCTTGTCGGAGACGGTGAAAAGGACGTTCTCCATTCCCTGTCCGTAGAGGTTGCAAGGTACGAGGCCCTGCCTGCGGATCGCTTTGATCACGGCCTTGTTTCCGACTTCGCGGATGTTGCCGTTAAGTTCAAAATGCTTCATTGTTGTTGTTTAAAATGTGTTACTCAACCCCGGTCGGGCCGGGGTCCCATTGCACCAAAAACGCTCATGCGCTTTTAATTGGCGGGCAAAGATAGGAATAATATAATTAATTGACAAGTCCGACCGCCTTGTTCCAGGCCTCATCCATGAAATAGTAGTTGAGGATGTTCGACCCGGCGCAAGGGATGTACATGCTATAGCCGGAGTACGTCTTGATGTCGAATTCCCCAAGGAAGGATGGGGTCGCATTCTTGTAGATTATCGTCCTCGAGATTGCATTCCTGAGGGTGGCCATATCCTCCGCGGAGACACCGCATTTGTCGAAAGTGTCCTCAAGGTCGTAGAAATAGTGCCTGTTGTACCTGAAATAGCCTTGTATCTCGGAGACAGGGGCATTGGCGATGGCGGATGAATACTTGGACACCAGGGTCTTGCACACCGATGCAAGGTTTTCCAGCCCATCGGTCCTGACGAGAGTCACCGTGGCGGAACGGGTATCTCCGGTCCGCTTATTGTATCTCTCGAAAGAGTCGGTGAAGAGCCCCAGAAGGTCAGGAGTCGGTCCCTCGAGCAGGAAGGAAACCAGCTTCGTATAGTCGAACATCCCGTCTGCCAGGACTTCGGCAGGAGAGATACCCAGATAGTCGGCTTTGTCCTTGAGCCCGTATGCTACTTCGACACCACCTCCGAAACACATGTCGAAGAAAAGGTAGTCGAGGTGATATGGAATACCCTCGGCGAATTCCTTGATGGACATCTCCTGGTCGCCATAGGACATCTTGTCCTGCCCTATGCTCCTGACCATCCCTGCATACGGATCGTCTGTCGCCATGTTCCCCTCGGGAATGTCAGGGTAGGATAATGACATCCTCCTCCTTGAATACTTCGCCCCATTAGAATGCCGGCGCTCCCTCTCGAATTGTGAAGGACTGTTGTAATAGCCGTTCGGAAGCCATCCGGATCCGTGGGAGGCGAACACCATTCCATATCCCTTTGCGGGGAAGAGAGCCTTGACATAGTCCAGGACCTCTTTCATCGTGGCGGAGGAGGCCGCAACGGTAGATTCAGGATATATCTTCAGGGTATCGGAAACCATGTTGCCCTCAAGGTCTTTATAGACTCTTCTGAGGTATGAAGGAACATTCTTGTAACTTTGGTTTTTTGCCAGTTTGGAAAATATGAGGACAACATCATCGTTCCTGCCGTTACCGGGGAGGTATCCTTTTGGGAGCCCGAACTTTTCACTGTCCATGTTGTCCCTGAGATAGCTGTAAAGTTCGTTGAACCCGCATTCGTAGAACAGGAGTACCCTGCGGTTCTCGACATGCGCCGTACGCCTTCCGGGATAATCATAGCTGATTCCCTCATCACTTCCTGAGATTCCGAAGTTCTCGTCCTTGTCGCACGAAACGCTGAACAGTGCAGCTGCCAGGATGACAGCGGCACATGCGGATTTGCGTATGATTCTGACGATATTCATAGTCGTTTCCAGTTTATGCTGCATTTCACAAATGTAGGAAATATTCCTGAATATTACCTATATTTACACTATGAAGACCGTCATAGACGAATTCGCGGACATCAAGGTAATGCGCTTCGAAGTGCCGGGATGGGATTCCCTCACCCTACGGCAGAAAGAATATGCCTATCATCTCTCTGAGGCGGCAAAACTAGGCCGCGACATCACCTGGGACCAATACTGCCGGTGGAATCTTCCAGTGAGGCATGCGGTTGAGGATATCCTCGACCGTTACGGGGGGGACCGGGATTGCGAAGCATTCCGTGAGTTCGTGGTCTATGCCAAAAGGCTGTTCTTCTCTTCCGGGATACACCATCATTATGCCGAGTCGAAGTTCTTCCCCGGTTGTGACAGGGAGTATTTCCGCACCCTGCTTGAGTCTGTGGGGAGCTCTGCCGATGATGCTTTGCTGGATGTCATCTATTCTCCTTACATATGTCCCGTAAGACGTTCGTCCGAGCGGGAGGGGGATATCGTCGCCCTTTCTTCGGTGAACTTCTATGAAGGTGTGACCAGGGAGGAAGTGGAGTCTTATTACGACTCCGTGTCTGACCATGACGATCCGCACCCGGTATCATACGGCCTCAATTCCAAGGTCGTGAAGGAGGATGGCAGGTTAGTGGAGAAGGTATGGAAGTCCGGCGGTGGCTATGGTACGGCGATCGACAGGATTGTTGATGAACTTGAAGCTGCCCGGGCTGTGGCGGAGAATGAGGAGCAGAAGGAGGCACTCGGCCTTCTGGTCGAATATTACAGGACAGGAGACCTGCGACTGTGGGACAGGTTCAATGTATGCTGGGTAGGGGAGTCCGGAGGGACCGTCGATTTCATCAACGGCTTCATCGAGGATTATGACGACCCTCTCGGAAGGAAGGCGACTTGGGAAGGATATGTGAATATCAAGGACTTCGAGGCTTCGGCGCGGACTGAGCTGCTGAGTTCGAATGCACAGTGGTTTGAAGACCATTCCCCCGTGGATCCCCGCTTCAGGAAACCCCATGTCAACGGGGTGTCGGCCAAGGTGGTGAATGCCGTCATGCTGGGCGGAGCCACATATCCGTCGACTCCAATCGGAATCAATCTTCCCAATGCTGACTGGATCAGGAAGGAACACGGGTCAAAGTCGGTAACCATCGGCAATATCACCCATGCCTATAACCTGGCTGCCCTGGAGGCTCCCAGAAGCGCTCTCGAGGAATTCGCTTTCGACCGGGAGGAAATCGACGCCTACAGGAAATACGGCGAGCACGATGATGACATCCACACCGACCTTCACGAATGTCTGGGCCATGGTTCCGGTCAACTTCTCCCAGGGGTATCTCCCAATGCATTGAAGGAATACCAGAGCACTCTGGAGGAGGCTCGGGCCGACCTGTTCGGCCTTTATTATATCGCCGATCCGAAACTGGTCGAACTCGGTATAATGCCGGACGGCGAGGCCTGGAAGCCGGCATATTCGTCATATATCCGCAACGGTATATTCGTCCAGTTCTCACGTCTGGAACTTGGGGCAAGGAATACGGAGTCCCATATGCAGAACAGGAAACTGATAGCGGAATGGTGCTATGAGAAAGGACATGACCGCAACATCATCGAGCGGAAGTCAAGGGATGGGAAGACATACTTCATAGTCAACGACTTCCATGCTCTCAGGGGACTTTTCGCGGAACTTCTGGCGGAGGTGCAGAGGATAAAATCCGAAGGGGATTACGAAGCGGGGAAGGCTCTGGTCGAAAGGTACGCTGTCGATATCGACCCGGAGCTTCATCGTGAGGTCAGGTCCCGCTACGAGGCTCTCCACCTGAAACCTTATGGCGGTTTCGTCAATCCTGACATAGTCCCGGTGCGGGGGATTGACGGCTCGGTCGTCGACTACGGATTGTCCCTCACGGATGACTATCTCGGGCAGCAGCTTGAATATGGCAGGAAATACAAGACATTGATATGACCCTTACCGAAAAGACCCTTCAGGATTATTCCTATTACCTCAGGATCGAGAGGGCGATGTCTCCTAATACCGTAGCATCGTATTCCTCGGACCTGGACAAGTTTTTCGCGGCCGTACCCGTGGAGCCCGCAAGGGTAAGCACACAGGATGTGCTTGACTACCTCGCTTCCAGGAGGAAGCTCTCCAAGAGGTCTCAGGCCAGGCTTCTCAGTTCCCTGAGGTCCTTTTTCGACTGGCTGGTGATGGAAGGTGACCGGAAGGACAATCCCTGCGACGCGGTCGACTCCCCTAAACTGGGACGGTACCTGCCGGAAGTCCTGTCGGTGGAAGAAGTCACAGCGATAATCGATTCAGTGGACCTCTCAACCTGGACCGGAAGGCGTGACAGGGCCGTCCTTGAAGTACTTTACGGCTGCGGGCTGAGGGTTTCGGAGGCCGTCGGCCTGAAGATATCCAATGTCTATCTTGACGAAGGGTTCGTCCGTGTGGTAGGAAAGGGGAACAAGGAGAGGATCGTCCCCATGGGGGACATGGCCGTCCAGGCTGTCAGGGATTATCTGGAGTGCCGGACAGCACCGGATTCCCCTCAATATGACGACATCCTGTTCCTGAATAGGTTCGGCCGCTCACTCAGCAGGGTGGCGATGTTCAATCTGGTGAAGAAACAGGCTGTATGTGCCGGAGTTGACAAGGAAATATCCCCACATACCTTCAGGCACAGTTTTGCTACCCATCTTATCGAGAACGGGGCCGACTTGAGGGTTGTCCAGGAAATGCTTGGTCATGAGAGTATCCTGACCACCGAGATATATACACACATAAACAGTTCGACCTGGCAGCGCTCGATACTCGAGCATCATCCGAGGAACTGAATTACTTCCTTCCGGCTTCTTCAGCCATCACCTTGTTATAGCAGTCACGGCAGAGGGGCTCGTAGGCATCCTTCTCACCCAGGACCACCAGTTCCATACTGTTCGAAAGCCTGTGGGAGTGGTTGGCGAGATTGCCGCACCTGACGCAGATGGCATGTACCTTCCTGACTTCCTCGGCAATAGCCATAAGGAAGGGCATGGGACCGAACGGTTTCCCCAGATAGTCGGTGTCCAGACCGGCGATGATCACCCTCTTGCCCCTGTCGGCCAGTTCCTGGGCGACATCCACCAGCGACATGTCGTAGAACTGGGCCTCGTCGATTCCGACTACCTGGACATCGTCAGCCACTTTGAGCATTTCCCTGGGATCCTTGACAGCGTGGCAGGGAATCTTGTGGAAGTCGTGGGAGACCACGTCATCCTCGGAGTACCGAGTGTCGATGGTAGGCTTGAATATCTCGATCTTGAGATTGGCGAATTTCGCCCTCCTGATCCTCCTGATCAACTCCTCGGTCTTGCCCGAGAACATGGACCCGCAGATAACTTCTATCTCACCGGCTTTTTTTATGTTTTCTGAAAACATTTCGTTAGATTTGTTAAAATTTGACTGGTATCACAAATATAGCATTTTTATGGGAAAGATCGACGACAATACAATATCATCCCTCCTTGCAAGGATAGAAGGCATCAAGGAAGAACTCTCCGCACTCGAGGACGAAATCCGGGCGATAGAGCTGCCCGTTCCGGAACCGGTCGTAGAGCCGGAACCCGTCCCCGAACCTGAAGTCGTTCCGGATCCCGAACCGGCACCCGAGCCGGAACCTGAGCCGTCTCCCGAACCTGTCCCGGAGCCAAAGGAAGAGGACCCGTTCGATATAACCATATCCGATATCGAGATGCCGATACCACCGGTGGTGGAACCGCCGGCAGATGATCCCGTCGATATTCCTGCTGAAGGGGAACCCATAGCCGATGACATACTCGATGATATCCCCGTCGACATCCCTGCTCCTGAGCCTGTCGAAATACCTGAACCCGAACCGGCCGCGCAGACGAAGAAGGCGATCCTCGATTCTGCGGTTGCCGATACCGCCGTGATGGATGTCATGGCCGACAAGCAGGCGTGGAGGAAGGACCGTCCGGGAATGCCTGTGAAGAACATCATCAGCGCGATCTCCCTCAATGACAGGGTACTTCTCATCAACGTCCTCTTCCGGGAGGATCCGATGCTGTTCCAGGATACCATCGCGAAATTCAATTCGATGGGATCGCTGGACGAGGCCCTGGCTTATATTTCCGAGAACTATCCGGATTGGGACCTTGGCTCCGAGCCCGTTTACAGGCTGATGATGGCCGTCCGCAGGAAACTGAACTAGGATTCGCATGCCCGGTATCCTTTATATTGTCCCTACCCCGGTTGGTAACCTGGACGACATTACCTTCAGGGCTGTACAGGTGCTTAAGGAAGCCGATCTGATCCTTGCCGAAGATACCAGGACCAGCAGCGTCCTGCTGCATCGTTACGATATTCACGGAAGGCTTCAGTCCCACCATAAATTCAATGAACACCAGACGGTGGAGATGATCAAGGAGCGTATCCTCGGCGGGATGAACGTTGCCCTGATAAGTGATGCCGGAACTCCGGGGATATCCGATCCCGGATTCCTTCTCGCCAGGACCTGCGCCGCCGAAGGGATAGAAGTCCAGACACTTCCCGGTGCCACTGCATGCATCCCAGCCATCGTATCTTCCGGCCTGCCTTGTGACAGGTTCTGTTTCGAAGGTTTCCTTCCTGTCAAAAAAGGCCGCCAGACTATGCTTAAAGAGCTGGCTTCCGAGCCCAGGACGATGATCTTCTATGAGTCTCCGTACCGTCTTGTCAAGACATTGGAGCAGTTCTGCGAGTATTTCGGGCCAGACCGGCCCTGCTCGGTAGCAAGGGAGATTTCCAAGTTGCATGAGGAACACCGTCGGGGGACCCTGGAAGAAGTCGCTTCATGGTTCAGGGAGCACGAACCGAAAGGCGAGATCGTGATCGTGGTCGGTGGTGCCCCGCAGCAGAAGAAACGCGACAAGGAAAAAGGAAACGATTAAAAGACTGACTGCTTAAACTTTAAACGACATGAAAAACTCAGAAGACGGCGGAAGACCCTCCGCCTCGTTCATCCTGGGGGCGGTGGCCCTTCTTTTCCTCATCATCGGCTATCAGGCCGCATTATTCATCCACAAGGCTTCGGTCGCCCGGATCGTCGCCAATCACGACCATCCTGATACGGTATTCATCTTTCAGGATTCAGTGATTCCCGACGGAGCGGCCGCCGGGCTTAGGCCGTACTCAGCCGCAGCGAAGCGAGGATGGACTCGGCCGGGCACGGACGGCCGTCCGTCGGAGACCAGTGTCAGGAAGGTTTACCCTCACAGCGCGGCTGCAGAGTCAATACGGCGGGCAAATACACCCCGGCGTTATGAAAGCTTTCCCTTCGATCCCAACACCGTCAGCGTGGATGACCTGATGCGCCTGGGTTTCACCCTCAAGCAGGCGCAGTCCATCGACAACTACCGCAAGAAAGGCGGTCGGTTCCGCCGCAAGGCGGACTTTGCCCGCTCCTATGTCGTGGATGACTCTGTTTTCAAAAGGATTGAGAAGTATATCGACATCCCGAAAATCGACATCAACAAGGCTGATTCCGCCACCTTCGAAACCTTGCCCGGAATAGGGAAGTTCTTCGCATCCAGGATGGTAAGCTACCGGGAGGAGCTGGGAGGATATTCATTTACGGAGCAGTTGATGGATATCCGGCATTTCGACAGAGAGAAGTACGATGGGCTGAAAGACTTGATATTCGCCGGACCGGCCGAACCATATCCGTTGTGGACACTCCCGGAATCCGATCTCGCCCGTCATCCGTACATCGGGAAGAGGTCGGCACACGGGATAGTGATATTCCGGGAAAACAGCCCGAAGGAGGAATGGACCGTGGAGAATCTGGTCAGGAACGGGATTCTTGACAATGAAAAAGGGGAGAAACTGGCTCGGTGCCGGCTTGCTCCCCTGTAAGACTGAGTTTGAAACCCTTAGTCCTTGATGTTCTTCAGGGCCTCGCGGATCTTGGCTTCGATCTCGTCGCAGAGTTCGGGATTGTCCCTCAGGAGCTGCTTTGTGGCTTCGCGTCCCTGGGCGAGCTTCTGGTCGTTGTAGCTGAACCAGGAACCGCTCTTCCCGATGATGTTGTACTCGACGCCGAGGTCGATGATTTCTCCGACATGCGAGATTCCTTCTCCGAACACGATGTCGAATTCCGCCTTCTTGAAAGGAGGGGCCATCTTGTTCTTGACGACCTTGACCCTGGTCCTGTTACCGAGGGCTTCGTCTCCGTCCTTG
>JAEEGF011004771.1_pt1 | contig 13345 bp, 7 predicted proteins | sample 9134171 | NCBI WGS metagenome assembly JAEEGF01 (sample SAMN16246542, study PRJNA631951) | gut metagenome | biome: gut microbiome; feature: rumen; material: AP-attached | host: Bos | place: Iran: Karaj | collected 2018-10
AGAGAACCGTAGCAGAAACGGTCGGCGCAGACATATGCGCCTGCATCCTCGATGAGCTTTACAAAATCAGTATCATCAACTTCAGAACCCACAACGAGAACTCTGGCTCTGAATCTGCTCTTTTCATCGGGTTCCCTGCTCTTTAATTCCTCGAGAGTCTCCTCGAGCTTATCCAGCAAAAGATATTTCGGAGCGACATAGGTTGCAAGAGTTATGACGTTAAATTCATAACCGGTGATCCTGGGATTGTCTTCCTTTCTGAAATCGCCTATGGCGCGAATTATTTCGCATACGCGGTTGTGCTCTGCAACAGCCTTTCTGATGGCTTCATCCGAGATATCTATCCCGTATTTCTCGGAGAGAGGCTTTAGAATGTGATTTTTGCACTGGAGCACGTAGAGATTAAGACCGTTGTCATCGGCCTTCATAGGAATCTCCATATACTCGAAGAAGAACTTGTCTTTACCTTTGCCAAGGGTATTAAGAAGTTCCATGTTTTCAATACAGCGGTTCATCATGGAACAGCCGTCGGGAGTAATTATGGCGTCAGCAAAATTGTATCCGCCTTCAATTGCGCGCTCCAAAAGAGCACGGCTGTACTCGCAAAGAAAACTTGTCATGTAGTAAGTGGAGATATCCAAGGAACCTGTCCTTGGTGCACGGAGACGTGCTGAGAAACACCCCGGAAGATTAAGGAGTGGTTCGGGAGTGTTTTCACAGGTGTAGGCAACACAAATACGCCCATCTGCCTGTGCTTCTTGAATCAGCTCATTGTTTGCCTCAAGGAGCAGATTCTCAAAGAAAATCAGATGTTTTAAGTCTTTCACTATTTTCCCCTACCTTCTTATTAATTATTTATAAAATTAGTCTAATAGAATAGAGAAAAGAAGTCAATTAATAGTGCATTTATACGATATATTGATTTATAATATAAGGTAGTATCGATAATCGTACCACTTGAGGTATCTATGTCAAATTTAGTCAATGAAAGATCTGCTTCAAGTTCATATTCCGGGCTCAATGTCTTTGACGAGAATTCCTATGAAAGGGAACTGAAACTATGCCAGGAGCTTGGAGCTGATGTCCAAAAGCTTAAATCGCTGGGTTTCAATACACTTCAGCTTGCTGAGATAAGGAAAGGTCTGGCAGACAGGGTTGATGTAAGCAGATACATGGACCCCAAACTGTCTTGGTCGGCTATGGAAGAACTGCGCCTTGAGATGTATCAGGGCATCGATATGTCAATGTACAGAGAGCAGGGATTTGATACTACTCAGCTTGCGCAGATCAGGCAGGGCATCAGTGAAGGAGTAGATGTAACTCCCTATGCAAAAAAGATTTATTTTGCTGACCAGATGCGTGAGCTCAGGCGAGGTCTTTCAAAAACCAACCCTGTTCCGATAATCTTTTATCAGGATCCGGCCTTTGACGCAAGGCAGATGAGAGAGATCAGAAAAGGCCTTCAAGCCGGAATCGACATCTCTTTATATGCCCATGCATCCATGCCTTATCTGAAGATGAGGGCAATCAGGGAGAGCGCTGAGGATGGACTGATCTTTGATAAGAATTATGTCGACAGGTACAATGCCAGTATTTTGAATCAGATACACAAGGCATATGTGGACAAGGTCGATATCTCCAAATATTTAGCACAGAGATTTGATGACGAACAGCTTGAACAGGTGAGGATTGCCTTAAAGGACGGTATTCCCATTGATGACTACATAACTGCCGATATGAGGGGAGACACCATCAGGGAGATCAGGCTGGGCCTCGAAAACGGAGTTGATGTTAAGCAGTATGCAGATGTTGCATATGGATGGCAACAGATGTATGAAATGCGCGTAGGTCTTGAGCATCAGATCGATATTAAGCCTTATTGTAATCCTCTTTATCAGGCGGACCAGATGAGAGAATTGAGGATAGGTATCGAGGAAGGCGTCGATATATCCAAATTCTCATCGATGATGTACACGGCCAAGGATATGCGCCGCATACGTCAGAATTTGCTTGCAGGAAGCGTTGACGGCCGGGGACCGGCTGCTGCAATAGCTGAGGCTAATGCTGAGGCAGCAAAAACACCGCTGAGACATATATCCGAAGAGGATGCTTTTGTCAATGAAATGTTAGAGCATCGCGATACTTACCTCAACTTTGAGGAAGGCAATATGATGTGCTTTTTGACGCTTCCTGAGAGAATGGACGGCAGAAAATATACAGAGGAAATTATTTTGAAATTCCTCAAAAAGGCCAAGGTCATCTATGGCGTTGACAAGCAGGCGATAAAGAAGCTGGGACAGGAAGGAAAGCCTGTTATCAGAAGCCTTGTGGCTGTGGGACTTGAAGTTGTCAACGGACAGAACGGATACTATGAGTATTTCTTCGATACCACGGAAGAACCTGAGCCGGAGATACTAAGGGACGGGACAGCGGATCTTGAGAAGATGAAGTGTCTGCAGCCTGTCAAGGTTGGTGACAGGATAGCTCTCTATCACAGGGCAACAAGAGGTACAGACGGATACGATGTATTCGGTAATTACATAAAAGCTATTCCGGGAAAAGAGATACCGATCCTTAAGGGTACCGGATTTATGATAATGAACGACAGAGTAAGTTATGTTGCAACTTATACCGGTGCCATAAGAATGGTGAACGGGAGAGTTGAAATCACCAAGCTCATGGTCGTTCAGGAAGTAAAGATAACCGACAAGAAGATCAAGTACGACGGAACTGTATTTGTAGTCGGAGATGTCTTTTCCGGAAGTGAGATTGAAGCTACCGGAGATGTTATAATAGGCGGGCATATGGAGAGCTCGACTGTGACCTCCGGCGGAGAGGTGGTAATAAAGGGAGGAGTTACATGTCCTATCAGAGGCGGAATAAGCGCCAAAGGTGATGTGAGCGCCAAGTATTTTGAAGGCGCGACAATTAGCGGAGAAAACATCTCTGCCAATTACTTCATCAACTGTAAGGTTGACGCCAGAGGTCAGGTCAAAACCTATGGAAGAGTAGGAATGATCTATGGTGGAACCATCAACTGTATTTACGGAATAGAAGCTGCTTCCGTCGGAAATAAGTCAGGCGCAAGGACCATTATCAATCTGGGTGTCAATTCCGGCATTCTTGCTAAATACAATAATGCCCAGAAGAGCATTGTAAGAGAAGAGGAGCAGCTTGAGGCTCTCAATACCGAGAAGGAAAGGCTTAAGGAAGTGGGCGGCGGTAACCGTGAACTTATGCAGTGGAAGGTTAAGATTAACGCAGCCGTGGCCGGCAAAGAGAACAGGATAAAAGAGCTTAAGGCCGAGATGGAAGCTTTGGAGGCAGAGATCAACAAGAGCAACGGAGCCTGCGCCGTCATAACCGAGATGGCATATGCCAATACCATATTTGTTATTTCCGGTGTGATTTACAGACTTGAAAGTGACAGAAAAACCTATGACAAGATGATATTCAAGGCAGATGCAAAAAAAGAGAATATTATTGTACTTTGAGACCTATTGTAGAAAACGTACTGTCGGAGCCCCCTCCGGCAGTATTTTTTGTGAAAAAGAGCGATTGTTTAGGGCTTGATTGTATGTTAAGTTTGGATTATAATTTTTGGGACTTTAATACATCACAGTAATGGAGGGAACAAATGGCACAGCTTTGGGGCGGAAGATTTACAGGCAGTATCAATGAACTGGCGTGGACTTTTAACGCATCTATTTCTTTTGACAAGAGGTTTCTTGAGGTGGATGTCAGAGGCAGCAAGGCACATGCCACTATGCTGGCCAAGCAGGGAATTATCTCGGAAGATGAGAAGAATGCCATTATTTCCGGCCTTGATGCAATCCTTTCCGATGTAAGAGATGGTAAACTTGAGATAACAGATAAGTATGAGGATATCCATAGCTTTTTGGAGGCTAATCTCATAGACAGGATCGGAGACGCCGGCAAGAAGGTTCATACCGGCAGGAGCAGAAACGATCAGGTGGCTCTTGATATGAGGCTCTACTGCAGGGGCGAGGTTGAGGATATGGCAGGTCTTTTAAAAGAGACACTGAAGTGCCTGTCAGATATCATGAAAGACAATCTTGATACCTACATGCCGGGCTTTACACATCTTCAGAAGGCTCAGCCCGTAACTCTTGCTCATCATCTGGGTGCATATTTTGAGATGTTTAAAAGAGATCTTCTTCGCATGAAGGATATCTATAAGAGAATGAACTACTGTCCGCTGGGAGCCGGTGCTCTTGCCGGAACAACATATCCGCTGGACAGAGATTATGTAGCAGAGCTCCTTGATTTTGAGGGACCGACTCTCAACAGTATGGATTCGGTTTCGGACAGGGACTATCTGATAGAGTATATGTCAGCTCTTTCAACAATAATGATGCACTTATCAAGACTTTCCGAGGAGATAATTATCTGGAATTCCAACGAATACAGATTTGTTGAGATAGACGATGCTTATTCAACCGGAAGCAGCATCATGCCACAGAAAAAGAATCCTGACATCGCAGAGCTTGTAAGAGGCAAGACAGGAAGAGTTTACGGCGACCTCATGTCACTTCTTACAACAATGAAGGGCATACCACTTGCTTATAACAAGGATATGCAGGAGGACAAAGAGGCAGCATTTGACGCCATGGATACTGTCAGAAACTGCCTGACACTCTTTACCGATATGCTCAGGACCCTTAAGTTCAACAAAGACAACATGGAAAAGAGTGCGACCAAGGGCTTTACAAATGCAACAGATGCAGCCGATTACCTGGTTAACAAGGGAATGCCGTTCAGAGATGCACATTCGGTTATCGGAAGACTGGTTCTTGCCTGCATCGACAAGGGATGTGCCATAGACGATCTTAGTCTGGCAGAGCTCAAGGAGTTTTCAGAGCTCTTTTCCGAAGATATATATGATGCGATATCTCTTAAGACCTGCGTTGAAAAGAGACTTACCGTCGGAGCTCCAAGCCCTGAGGTAATGAAAAACGTGATTAAGGCAAACGATGAATTCTTATCATCATTTAGCTTTAAATAAACCTAAACGAAATATGAGAGGAGTAACTATTATGAGCGACAAGTTAAAAGTAGCGGTTCTTGGCGGAACCGGAATGGTAGGACAGAGGTTTATCTCTATTATTGAGAATCACCCATGGTTTGAGGTTGCAACTATTGCAGCAAGTCCACGTTCTGCCGGCAAGACCTACGAAGAGTCCGTTGGCTCAAGATGGAAAATGGAAAATCCCATGCCTGAATCTGTCAAGAACATCGTTATCAAGGATGTTACAGATGTAAAGGCAGTTTCTGAGGACGTTGATTTTGTCCTTTCAGCTGTGAACATGTCCAAGGATGAGATCAAGGCTATTGAGGAAGAGTATGCCAAGACTGAGACTCCCGTTGTTTCAAACAACTCAGCTCACAGATGGACTCCTGATGTACCTATGATCATTCCTGAGATCAACCCTGATCACATGGATGTTATCGAGTTCCAGAAAAAGAGACTTGGAACAAAGAGCGGCTTTATTGCTGTTAAGCCCAACTGCTCAATCCAGAGCTACACGCCTGCTCTTACAGCTTGGAAGGAGTTTGAGCCATATGAAGTAGTTGCTACAACATATCAGGCTATTTCTGGTGCCGGCAAGAACTTCGAGGAGTGGCCGGAGATGGTTGGAAACGTTATTCCTTTCATTTCAGGTGAGGAAGAGAAGTCAGAAAAAGAGCCTCTTCGTATCTGGGGTAAGATTGAGAACGGCGTGATCGTTCCTGCCGATGACGTGAAGATCACATGCCAGTGTATTAGAATTCCTGTTCTTTACGGACATACAGCAGCTGCTTTCGTTAAATTCAAAAAGAATCCTACCAAGGAGCAGCTCATTGAGAAGCTTGAGAGCTTCAAGGGACTTCCACAGGAACTTGGCCTTCCAAGTGCTCCCAAGCAGTTCATCCAGTACATGCAGGATGATAACAGACCTCAGATCACTCTTGATGTTAACTATGAGAACGGTATGGGCGTAAGCATCGGAAGAATTCGTGAAGATTCAATCTACGACTGGAAGTTTGTAGGTCTTTCACACAACACATTAAGAGGAGCAGCCGGCGGCGCTGTAGAGTGTGCTGAGCTTCTTAAGGCAAGCGGATACATTAACAAAAAATAATTAATGCGAAGAAAGCGCTTATGGAAGAAATCAGAAAAATCGATCTGGCTTTTTTAAACAGATATTATGACAGTGGTCGCTCCAACATTCTTGTAGTCTACGGACACAGGAATGTGGAGCAGAACTCACTGCTCTTTAAATTCATTGAGAACAGAAGAAGTGTCTTTTACACAGCGAGATCAGTTTCGAGCCTGGAGCAGATAAAGCTTTGGGAAAAAGAGCTGATGGATAATAACCACAGCTTTGGGGCAAATCCCACCTATACTGATATTTTTGATCTTGCTATCGGAAATGCGGGCAGAAATCCCGTAATATTTGTCATTAAGAATTTCGAATACATAATCAAATCATCTGAGAGTTTTATGAAGGAACTGGTGAGCTTTGTCGAGAAGAACGGCAAGTTCAGGCAGATCCTTGTTCTGCTTGTAAGTAACGATGTTTCCTGGGTAGAAAACAGCATGGTTCAGAGTCTTGGCTCTTTGTCTTCAAGCCTTGCGGGATTCAGAAAGATAAAGCCCCTGCCTTTTTCGGAGATGAGAAGCTATTTCAGGAACATGCCCTACAGGGATGCTGTTTTGACCTACTCTGTACTGGGCGGGCAGACGCTGCTCTGGAGATATTTTGATGACTCTCTGTCTTTTAAAGAGAATGTCTGCAAGAATATTCTTGATCCGGGTTCATTCCTGTACGGAGAGGCTCTTCGCCTCACACAGTACAGCTTAAGGGAGACGTCGGTCTATCATACGATTCTCTCGGAGATGGCTCAGGGAGCCAATAAACTCAATGATATTTATCATGCCACAGGCTTTTCGAGAGCCAAGATTTCAGTCTATTTAAAGACACTTATCCATCATGATTTTGCATACAAAGCATATTCATTCGGAAATGCCGGAAGGGAAAACGTCATGAAGGGCGTATACAAGATACAGGACCCGCTTCTTGACTTTTATTTCAGGTTTATCTTCCCGAATGAGAGCAGTTTATTACAGATGCCCGCAGACAAATTTTATGATATATTTATATCTGCAGGAATTCAAAATTACGTGAGTGATTACTTCAGAGATGTCTGCCGTGAGTACATTTTCAGGCTCGAGGAGAGAGGTCTTTTCCCGTTCGAGATCGGAGATGAAGGCGAGTGGATAGGCAAGGAAGGCAACATTGACATAATAGCTCAAAGTGATATGGGAGATACTGCTCTTGGAATCTGTTCGTGGCAGAAACAGATAACCCATGCGGATCTCGACAGGCTTGAATACTGCGCTAAAAAAGCAAGACTTGAGGGAGATGTTATCTATCTCTTTTCCACAGCGGGCTTTGATGACTGGATCATTGATGCGTCACTTAAGCCCGGCAGTAGATTGAAGCTGATAGGGATAGATGAGCTGACGAATGGCTAATAAATCTGTATATATTGCTGAGAAACCCAGCGTTGCACAGGCATTTGCCGGTGCGTTAAAAATAAATTTTTCCAGGAGAGATGGTTACCTGGAGTCTGACGAAGCTATTGTTACATGGTGTGTCGGACATCTGGTAACCATGAGCTATCCTGAGGTCTATGATGAGAAATACGCCAAGTGGTCTTTTGACACACTTCCATTTATTCCCGATACATACAAGTATGAAGTGATCGGGAATGTCTCGAAACAGTTCAACATAGTAAAAGGTTTACTTAACAGAGATGATGTTGATACGATTTATATATGCACCGACTCGGGAAGAGAGGGTGAGTATATCTATCGTCTTGTTGACATGCAGGCAAATGTTAAGGACAAAAAAAGAAAACGTGTGTGGATAGATTCCCAGACTGAGGATGAGATACTGCGCGGCATAAGAGAGGCCAAGGATGACAGTGAGTACGATAATCTTGGGGCTTCTGCATTTCTGCGCGCCAAGGAAGATTATCTTATGGGAATCAACTTTTCAAGGGCTCTTACTCTGCGATATGCGTATTCGATCAAAAACTACCTTGGACTTGATAAGTGTGTGATCAGCGTGGGTCGTGTAATGACCTGCGTCCTTGGAATTGTCGTAGACAGGGAGCGAGAGATAAGGAATTTTGTCAAGACACCGTTCTACAGAGTGCTTGCAGGTGTCATGGCAGGTGGCAAGAAGTGTGATGCGGAGTGGAGAGTATCTGCGGACTCGCACTTTGAAGGTTCACCGGAGCTGTACAGCGAGAAGGGCTTTAAGACAAAAGAGAGTGCCGAAAAGCTTATAAGGGAAGTGGGCACTGAAAACAGAAGAGCCACTGTAGAGAAATGCGAGACCAAAAAAGAGGTAAAGAATCCGCCACTTTTATACAACCTGGCTGAGCTGCAGAATGACTGCTCAAGATTCTTTAAGATAAACCCTGATGAGACTCTGGCAATAGCGCAGGAGCTTTATGAGAAAAAGCTCACAACCTATCCGAGAACCGACGCGAGGGTTATGTCCTCAGCTATAGCCAAGGTTATCGACCAGAATATAAAAGGACTTACATCCTATGAACCATGCTCGGTTTTTGCCAGGGCAATACTGCAGCATGAGTCATACAAGGGTATAGCGAAGACCAGATATGTCAACGACAAAGCAATAACTGACCACTATGCTATTATTCCGACAGGTCAGGGACTTTCAGCAATTTCTTCATTAAGTCCCACATCTGCCAAAGTTTATGAGATAATAGTAAGGAGGTTTCTTGCGGTTTTTTATCCGCCTGCAACATATCAGAAAGTGGCATTGGAATTATCGCTGCCAAACCTTGATAATGAAGGAAAGAGAGAACACTTTTTTGCCAACTTCAAGATCCTTACGGCCAAGGGATACCTTCATGTGATGGATTACTCTTTCTTCAAAAAGAAGGACAAGGACAGCGAAGAGGATACCGCAAAAGAAGGTGAAGAGGCAGAGCAGACTGTAACGGATGAAGAGCTCTTTGAATACCTGAAGAAGATCAAGAAGGGCGATGAACTCGATGTATCATCTTTCGAGATCAAGGAAGGCGAGACTTCCCCGCCAAAGAGATACAATTCCGGAACCATAATCCTTACCATGGAAAATGCCGGACAGTTCATAGAGGATGAGGAACTCAGAGCTCAGATAAAGGGCTCCGGAATCGGCACCAGTGCTACGAGAGCCGGAATTCTAACCAAACTTGTTAATATCAAATATCTGAATCTGAACAAGAAGACTCAGATAATAACTCCCACACAGATGGGAGAAATGGTATACGAGACTGTTCTCTGCTCCATGAAGCCTATGCTCAATCCGGCGCTTACAGCCAGCTGGGAGAAGGGACTTACGGGAGTTGCCGACGGCTCTATATCAGAAAAAGAGTACCAGGAAAAACTCAACGATTTTGTTACAAAGAGGACCAACATGGTAAAGCAGAACGACTACAGAAGCGCTCTGAAGTCCAGGTTTGACTATGTTGCACCGTTTTACAAAACCACCAAAAAGGATAAGAAGAATGGAAGAGCACAAAGCAAGTAAAAAGAGAAACCGGTTACCACTTTTTCTTCTTACATTATGTATATTACTGGCTTCCATTGTGCCGGCTTTTGCTGTCTATGCAAGTGAAGAGCCCAAGATTGTTAAAGTCGGCTATTTTGAAAATGAGATATTCCAGGAAGGCGCCGGGGACGGTCAGGTGCGCAGGGGATATGCTTATGAGTATTACCAGAAACTCTCAGAGTACACGGGCTGGGAGTATGAATATGTCTATGGCAGCTTTGCAGAACTGTATAATAAGCTGTTGTCAGGTGATATTGATTTTTTGGCAGGTCTTGCCTATACACCGGAGAGGGATGGCCTGGTAGGTTATCCTAAATTCTCCATGGGAACCGAGACCTACAATCTGGTCAAACATTCCGATGATGATTCAATTACCGTGATTCCTGCTTCTCTCGGAGGAAAGAAGATCGGAGTTCAGGAGAGTGCCATTGTTTACACATTAAGGGACTTTTTGAAAGAGCATAATGTACTCGCGCAGGTAGTTACTTATAAATCTGCCTATGAGATGGTTGCAGCTTTTGACAACAATGAAGTCGATGTTTATGTAGCTGAGAGTAACGGCTCATACGAGAGAGAAAATGCAGAGCTTTTATATGCTTTTGGATCAACCGAGTACTACCTTTGTGTAAATATAAAAAGAAGAGATCTTCTGATTGAGCTGAACAATGCTCAGGAACAGCTCATGATTGAGGAACCCAATTATCTGAACGCCCTGAACATCAAGTATTATCCCTCCAGTATCGCCAGCAGGACATTTACTGAAGCTGAGAAGAGCTGGCTCAGGGAACATGATACTCTGACTGTCGGATATCTTAAAGATTATCTGCCATATTCGGATATGGACGAAAATGGTAATGTGACCGGTCTTGTTAAAGATCTGGTCCCAAAGATGTTACAGGACCTTGGCATAAGCAGTGTCTCAGTAAGTTATGTGGGATTTGATCAGTACGACGATATGATCGCCGCAATAGGAAATGAGGAAATTGACACCGCATTCCCTGTCGGAGGAGGCTATTATTACTCTGAAGAAAATAACATCTATCAGTCCAACGCGGTATTGTCATCCACAACGGCTATTGTTTATGCCGGAGAGTACACAGAATCCAAGCTGTCGTCCTTTGCACTCAATAAGAACAACAGCATGCAGTATTATTTTGTTAAGACAAATTTCCCCAATGCTCAGGTTACTTTCTATGATTCAATCGATGATTCGCTGAAGGCTGTGCTTGATGGCAAGGCAGGTTGCACCACTCTTAACGGAATGCGTGTCAACAATCTGCTCAAGAACCGTGAGTACAGAGACCTGTCAGTCAAGCAGCAGAGTATGGCTGATGACAGATGCTTTGGCGTCCATCTTGGACAAAAGGGCCTTCTGAAGCTTATTAATAGAGGTCTTAATGTAGTCGGCAATGATCAGATACAGGATATGGCGCTTCGCTATTCCGGTGATCTTTACAAATATGGTCTGAAGGATTCAATCCTTGATAATATGTGGTTTGCTGTTCTGATCGTATTTGTCATTTCACTCATTATAGTTGCCTCACTTATCAAAGAGGTTATTTCCAACAAAAGACGCGCAGCTGAGAGAGAGGCCGATGCAAAAGAGCTCCAGAAAAAGAACATTCAGCTCGGTATAGCCGTTAAGGAGGCAGAAGAAGCCAATAAGGCCAAGGACGATTTCCTTTCATCCATGTCCCATGACATAAGAACCCCTATGAATTCAATTCTCAGCATGAATGAGATGATTCTGAGGGAGTCAAAGGATGAGAATATCCTTGAGTATTCGGGGCATATCCTGTCTTCCGGCAAGACCCTGTTGGGGCTTATAAATGATATCCTCGACTTTACAAAGATTGAAGCCGGCAAGATGGAAATTGTACCGGTGGAATATGAGATATCATCCGTGCTTAATGATCTGGTGAATATCGCCAAGTCCATGACGGAGGAAAAAGGTCTTTCACTGGAACTGAACATCGACAACTCATTGCCTAATTATCTCAGGGGCGATGAGATAAGAATTAAACAGGCGGTTACCAACCTTATCACCAACGCTGTCAAGTACACTAATGTGGGAACAGTGACAATTGGCCTTGAATTTGCCAAGATCCCGGGTAACACGAAGAGCGCTCTTTTTAACTTCAGTGTAAAAGACACAGGAATAGGAATCAAAGATGAGGAGATCAACAAGATCTTCGAAGCCTTTGAAAGACTGGACAAAAATAAGAATCACGGAGTTGAGGGAACGGGGCTTGGAATAACCATTACTCAGAGACTTCTGAACCTGATGGGATCTACGCTTGAAGTTGAAAGTACGTACGGTGTCGGTTCCACCTTCAGCTTTACCATTAAGCAGGAAGTACTTAAGTGGGATGAGGTCGGCGATTTTGAAGCTGCCTTCAGAAAGTCCATCGTAGAGAGAAAGAAGTACAAAGAGAAGTTTACAGCACCGGATGCCAAGGTACTTGTGGTAGATGATACGCCTGTTAATCTGACAGTATTTAAGAACCTGCTCAAACACACAAGGCTACAGATTGATGAGGCAAATAGTGCAGATGAGTGCATCGAACGCTCTATGAAGAAAAAATACGATATCATCTTTTTGGATCATATGATGCCTCATAAAGACGGTATCGAGGCTCTTAAGGAGCTCAAGTCGATTAAGGATCATCCCAATATCGATACTCCGATCGTGTGCCTGACTGCCAATGCAATTGCAGGAATGAGAGAGGTATACATTTCGGCAGGATTTGACGATTATCTTGCCAAGCCGATAGATCCCGCAGCTCTGGAAGAGATGATAGTCAAGTACCTGCCTAAGCAAAAGATAGTTTTTTCAGCCAAAACAGAGGATACGGGTCGCAGGAACGATGAAATTCCCATGGCACTGTATGAACTTGAGGGACTCAATGTATTTATTGGTATCAAGCACTGCGGCGATAAGGCTTCTTATCTTGAGACTCTCAGAACATACAAGGAATCTGCGCCTCAGACGATTTCTGACATAGAAGCTTACTGGGAGCAGCGTGATATATTGAATCTTACGACCATGGTGCATGGAATCAAGAGCTCTTCAAGGACTATAGGAGCTTCAGAGCTGGCAGATCTTGCTGAGAGGCTCGAGAAGGCTGGAAGGATCGGAGATGAGGAGACACTTCTGGAGGGACTTGGAGATCTGATGCTCCTCTACAGAGATCTTACAAACAGGATCGTGGTTCCCGAAGCAATTCCTGAAAGCGAAGACGGCAAGCCTGTCTATAACAAGAATGAGCTAAAAAACCTTTATGTCAGCCTAAGATCACACCTTGATAACGGACACTACAAAGAGGTTGAAAGCATCGGAGCACTTCTGAAAGACGCCCACGTACCCGACGACGAGAGGCAGAGAGTAGACAACATAGTCAAGGTTATATCGGACTATGACTACGATGATGTTTACAAATACTTATGACACTAAAATAAATGTTAAATTTATGTCATATCTGTTGAAAACTGCGTTGTTTTATGCAAAAATAGGTATTGGCATGGGCGAAACATGCAATAAACGTGAGTGAGTAATGCAAATTACTTTACAATACGAAAGGAGATTTTCACATGATTTACTCAACAGAGGTAAAAAATATGTGTCCCGTAACACAAGGGGTACATCATGGCGCTGCTCCCATTCCTGAAGAGGCAAAGTGGGTTCAGTCCAAAGAAGTAAAGGACATTTC
>JAEEGF011410602.1_pt1 | contig 13344 bp, 9 predicted proteins | sample 9134171 | NCBI WGS metagenome assembly JAEEGF01 (sample SAMN16246542, study PRJNA631951) | gut metagenome | biome: gut microbiome; feature: rumen; material: AP-attached | host: Bos | place: Iran: Karaj | collected 2018-10
CATCAAGCTTATCTGCAGCGACCAGCATCAGGTCTTCGGCAAGATGAAGGGCAGGGTAATACTTGACGATAAACAGGTGATTGAAGTGCCTGAGATGATGTGCTTTGCGGAAAAAGTGCATAACAGATATTAAAAAAAGTGAGGAATATTATGAAAAAGAAATTATGTCTGATTGCTATGACCATAGGATGTCTGGCGATGGCAGCAGCCTGTGGCAAAGAGGCCGAGGAAGCAACTGCAGCTGCAACTCCTGCGGAAGAAACAGCTGAGACTGTGGAAGCACAGGAAATAATGGAAGAAGATAGCGACATTCAGGAAGAAAGCGGGGAGAAGAGTCTTCTCACCGGCTATTACAGCGATGAGATTATATTGGTTGATGAAGAAGGAGGCTTGGAAAGTCTCGATTGGAAAAAACTGGTTAAAGAAAGCTCAATCGGGGAAGGCATAAGTTTGGAAGAACTGACACCTGTGACATATTTTAAAGGGCTCATTATTGCTACCCACTTTGATTACACTGATTATACATATCATGTGGATATTTTCAATCCGAAGAACGGAGCTTATTCTTCTCTTATGACTGAGGGGGGATATGTGTCTTCAATCGATTCCTTTGAAGGAAAACTTTATATTAGCCGCGAGGACTATTATGAGGCGGATAACAGCAAAAAAGTAGAAGAAATATATGATATTGATGATTACGCATCGGCAACTTTGAGACAGGAAGACAGCAGTAATATTGATGCATTCCTGTCATCCAACAGAGATCTGACACTGAAGACATTCAAACATGGAGCTACAAGAGCTTATTGTGACAGATCATATACAAGACTGCTTGAGGAAAATGGATTCATAGTTGCTAAAGATAATGATAACAACTGGTTCTTGCTTTACCCCGACGGCAACAGAACCGAGATAGAGGGAATGAAAGGCAAAGATTCATTTTTCTATGGCAATGATTCAGAGCATCTCTTCTATGGAAATTATGCGGAAGAACATACGGCAAAAGAGACTCTGCACAGCTATAATCTCTCTACGGGAGAGGACACGGTAATAATAGATACCGCAGACACGGTTTTCGGACTTACGGACAATGTCTTCTATTATGCGGTTGACTACAGCGATGAATTCGAGAATCCGGACAATCATGTCTTTGAATACAATCAGTGGGACGAGACAACTACGGAACTCTACAGTGCCAAGAAACAGGCAGGCATGAGTGAGATAACAATGGGTATAACGGATGCTGCATTTATAAACGGCGATATTTATTATCCCGATTCCAACGGCAAAACAATTGATTGGTTCAGATGCAGCGCTTCGGAAGACGGCTTCAGAAATGAAGACACGGGAATTGTCATATCCGAAATGGAATTCGTAAAATACGGCACCATTACCGGTAAGGGAAAGAACTGGATATGTGATAAATGCAATCAGCTCTACGCGGGCTACTATTCAGAAAAGTTTACCCTTAACGGAAGTGCTGAAATTAATGGGCTGACCGACGCTTCAAGAAAGAAAATCAATGAATTTCTCACAGAAGAAGATAAGAACGCCAATGAAAATTTTTACATTAATTCAGCTTCTGTTCTTGAAGGCGACTGTGAAAGACATCTGGAAGAGGCTCCCTATGCGGAGACCGATGACCGTACTGTTGACAGAGTGTTTATGGTGGGCAGCAATATCCTTGCCGTTAATATGGGAGGATATTGGTATACCGGCGGTGCACACGGATATCCCAAGAGAAGCCAGTACCTTTTTGATGTAAAAAGCGGAGAGAAGGTTACTTTTGAGGAGCTCTACAAGGGCGGGGAACTTGTCTTCAAGGAAGCGGTGGCAGCAGCCGCTGTTGAGCTCTGCAAAAAAGAGGGAGAAAACAGTCCTTTCTACTCGGATTATATTGAAGATACAGACAAGCTGCATTCGGAAATCGTGGAATACGTCACTGTGGACAGCACTAATATCTTCCTGTCGGATGAGGGTGTTATATATGCATTTCCTCCCTATGAATTCGGACCTTATGCATCAAGCTACATTGAGATACTGATACCTTTCGACAAGCTTGTAATGGAGATGTAATTATCCGCGTGTGGAGCTTTAATATATGAACAAGAAATACAGTGGTCCCATAGCTGCGGCAGTTATTATCATTGCGGCAGTTATCGGAGCCTTCAATTATATACCGGGGACTATTGAACCGAACACTCTTGCACCGGAGTCGGCTGAGGCGGAAAATAATCTGGAAGAAGTTACCCTTCTTAAGATTGTGGATGGTGATACTTTACGCCTCTCGATTGACGGAGAAGAAAAAAAGGTCAGACTGATCGGTATCAACACACCGGAATCTGTGGCAGCAGACGAATCAAGAAACAACGAATACGGAGTTATGGCATGCGACCATATGAAAGCGCTTCTTGAAGGAGTGGATACTCTTTACATCGAATATGATGAAGAGCCTCTTGATCAATACGGCAGAACACTGGCATATATCTGGTTGAAGAATACGACGGATTCCCCTGGGGAAAATATGCTTAATGCGATTATGATTAAAGACGGCTATGCCATAGACGTGGTATATGAACCCAATGTTAAGTACAAAAACTATTTCTTCAGGCTCAAAAAAGAAGCCATGGATAACAGTGTCGGACTGTGGCAGTATGAAGGCTTTCGAGTTCTTTGGAAGAATTGAGAGTTTGACAATAATGTAGTACAATGTAAGGATAGAATGCGTATAGCATTATTATAAAAGAAATTAACAACAGTTCCACGATAGGAGAATTATGGCAGTAAGCGTCGCATACCTTGTGGCAACCCTTGTGGCTGCTTTGACACTTTGGGCTTTGCTGGTTGTAACCGAATATCAGAAATCAACGTACTATGTGCTTATGTTTTCTACCACGATCATATCTTGCGCAGGGTACTATTTCGTGAGCGTATCTACCAATGTTAACGAAGCTTTGCTTGGAACAAAGCTTACCTATGTCGGTGGTACTTTTTTGACGCTTTTTACCATAAGATGTCTCTGCGACATATGTAATATCAAGGTTCCTCACTGGTGCTATGTTCCGCTTATGCTGGCAAACATTGAGGTCACGGGCGTGGTATGGTCTATTCAGTACAATAAGTGGCATTATTCCGCATATAAGCTTATCAGAGAGAATGGCTTTGCATATCTTGAGAAAGAATACGGACCACATCACGGTTTCTATATCTTCATGATCATTCTGTATATGATCCTGTCTTTCTCAATTGTCATATATTCCATAAACAACAGAAAGAAAGTGTCGTGGATATACACCTCCATGTTGGGAGGGGCCGAACTTTTAATCGCTTTGATATATTTCATTGAGAGAGCAGTAGGCCTTAAGATTGATCTTATGCCTTTCGGATATGTTGTATTTGAAGTAATCGTTCTGATCATTCTCAGAAGAATCAATCTCTTTAATGTACAGGAGAATATTACCTATTCCCTGTCTCAGGACAGCGATCACGGATATGTCATTCTGGATGCCAAGAGAAAATTCATAACCTGTGATGATATTGCGAGGGTTTTCTTCCCGGAACTTGCGGATCTTTCCATCGATACCAACGTAAACGATCCTTATCTCAGACATGAATTCGGAGCATGGATATCAGCCAGTACGAGACATGAAGTCAATGCCAAGTATTATCAGAGAAACGGCAGAGACATTAAAGTTGCTGTAAGGCCTTTCTATACCCATTCGGGTAAGAAGCTTTTAGGATATGTAATCCATCTTTCGGATGATACGGTTAATCAGGAATTTATCCGTAAGCTTAAAAGAGCAACCAAGAGATCTGAAGAAATGGCTAAGCGCGCGGATGAAGCCAATGCTGCAAAGACGGAATTCCTTGCTAATGTGTCTCATGAACTCAGGACACCTATTAACGGAATTCTGGGCTTTGATGAGATGATCTTGCGAGAGACTGCTGAGGACAATATCCGGAATTATGCCATGGATATCAAGAATTCCGGCAATGCTCTGATGGGGCTTATTAACGATCTTCTTGACCTCTCCAAGATTGAAGCGGGTAAGATGGATCTGGTACTAGTAAGCTACGATTTTGGCAGTATGCTTGCAGGTCTTATTAACGTGGTCAAACTCAGAACCGAAGATAAGGGCTTAGAGTTTGTTCAGAATATTGCAGAGGATATGCCGAGAGGTCTCTACGGTGATGAAAAACGAACAAGACAGATATTGTCTAACCTGCTTATCAATGCCGTTAAATATACGGATAAGGGCAGTGTGACTCTTAATATCAGCTATGAAAAAGAAGATGCATTCAATATCCTGATAAAAGTCGATGTTGAAGATACGGGTATAGGCATGAAGAAAGAGGATATGGACAGACTCTTTGTGCCCTATGAAAGAGCTGATGAAATCAGGAACCGCAACATAGAAGGAACCGGACTGGGGCTGTCCATTACCCAAAAGATTCTTCATCTTATGGATTCAAAGCTGGAGGTTTCAAGTGCCTACGGCGTAGGATCGACTTTTTCTTTTGCTATCAGACAGAGGGTTGAGGATTGGACTCCTCTTGGAAATGTGTCTGATTCCTTTGGCATGGAGACAAACGGTAAGTATGAATACAAAGAACTTCTCAAAGCTCCGGATGCAAAGGTGCTTGTTGTTGATGATACTGTGGTCAACATACTTATATTCAAGGGCCTTACCAAGCGAACTCAGATAAATGTTGAAGAAGCTCATTCCGGAAGAGAATCTGTGGAAATGTGCAGAAAGACCAAATACGATATCGTATATATGGATCATATGATGCCCGGAATGGACGGACTTGAAGCCTTCAGACTTATAAGAGAAGACCGGGAAGGTCTGAATAAGGATACACCGATTGTCATGATGACTGCCAATGCTACAGCCGGAATGAAGGAAATGTATCTTTCGGGCGGATTTGACCATTATATTTCAAAACCGGTGGATCCGGAAGGCCTGGAGCGTTCACTTATAAGCTTCCTTCCCAAGGAGAAAGTAATCCTTACGGAAGAAGGGAAGAAACTGAATATTTTACAATAAATTGATAAAAAACTACCATTATATTCCATTGAGATAATATCTCCCGGATATTATAATGATACTAATAGGGTCAATCCCTATTCATGTATAGTATATATGCAGTTAGTTCTGCAAGAGGGACGGATTAATGCTAAATAAGATCAGGGACTTTATTGGCACTATATCCACACATACGGCATTTCTGTTGGTGCTCATATTATTATGTGCGCCTTTTTCTGATATTTATATCCACGCAAGCGAAATAGAAGAGAATACTGAAGAAAGCACTGAAGCCGAATCCGACAGTGACAGCAAAGTTATAAAGACTGTCAGATTGGCTTATATGCATAATGAGAATTTTCAGGAGGGAGATGCTGAAGATGACGTAAAGTACGGCTATGCATATGACTATCTTCAGGCTATAGCAGGATATGCCGGCTGGGAGTATGAGTATGTATACGGCGAATATGAAGATCTCTATGACATGGTTGTGTCCGGAGAGATTGATATGATGGCCGATGTGTCGTACACAGATGAGAGAGCATCTCTGGTCAATTATTCCGAGCAGCCTCTTATGAACAAGACATATTCTATATATGTTCATGAGAAAGATAAAGAAAAATTCATGGACGAAGGCTCTTTTGAGGGCATGACCGTAAGCGTAGGAAAGAGAAGCCAGGCTGCCGAGTATCTTAAAGCCTGGGAAAAAGAGAACAATTATGGAATAGAAATAGTTGAATATGATTACAGCAGCGAGAGATATAAGGATTTTGAGTCTTACAATGTGGATGCGACCGTAGATGTGGAGGAGCAGGTTGACAGCGAATCCGGCCTTGTCCCTGTGGCAAGACTCGGTTCGGCCGACAGTTATCTGATCGTGGCCAAGGACAGAACGGATCTTATGGAAGATCTGGTAAAAGCTCAGAATCTTATTGATATTTCCAATCCTTTCTTCAAAGCAGATCTTAGTAAAAAATATTTTTCCGAGACTTCGGTAAGAGACAATCTCACTCCGGACGAGACCATGTGGATAAGGGAACATTCCAATATAACTGTGGGATATATTGATAATTATGCTCCATATTCCGACCAGCATGAAGGTATGGCCAGAGGTCTTTTTATGGATGTTCTCGATGCAGCCTTTGATATTCCGGGAGTAGAATCAGTCACCTATGTTCCATATCCTACCTACAACGGCATGCTTGAAGATCTCCTCAAAGGAAGAATAGACATGATCGGACCCGTCTATGACGGCTACTGGTATTCGGAGCAGTCGGGAATACTTCAGAGTTCGCCCCTGGCGTCCGTAAAGATGGACCTCGTAACCAGAAGAGGCAGCAAGATCGATGATAGTTCGATTTTTGCGGTGTCGGACAGAAGTCCTATACAACCCTTGTACATATACACATATTTTGACGAAAATCCCAAGGAACTTTTCGCTGACGGAAGGGCCTGCATACGTGCCGTAAGTAAGGGAAAAGTGGATGCTACGGTTATCAACGCCTACGAATCCAACATATATGATAAAGACTTCTTCAACATTGAGTTTAACGAACTTGATGAGTCGGTAGGCTTAAGTATTGCCACCACAAGAGAGAATGCAATAGCGGTTGCTATCGTCAACCGTGCCATTACGGAATACGGAAGCAACAGGGCCCTTGATTCCCTGATCCGGCATACCGAAGAAGTATATACGGTTTCTTTTTCACGTTTTATTAAGGAACACCTTATTCCCATACTTATTGTAACGGGATCGGTGCTTGTTATTATCGGTCTGCTCGTTATCTTATATATGTGGAGAAACAGACAGAGGAAGATTCTTGATGATATGGCTTACAGAGATTCCATGACGGGACTCTATAACAGAAGATCATATGACGAGGATTATGAGCGTATGCTCAAAGAATCTCTGGATGAGAACATCATTCTTATCAGTTTTGATATGGATGGATTGAAGACTCTCAATGAGAAAAAAGGACATGCGGCCGGTGACGAAGCCATAAAGGGTGTGGGTCGCTGTCTGGACAGAGTATTCGGTAAATACGGTGATATATACAGAATTGCCGGCGATGAATTCGTCGCCATTATCAAAGCAAGCAAGGAACAGTTCGATAATCTTGAAAATGCGATAGAACTGGCTTTTGATAACTGGAGGGGAACTTACTCCGAGAAACTGACCGTATCATGGGGAAGTGCCGCCAGAAGAGATTTTCCGGGTCAGACTCTTGTAGATTTGGCCAAGGTGGCGGATGAGAGAATGTACAGAGACAAGTTCTCCGACAGAGACACCTACAGAGTCAGAACCAAGACGGGAAGTATCAAGAATATTGATGCCTACAGTCCTATCTTCCAGAACGAAGAAGACAGAGAACTGCTTAAGACACTGGTGTCGGCTTATGAAGCTCAATACGATACCTTCACAGGCCTTCCTTCCATGTCTTATTTCCTGGAACTGCTTAATACTAAGGACAATCCGATATTCAGAGGAGAAGGGAATCCTTCGATTATCGCCTTTAACCTCAACGGACTGAAGATATTTAATTCCAGATACGGTCTTCAGGAAGGTGACAATATGATTAAGTCTTTTGGCGCCATCATTGAGTCCATATTCGGAAAAGATAACTGTTCAAGATTCGGAGAGGACAGATTCTACGCTGTCAGCAAGACAGACGGATTGGAAGATAAACTTGCCAATGTCTTTGGAGAGGTGGAAAAAGTCGGCAACGGAAGAAATATATCCGTTCGAGCAGGTATATATAAATATATATCCGGCAAACCCATTAACCACAGTCAGGCCTGTGACAATGCCAGAATAGCCAGTGACTACGACAAGAAGAGGATAGGCTCAAGATACACTTACTTCAAGGAAGAGATGATCGATGAGATCGATATGAGGGATTTCCTTATAGAGAATCTTGATAAGGCCATTAACTCGGGACATATCAAGGCTTATTACCAGCCCAAGGTAAGTACTGAGGACGGAAGCCTGAGGGGCTTTGAAGTACTTGCAAGATGGATTGATCCGGAGATTGGCTTCATATCTCCTTCCGTATTTATTCCTGTGCTGGAAGACTACAGTCTTACCTACAAGGTGGACAGATTCATTGTGGAACAGGCTGTTAAGGATATTATGCGTGTACAGGAGGAGGGACTTAAGCCTTATCCGATATCTTTCAATGTATCAAGAACAGATTTCCTTGCTACGGAGCCTTCAAAGGAACTGGTAAACATCGTTGAAAAACACGGTGTATCAAGAAGTCTTCTCAGAGTTGAGGTTACAGAGTCCAGCGTTATGTTCGATCCGGACCATGTGAAGGCGGAGATAGCAAAATTCCGTCAGGAGGGATTCGAAGTTCTTATGGATGATTTCGGAAGCGGTTACTCTTCGCTCAGTACTCTCAGAGACTTTGAATTTGACGAGATCAAGATTGATATGGGCTTCATGAAGAACTTTAGTGACAGATCAAGAGCCATTGTCAGACTTATGGTAGATATGGCAAAAGAACTGGGTATTCACGCAATCTGTGAAGGTGTAGAGACGGAAGAACAGGTAGAATTCCTTCGTAAGATCAAATGTGAACAGATACAGGGCTTCTATTTCGGTAAGCCGGAACCTATAGATGTTATAATAGAAAGATGGCTTAGAAGGCAGTAATCCGGGAGGTTAAAGTGGAAAACGGCTTTAATATGGATGAACAAAGCAAAAAGACTCTAATACTGGTATTGAAGATAGCGATTCCTATTATTATCGCAATCTTGTCTTTTACCCTGCTTGGTAATTGGGCTTCCAATGAGTCTACTTACAGCAACGTGGTTAAAAGTCTTGATGAAAAAAGAGATAACGTTATAATGCTTACAGGTGCGTCTTTTGCCACATCGGCGGCGATCACCGTTATCCCCGGAGACATAGGAACCCCAATCGCTGAGAAACTTGCGGATCTCAGTGGATACTTTGTGCTTATTCTCTGTGTTATATATCTGGAGAAATATCTTCTGACAATAGTTGGAATGGTTGCTTTTAAGGCCCTTATTCCCTTAGCTTGTCTGATATGGCTCTTAAGTTATAAACTTTGGGGAGAAAGACTGAAGATCATAGCAGCCAAGCTGGTGGCTTTTGCCATTGCGATTGCGCTTATCATTCCTCTGAGTGCTTTTATATCAAGCAAGATTGAGCAGGCATATGATTATAATAAGACCATAGATGCCGCAGCCAGAGCGGCGGAAGAGATGACCGGACAGGCAGAGGAAGAAGAGACAGAGGAGATATCCGAATCGGACAAGGATTCCGAAGCTGAGACAGAGGATATGTCTTTTTGGGATAAGATAAAGAAGACAACCACGGATACCGCAAGCGACATTGTGGATAATGTGAAAGAAACGGTAAGCGTCAATTATATCGAGATAAGAGAAAAACTTGAGAATGTGTTAAGCAGCATGGTGGACGCCATAGCGATTCTCATCGTAACGTCCTGTGTGATTCCCGTTGCGGTTCTCTTTTTCTTTATTGCGATTGCCAAGCTCTTGTTTGGCATGAGCCCGACATTAAGTATACCTATAAGAACCCTTCTTAATCTGGAAAAAGATTTCAGAACAAAAGAGAGTTCTTGATATAGAAGTTTTTGCAGGAGTGAGGATAAAAATGGTAGGCAATGGAATTGAGATCAGGTGGCATGGCCGTGGAGGCCAGGGCGCCAAGACAGCGGCTCTTCTTTTGGCCGATGTCTGCTTTAAGACCGGAGCATATGTACAGGGATTTCCCGAATATGGTCCGGAGAGAATGGGCGCGCCCATTACTGCTTTTAACAGAATCAGTAAGGACGAGATAAGAGTTCATTCCAATATTTATACTCCGGATCTGGTAGTTGTGGTTGACGAGTCTCTTTTGACATCGGTTGACGTGACGTCAGGTCTTAAGGAGGAAGGAGCAATAATAGTTAATACTCCTAAGAGTGCTGATGAGATCAGACCTCTTCTTAAGGGCTACACAGGCAGAGTATATACTGTGGACGCCCGTAAGATATCAGTGGAAGCATTGGGCAAATACTTCCCCAATTCTCCCATGCTTGCGGCTGCAGTGGCAGTAAGCAAAGTAATGGAAAGGGATGAGTTCATAAGTGAGATGCAGGCATCCTATGAACACAAATTTGCCAAAAAACCGGAGGTTATCGAGGGCAATATGAAGGCTCTCAATATGACCTTTGATGCTTTGACGGAAGGAGCAGGACTATGAGAACCGATATAAATAAGATCAGTGAGCAGTCTCCTCATGAAGAACTTACAGAGGGATTGAAAATCTTCGCAGGCGGTACTTCAAAACTCTTCAATACGGGAGAGTGGAGAACCAATACACCGGTATTTGATAAAGAGAAGTGCAAGCAGTGTCTACTCTGCGCACCGGTATGTCCTGACGGGGCAATACCCGTTAAGGATTCCAAGAGAGAAGATTTTGATTATGATCATTGCAAGGGTTGTGGTATATGTGTTAAGGCATGTCCTTTTTCTGCCATCACTATGGTGGAAGGACAGCAGCCCCATGCTTTGTAGAGGAGAGTGTCATGGCTAAGAAAGATCGTATGTCAGGTAACGAAGCCGTTGCCTACGCTATTAAGCAGATAAATCCGGATGTTATGCCGGCTTTTCCCATTACGCCGTCTACCGAGATACCTCAGCTGGTATCCACATACATAGCGAATGGGGAGATAGATACGGAGTTCATTCCTGTGGAGAGTGAACATTCATCAATGAGCGCAACCATCGGTGCGGAAGCAGCGGGGGCGCGCAGTCTTACAGCCACGTCTTCCTGTGGTCTGGCCCTGATGTGGGAAGAACTTTTACTTGCGGCATCCAACAGAATGCCTGTGGTACTGGCTCTTGTCAACAGAACCTTATCGGGTCCCATCAATATCAACTGTGACCATTCCGATGCAATGGGAGCAAGAGATACGGGCTGGATTCAGATCTATGCGGAGAGTAATCAGGAAGCATATGACAATTTTATACAGGCCTATCCCATAGCAGAGGACCCGAGAGTTCATCTGCCTGTTATGATATGCCAGGACGGTTTTATCACCAGTCACGCGGTGATGAATATTGAGCTTCTTGAGGATAAGGAAGTTAAGGATTTTGTGGGTACATACAGACCGGAAGAATATCTGTTAAACCCCGGTAATCCCATGGCAGTGGGTCCTTATTCCGTAAGTAATTATGCTATGGAAGCAAGGAGAAATCAGGAACTTGCTCTTGAAGCATCCAAAGATGTTATTATCGAGGTCGCTAAGAAATACAAGGAACTCAGCGGAAGAGGCTTCGAACTTTTTGAAGAATACAGAACCGAAGATGCAGACTATATAATGCTCATTATGGGATCTGCGGCAGGAACGGCCAAGCAGGCTGTTGATGATCTGCGTGCTCAGGGCAAAAAGGTCGGTGTTCTGAAACTCAGAGTCTTCAGACCTTTCCCCGCGGAAGAGATAGCAAAGGCTCTTAAGAACTGCAAGGCTGCAGCCATTATGGACAGAACAGAGAGCTACAACGGTCACGGCGGTCCTCTTGCCAGTGAAGTACAGGCTGGACTCTACAGAGAGAAGATCATGATAGAGACTATCTGCTACACATACGGTCTGGCAGGAAGAGACTTTACCGTTAATCATGTATATGAGATATTCGGCGAGCTGGAAGATTGTGCAGAGAATGGCACAAAATACGAGCAACACAGATATATTGGATTAAGATAGCACGGGGGCGAGAAGGAAATGAGCAGTTATAATCTTAAAGAAGTAATGAACAAGCCGGAACGTCTTGCCCCGGGTCATCGTATGTGCGCAGGCTGTGGAGCGACCATCGGCGTGCGTGCGGTACTCAGAGCACTTCATGAAGGTGATTATGCCGTTATAGGTAATGCAACGGGATGTCTGGAGGTATCTTCCTTCATGTATCCCTATACAGCTTGGGAAGATTCTTATATTCACAATGCATTTGAAAATGCGGGAGCTACTTTGAGCGGTGTCGAAGCTGCATATAAGGCTCTTAAAAAGAGAGGAAGACTTCCCGAAGATGCCAATTTCAAATTTATTACCTTCGGCGGTGACGGCGGAACATATGATATAGGATTCCAGTCCTTATCGGGAGCCATGGAGAGAGGCCATGACATGGTATATGTATGCTATGACAACGGCGCTTACATGAATACCGGTATTCAGAGGTCTTCGGCAACACCCAGATTCGCGGATACCACCACAACACCTGTCGGTAAGGTGTCTGAAGGTAAGATGCAGAGCAGAAAAGATCTTACGTCCATTATTGCCGATCATGATGTTGCATATGTGGCTCAGTCTACATTTACCAGAGATTTCAAGGATATTCATCTTAAGTCTGAAAAGGCTATATACACTGAGGGAGCAAGTTTTCTGAACCTGCTTACACCATGTCCCAGAGGTTGGCGATATGAAATGGCTGATATCATGCAGGTATGCCAGATGGCTATTGATACATGTTACTGGCCTATGTTTGAAGTGGATCATGGCAAGTGGACTCTTACTTATGAGCCCAAGAAGAAGCTTCCCATTGAGGAATTCTTAAGACTTCAGGGCAGATTTAAACATCTCTTCAAGCCGGGCAATGAAGATCTTATAGTTCAGTTCCAGGAGGAAGTAGACAGACGTTGGGAAGAACTTCTGTATAAGTGTGAAAGATAGGGGGTTGTTATATGGAGAGCAGACTGTTTAATAACGGAAGTATAATATCATGGCTTCAGTATTTTTCCGATAATACGGAAGTGGATCTGGAGCATGTCAAGATACTGGATATCACCAGGAAGAACAAGAATATCATTCCGGCGGTGGAAGCTCACAGATGCGTTCTTGTATTCACCGAGGCTGGTCATCCCGATATTTTTTATCGTATGTACAATGCGGGCCTTGGAGACTGCGATGTTATATACAATGAGGGCAGCGAGCCCAAGGGCGAGATAAAGCGCAACAAGGTAGCCGAAATGATTGACAGAGGCATCAATGCTTCTGCGGGAATGCTCATACTCAATGCCAATGCCAGATCCACGGTGAAGTTCGGTATGGACAACAGTGTGCTGGCAAAAGGTACGGTAAAATATGTGGGTTCCGAGATAAGGGCCATAATCTTGTCCAAGATGAAAATCGAGGAAGGCAAGAATATATGTACCATATCAAGTGAGTCCATAGCTGTTGAAGCGGCTATCCTTGACGGTGAAGGTACGGTCATAGCCGTGGAATACAACAACGGCGACAGAAGAGCTTTGGAAGACAATGTGGAGCAGTTCGGTCTCAACAATGTAACAATAATC
>JAEEGF011840636.1_pt1 | contig 13342 bp, 11 predicted proteins | sample 9134171 | NCBI WGS metagenome assembly JAEEGF01 (sample SAMN16246542, study PRJNA631951) | gut metagenome | biome: gut microbiome; feature: rumen; material: AP-attached | host: Bos | place: Iran: Karaj | collected 2018-10
ATCCCCCTCTCAGGTCGGCTACTGATCGTCGCTTTGGTGGGCCGTTACCCCGCCAACTGGCTAATCAGACGCGGGTCCATCTCACATCACCGGAGTTTTGGCCTCAGTATCATGCGATACCGTGGTCTTATGCGGTTTTAGCAGTCGTTTCCGACTGGTATCCCCCGATGTGAGGCAGGTTACCCACGCGTTACTCACCCGTCCGCCACTCACTTCTCTCTTCCCTTGGCCGAAGCCGCGTTCCGAAAGAAATTCGTTCGACTTGCATGTGTTAAGCACGCCGCCAGCGTTCATCCTGAGCCAGGATCAAACTCTCAATAAAAAGTTTAATCTTTGGCCAGTTTACACTGACCTTAATTACTGTTTTTAGGGATCGAATCTCTTCGATCGTTCTGAATTTTCTAATCTTTAGAATTTTCAGGGTTGGTTGTATTGTTCAGTTGTCAAGGTGCTTTTTCGTTGCTCGTTTTTGGGCGAGCAAGGGAAGTTATATCAAAACGCCATTCGATTGTCAAGCGGTTTTTTAAAATATTTTCAAAAGTTTTTTCTGCATGTGAAAATTGGCGTTTTTACAAGGAAAACAGTACGCTGTTCGGCATATTTATGCTATGTTGTACGTATGATTTATCCTCTCGAAAGGAGTTCAATGATGACCGGAAGAAAAGCTTTTGTCCTTTTCTTGTCTTTCATACTGATCCTCTCGCTTCTCTTCCCGCTCGTTTCCTGTTCGGGAAAGCAGGCCGGAACAGAGACGGATCCTATAAGCCCGTCCGGCACCGAGGCCTCTTCCGAACCGACACACAGCGAACCCGATACGGCTGAGCCCTCTTCGGAAGGCGGATCCGAAGAGGCGGTCACGGAAGAAGCGCTTCTTTCCAGCGGTTTCCCGCTCTTAAGGATCGAAATCATTCTGAGCCTTGAAAGACTTCGGAAATTTGATTATGATACGTTTAGAAACCATCGTCATACCTTTTAGGAAAATCGGGGGGTAATCTATGAAAAAGAACAGGGTCACTTATATCGTGCTGTTTCTGATCCTTCTGCTCTTCGCCACAACCGCGATGTTTATGGCGGATCAGATCCAGCAGGGTTTATTGGGGAACATCAAGGTCACGAACGGCGTTCTCTCCACGGAGTACGGCGAGCTGACCTATAAACTCTACACCCCAAAAACCGCTACGGCGGAGGAGAAAGCGCCTGGCGTCCTGCTCCTTCACGGTTATCAGAACGATCATGAGACCTGCGCGGCCTATGCCATCGAGCTGGCCAGACGCGGCGCCGTCGTCTTGTGTCTTGATGAGTATGGGCACGGCGCGTCAAAAGCCGGGCTTCTGAACCGCGGTTACGTGAATCACAAAGTCACGGTCAACTACGGCAACGACTCCGAAGAGGACGGCACTTTCAAGATCCTCTCGAGCGGAGGACAGGTCCGCTACAAGATCATGATGAACTTCTCGAACCTCTCTTTCTTCAATGATAAGTATACGAAGGATGCGGAGGGCAATGTTCTGACCGACAGCTCATGCGGCGGCGTTTTCGCTTATGCGCTTCTGGCAAGCATGGACAATGTCGATCCCGAACGTCTGGCCGTCAGCGGCCACTCCATGGGCACCTGGTCCGGCTGGAGCGTAGCAGCTTACTACTCCGGCATGATCGATCAGTACGGCCGGGACATCACGCCGAAAGCGACCGTGCTCCAGTGCGGTGAACTCTTCCGGAACAGCGTATACGACAATCAGAAGATCTATTTCAATAATGTTCTGCTGCTTCAGGCCAAATACGACGAATTCAGCTACTTCCGTGATTACAAGCTGAACGTAACGGACGAACTGCTCCGTACGCCGCTCCGTTATGAGTTCCTGGGGACGACCGCGGAAAAGGCGGACTGGAACACCACGTTCGGAAGTTTCTCGGACGGCACCGCACGCCGTATGGAACTTCTCTACACCAACCACCGCCTGACGACCCACAACGAGCAGGGTCTTATGGCCGCACTCGACTGGTTCGACCAGTCCATCGGGCTTCCGAATCCGAACGAGGCTGAAGGTATCGTCGCAAACGAAAAAGAAAGCCTCACGCTGGCTGCCATGCTTCTGGTCCTCATCGCGATGCTGCCTCTGATGGAACTCCTGCTGACCTTCAAGCCGTTCGCGGACATCCGCCAGCCGCTTCCGGGTGCTTCCACACTGAAGCCGAAGAAATCGCTGGTGAAGGGCGCGCTGATCACGATTCTGATCTCCGCCGCGACCTTCCCCTTCATGACACAGCTTGGCCACGGCCTCCTGCCGCTTCCGGAAAAGGTCTTCCGGATGACGGTCGGCAACGGCTTCCTGTCCTGGTACGGGCTTCTGATCATCATCATGCTGATCACCACGCTGATCTCCGCGCACGGCGCAAAGAAGCGCGGCCAGAAGCTTAGCGGCTATGAAATGGGTCTGGCGCGGCCCGGCACCGACAAGATCCTGAGCTGGGGACTTCTTTTGAAATCTCTTCTTCTGGTCACGATCCTGGTGGGCGTCGTCTATCTCATCAACTGGGCTTACACCGCGATCTTCAATCTGGACCTTCGCTATATCTGGCCCTTCTTCCGGGTCTTCACCGGGGAACGTTTCCTGCAGTTTTTGGTCTATATCCTGATCTTCCTGGTCTTCTATATCATGAACAACTCGAAGATCATGGCCGGTATGCGCATTAAGAGCGACTCCGAACCCGGCCCGAAGGGATTTATCATTTCCTGGCTCAAGAACATGATCGTCATGGCCGGAGGCCTCCTGATCATCACCCTGATCGAGTACGTGCCCTTCTTCCTTGGCATCGGAGTCGGCGCGGATATGCTCTTCGGCAGCACCTTCGGCGGGCCGTTCATGAGTCTTCTGATCCTCTTCGTCCCGCAGGTGCTCTTCTACTCCATCATCTGCACTTACTGCTACCGCCGCACCGGAAACGTCTACACCGGCGCCATGATCGCAGCCTTTCTTTCCTGCTGGATCGTCACCGGCGGCAGCGCGATGTTGTAACAAGCTGCGAACCCTGTGAAAAGGCTCGTAGCGAGCCTGAACAGCCCTTCTTTCTCCGGATACACAAAAAGACCCTCCCGCTTCCGGGAGGGTCTTTCATGTCTTCAAAAAACGGAGAAGAAGGGATTTGAACCCTTGCACGGCTACTAACCGCCTACTCCCTTTCCAGGGGAGCCCCTTCAACCACTTGGGTACTTCTCCAAAAGATACCAGTGTCTGAATGATACTGTATTGTCGTCTCCGGGGAGACGAAACGGAGAGGATGGGATTCGAACCCACGTGCCCACGAATGGGCAAACGGTTTTCAAGACCGCCCCGTTATGACCGCTTCGATACCTCTCCAGCGCGCGGGCAATCATAACATAGCCGTTTCAAAAAGTCAACAAAAAATGCGAAGGCATTTTTCAGGCTTTTTCAGTTTGATTTCAGTAACGGAGATTATAATCGCCTCATTAGGGAAAAAATCCCTGACGTTATCATTCAGGAGGTTCTTATGATCAAGGTTTCACACCTGACAAAGCGCTACGGCCCTGTCACCGCTGTGAAAGATCTGTCCTTCGAGATCGGGGAAGGCCATGTATACGGCTTCCTCGGGCCGAACGGCGCAGGCAAATCCACAACGATGAACATCATGACCGGATGCCTCAGCCCGACAAAAGGTCATGTCACCATTGACGGCCATGACATTATCGATGAACCCGCGGAAGCCAAGAAGTGCATCGGCTATCTTCCGGAATTACCGCCGCTCTACATGAACGACACGCCGGTGGAGTATCTTCGCTTCGTCGGCCGCGCCAAAGGTCTCAAAGGCAAAGAGCTGAAAGAGCAGATCCAGAAAGTTGTTTACGAGACGAAGATCGATTCGGTCAAAAACCGCAAGATCTCTCAGCTCTCCAAGGGCTATCGTCAGCGTGTCGGTATCGCGCAGGCGCTGATCGGCAATCCTCAGGTAGTCATTCTGGATGAGCCGACCGTCGGTCTCGACCCGCACCAGATCGTAGAGATCCGCGATCTGATCCGTGAACTGGGCAACCAGCATACGGTCATTCTGAGTTCGCACATTCTCTCCGAAGTACAGGCCGTCTGCGATCAGATCCTGATCATCTCCCACGGTAAACTTGTCGCATTCGGCACGCCTGACGAGCTGGAAGAAAAGCTTGCCGGCCAGAAAGAACTCGTGCTCGTGGCCAGATCCTCAGAGCACGCCGTCCAGGATATCCTGAAAAAGGTGGATCATATCGCCAAAGCAGAGATCACGGCGGCCGAAGGCCTGACTACCGCGCATATCCATACAGATGTACCGGATATGCACAGCGTTTCCCAGAAGATCTTCCAGGCTTTCCAGGATGCGGGCGAAGCGCTTCTTGAACTGTACGTCCAGAAAGCCTCGCTCGAAGACGTCTTCCTCCGTCTCACCGAAGAAGAAGCTGTCGCGGAAACCCAGAAGAGCGAGAAGAAGCAGTCCAAAAAAGATTCTGAAGCGGAAGGAAAGGAGGAAGAGAAATCATGAGTTCCATTTTCAAGCATGAACTGTCGCTCCATTTTCATTCTCTGACCGCTTATGTCTTCGGCGCAGCGCTTCTTCTGTTCGTCGGTCTGGGCGTCACGGTCGTGAACCTGGAATATGAATGGGCCACCTTCGAGTATGCGCTTGCGCAGTCTCTCCTCTTCCTGGCCTTCGTTTTCCCGATCCTGACCATGCGGACCTTCGCCGAGGAGCGTCATCAGAAAACCGATCAGCTTCTGTATTCTCTTCCCGTTTCGACCACGGAAGTCGTACTCGGAAAGTTTCTGGCGCTTCTGGTGATCTTCCTGATCCCGACGCTGATCATCGGCACCTATCCGCTGATCCTCAAACAGTACGGAAATGTGTTCATGCCGGCCAGTTACGGCTCGCTCGCCGCCTTCTTCATCATGGGCGCCGCGTTCATCGCCATCGGCATGTTCATCTCCTCCCTCACCGAGAGCCAGGCCTTCGCCTGCGGCGTCGGCATCGCGGCACTGGTCGCCAACTATTATCTGGTCTCTCTGGCACAGACGATCTCCGAGAACAAATGGGGCGCGCTGATCGCCTTCATCGTCATCGCCATCGCCGTCGCCGGCGTGGTCTATTACATGACGAAAAACTCGGATATCGCCTTCGGCGTCGGCATCGTCCTGGTCGCGGCCATCGGTGTTGCCTTCTGGATCAACAACGACATTTTCAAAGGTCTTCTTCCTAAAGTCATGAGAGAGGTCTCTCTGTTCACCCGCTTTACCACATTCGTAAATGGCGTGTTTGATCTGACGGCCATCATCTTCTATCTGTCGGTCGTCGCATTTTTCCTGTTCCTTACGGTCCAGTCGCTTGAAAAGAGGAGGTACAACTGATGAGCAAGAAGAAATCAGGCTCCAAGATCGCGACAAAAGGCGGCGTCTATTCGCTGATCATCACGGTGATCGTTCTGGCGATCCTGATCGTGGTCAACGTGCTGTTCAAAAAGATCCCGTCCAATGCCACGCGCTATGACATGAGCGCTTCCAAACTGTACTCTGTCACCTCCAACACCAAAGCGGTAGTCAATACGCTGAAGCAGAACATTACGATCTACTGGATCGTCCAGGCGGAGAAAGAAGATACCATCATTGAAAACCTTCTGAACCGCTATGACGATCTTTCGGAACTCATCACAGTCCAGAAGATCAACCCCGACGTCTATCCGACCTTCATGGCCAACTACACGGATGAGCAGGTGTCCAACAACTCCATTGTCGTGGAGTCCGGAAGCCGCTTCCGCTACATTCCGTATGAGGACATCTATATCACCAAGGTCACGAACAGTTACTACGGGACCACGGAACAGTCCTTCGACGGAGAAGGCGCGGTCACATCCGCGATCGACTTCGTCGTCACGGATGATCTGCCTGTCCTTTATATCCTTCAGGGCCACGGCGAGAAGGCGATCGAGGGTGAGTTCCTGGACGCGCTGAAGAAAGGCAACATCGAGACCCGGACATTCTCTCTTCTGAACCTGACCGCGGTTCCGGAAGAAGCGGATGCGGTACTGATCTACGGACCGGAGTCGGACATTACCGAGAGCGAGCTCGAAGTGCTCCGCGATTATATTTATGAGGACGGAAAGCTTCTGGTCTTCTCCGGCCCCACGGAAAGCGGCACGGTTCTCGAAAACCTGAACGCGCTTCTTGGCGACTACGGTGTCACCGTCGAGCCCGGTATCGTCATTGAAATGGACAGCATGCATTATATGGCGACCCAGTATCAGGCGGTTCCGTATTACCTGATGCCTTTCGTCGATGACACGGACATTACCGCTTCTCTGGTCAAGAACAATTATTACGTCATCGTCCCAATCGCAGCAGCGCTTAAACTGGATCCGACCGTGGACAAGGATGACGTGACGCCGCTTCTTCACACCTCCGATGTTGCATTCTCCAAAGTCGCAGGCTTCAAAATGAAGACCTATAACAAGGAGGAAGGCGACATCGACGGTCCGTTCACGCTTGGTCTCTATATCAAGGACATCCATGGCGGACGGATCGCCTGGTTCGCTTCATCCGGCATGCTGGATTCGGCACCCATCTCCTATTCGGCCGGCGCGAACACGGACCTTGCCATGACGGCGCTGAACACGCTTGTCGGTGAACGGGAAGCCCTGGCCATCCCGGCCAAATCCATGAGCGTGGAACAGCTGACGATCACGGATTCTGCCAAGACGACGCTGAAGATCCTGATGCTCGCCGTCTTCCCGCTGGTCCTGTTCGGCGCAGGCATCATCGTGCTTCTGTACAGAAGGAGGATGCAGAATGAAAAAGCGTAAAGTCAAGAAGGGAATTCTGATCCCTGCGATCCTTCTCGGGGTGCTCGCGGCGCTCATCGTGACACTGATCATCGTCACGAATACACAGAAGAAGAAAGAAGACATCAAGATCTCCGGAGAAATCATTCTCACGGTGAATGAGGCGAACGCGAAAAGCATTGCCTGGAATTCCGAAGAGAACAACTATGCCTTCCACCGCGGAACGGACGGGAAATGGGTCTACGACAAGGATGCCGAATTCCCGGTAAGTCAGGACGAGGTCGGGGACGTGTTCAATCTGTTCAGAAACCTGAAGGCCGCCTTCGTGATCGAGCATGTGACCGACTTTGCCCAGTACGGCCTGAAGGATCCGGTTTCCGTCGTGTCGATCAATACAACGGAACGCACGGAAGACCTGAACAGCAAAGAGACCCAGCCGCGCGGCGAAGCCAGCGCCGAAGGGGAAGAGCATACCATCGAGATCCACATCGGCGCCTTCAGCGTGATGGACCAGCAGCGCTACATTTCCATCGGCGACGGCAACGTCTATCTGGTCAAGGATGACCCGTACAAGACCTTGAACGTGCCGGAGAAACTGATGATCCAGAACGACAGTATCCCGTATTTCTACAACATTTACAGCGCCAATGTCGTCACGAAGGATGACAGCTGGACCATCGGTTACGATCTGGAAAACTACAAGGAGTTCAGCTATGCCCGCGATGATTATTACTATCTGGAAAAGAACGGACAGAAGTATATGCTGGATCCGAATGTTTCTCTGAAGTATTTCACGGGCATCGTCAACACCACGCTGGAAAACTACGTGAATTATAAGGTTCGCGAGGATGAACTCGGTCAGTATGGTCTGGACAAGCCGGAGTACATCATGGATCTTCATACGTACGTCAAGAATAACGACGGAACGGTCACGAACATTGATTTCCGCCTGCTGATCTCGAGGGATCCTGCGCTCATCGCCCGGGACGGGAAAGAAGCTGCCGAAGGTGAAGAGACTCCGGAGTTTAGGGCCTATCTCCGTAAAGATGATTCCAAGATCATCTATGAACTGAACGAGGCACAGTTCAAGACGCTCACCGGATCGGACTACAACAGTCTCCGTTACAAAGCCATGATGCCGGCGGATATCGGCGACATCGAGGGCATTGATTTTACCGTCGACGGTCAGACCTATTCCATCACTTCCGTGCTGGATGACAACACGCGTACGCATTACTTCAACGGAAACGCCTTGAATATCAACAATCTGAAGAATGCCCTGGGTGCCCTCACCGCAGACTCGTTCACGGACGAGCAGCCGGACGGCGCGGATGAACTCACGATGGTTTTCCATCTCTCGAGCGAAAAGTTCCCGACCGTCAAGGTACAGTGTTTCCGTAAAGACGGCGATCACAGTCTGGTCGTTGTGGACGATAAACCGGCTGCGCTGGTATCCAGAGCCCGTGCGAATTCGCTCCGGGAAGCACTCATCAAGATCTCTCTCGGAAACGACGTCAAGGAAACAACCGCACCGGCAGGAAACTGAGCCGCTGCCCGTATCAAAGAAGCCGCACCCCCGGGTGCGGCTTCTTCATGTTTTTCAGGTCATTATTTCAAAAGCCCGACTCTCCGAAGCACGGTCGGCAGAAAGCGTTCCCGGTACCAGGCCTCGGAAAAATGGATGTTGTCGCCGGGATAGAAGCACTCGTCCCCCGTCAGAAGATTTGTGATGTCCACATAGACATAGCCATGCGAAGCGCAATATGCGGAAAGCGCCTCATTATAGCGGCGGATGTTGTCATTCTGTCCTTCGTAATAATCCCGCTCATAGATCGTGGTGGTCAGAACGGAAAGCACGTAGACCGTACAGTCCGGATTCTCCGCGGTCAGAGACAGCAGTTTGTCATAATTCTCAATGAAAATGTCCGCATTATCCCGTTCAGGATGCATCTGCACGTCATTGATGCCGTACCAGAACACCATGATCGGTCTTTTCTTGAAGACCGCCTCCGTAACGTCGTGCTGCGCGTTTCCGTCGTAAAGCGTACCGCCCCAGGTGGCCGAGACACAGTCGTCCGGCACCAGACGGAACTCATAGCGGCCTCCGGATGCCATCGTCTTGGTTCTGGAGTCTCCGACAAAAACGATTTTTGAGTAATCGACGGACGGTGAAACGGTCGTTTCCTGCGTCTGTTCGGTGGGTTCCGTCGGAGGATCCGTAGGCGGGGCGGTCGGTGCTTCGGTCGGCGGCACAGTCGGCGCTTCCGTGGACGTTTCCATCGGAGGCGCTGAAGACGGCTCGGTTGGCGCTTCGGTCAGGGATTCCGTCGAAGCATCTGAAACGGGTGCCTCAGTTACGCTCTCCCGCGTGCCGGTCTCCCGCGCTTCTTCGCTTTCCGTCGGCCCGGCTGTCACAGGATCTCCCTTTCGAGGATCCGGAAGCAGAGATACGATGACCACCGCCAGTATGGCGATGGCCGCGATGATGCCCTCAATGATCAGGATCCTCTTCTTCAAACGGGTTCCTCTTTCCGGGTTTTCGTATTACAGTCTGGCGCTCTGGCGGTAGCGGCCCGGCGTCATGTGATTCTCTTCACGGAACATTTCGTGGAAATAAGACTCCGAACGATAGCCGCACTGAAGCGCGATCTCGGAAACGGTCAGATCCGATTCTTTCAGCAGTTTCCTCGCCTTCGCCATACGTAGCACCGCGGCCATATCGTGCGGCGTCTTCTGGGTCTCTTCCCGGAAGATCCGAAGAAGATGAAGCGGCGAATACCCCGTCATCCGCCCCAGGTCGTCGAGGGTCCATTTTCCGTCCAGATGGCCTTCAATGTAGGTCAGTACGGTGCTCACCGTCTGCGAGTAGCGGGTCTTCTCGTGGAGCGAGCGGTACAGCTCCGAAAGAATTGTCAGAAGCAGGCCGTTCGACGCGGCTTTCATGCCGATCTCGTCGGAGACCGAGTATTCGCAGAGTTTCCGCATGTTCTCTTCGATGATCTCGCCTGCATGGGAAAGTGTCGGAATGCCTGACAACAGTTCATTGTCCGGAAGCGTCTTTCCGTCTCCGATCGTAAAATAAACGCTTAATGCGGAATAGGGCGGTGTCAGCGCGACCAGCTGGCCGGGTTTCGTAAAACTGACGTCTCCCGCCTGAAGCGCATGAAAACTGTCGTCCACGGTCAGAATGCCGCCGGCGGAAATGTAGCAGGAAAGCTCGTAGCAGTCCGAAACACGCGGAACCCTCGCGCCCTTCTTTCGATCCGTCTCGGTATCGTAAAGGCGCGCCATCCGAACGTTCGGGAGCAATTCTTTTTCGGGCAGATACACAGTTTTCATATGAGCATTTTATTCCAAAGCAGGCCGCGGTGTCAAGTAAAGCGGGTTCCCTCAGGAAAGGGGAAACTCGGCAGTAAAGCGATTGACTCCGTCCGCGCTTTCCGCACGAATGCGGCCGTTATGATGGGACACGATCTCCTCTGCGATGGAAAGCCCGAGACCGAAGCCTTCTTCTCCGCTCCGGGCTTCGTCTGCGCGGAAGAAACGGGTAAACAGCTGAGACAGGATCTCTTCCGGGATCTCCTCCCCTTCATCCGCGACAGTGAGCATACAGCGGAAGCGGCCGGTCCGTTTCAAAGTGACCGTCGTCGTGCCGCCGTTCCGGCCGTATTTCTGCTCGTTGTCCAAAAGGATCGCGGCCAGGCGTCTGAGTTCTTCCGGTTTGCCGGTGATCAGGATCTTCTCTTCAATCTCCTGTGCGAGCAGAAGTCCTTTTTCAAAAAAAACCGGTTCGTAATTCAGGACGACCTCTTGTACAAGATCGCTGAGATCCACATGTTCCTTCCGTCCTGCGCTCACGCCCATATCGGACCGGGCCAGGGTCAGAAGCTCCTCCGTGAGCGTCCGCATCCTGTTCGCGGAACGAAGAACGTTATCCGCGTATTTCGTATCCTCCGGCCTGTCGGCCACGTCTTCCCTAAGAAGTTCCGCGTTGGTCGTAATGACGGTGAGCGGCGTCCTGAGCTCGTGGGACGCATCCGCCACGAACTGCTTTTCACGGGCAAATGCCTGTTCGACCGGTTTCACGGCCCAGCGGGCAAGGAGTATGGAGATACCGAAAAAGACCAGAAGCCCAAGCGTTCCGATGACGAGGAAGGTCACCCGAAGATTCTTAAGCGTCTCCTGTTCTGCCGAAGTATCCGCAAACACATAGATCCGGAAGGCCTGGGCATTGTGTTTGAGGAAGCGGAGTTTCAGATCCGGAAGAAGGCCCGTGCGGGACGGCGTCCGGTCGGCCGCTTCCAGAAGTTTTTTCAGAAATGCCTCGTCCGTCAGGTCGTAAAAGCTGCCGCCGGAAGCGCTGATCGCGCCGTCCGGGCTGATCCGGAGAGCAATGTATGGAAGGTTCTGCATCGGGCCGTTCTCTCCGCCTCCGCCCGGCGGATTCTCGCGGAAGGGATCCGAAGCGATGGCCTGCATCATGCTGATGCTGGAAGTCTCCAGATTCAGCCGTGTAAAATGATAGACCGTCACGAAGATCACCACGAGCATCGCGGTAACGATGCCCATCGTGATGAGAACAAATTTCAGACGGAGTTTTTTAAGCATGGCTGTCGGTCTCCAGATGGTAGCCCAGATTCCGGACCGCTTCGATCCGGATGTCGGAGCCGATGAGTTTCAGTTTTTTGCGGAGGAATCCCACGTAAACTTCCACATGGTTTGCGACCGCTTCGGAATCGTAACCCCAGACACGCGCCAGAATGGTTTCTTTGGACAGGTTCCGGCTTCCGGATTTCATGAGGGAGCGCATGATGTCGAACTCCCGCGCCGACAACCGTACGCTCCGCTCCCCGACTGAGATCGAGGCGGATTCCAGATCCAGGACCGTATTGCCCAGAGACAGCACGTCCACCTCGGCGCCCTGCCGTCTTAAGAGCGCATTGATGGAAGCCAGAAGCTCTCTGGTGTCGAAAGGTTTGGTCAGATAGTAATCCGCGCCGGCGTTCAGCCCCTCGATACGGTCTTCCACGCTGCTTTTTGCCGTCAGCATCAGGATCGGGACGCCCAGGCGTTCCGACCGCACCTTTCTGGCCAGTTCATAGCCGTTCATTTTCGGCATCATGACATCCAGGATCAGAAGATCGTAAATGCCGAGTTCGGCGTATTCTCTGCCGGCCTCGCCATCGTACACCGCTTCCACCTCAAAGCCCTTCTTCGTGAGAAGCGCCTTCAGGGTATCGGCTAACGTCCTTTCGTCTTCAATGATCAGGATCTTCAACTCTGCCTCCCGAAGCACCCGGTTGCTTTTGACAGTATAATATGGATCAATTCTGAAATCAAACTGAAAATAATGTCCGGAATCCTCCCTAGATCCCCTCGTAATCGAAAGCCGGTATGAAGCTTTCCTTCTGTGTTCCGCCCTCCTGGATGAAAGCATTCGTCACGCCCAGATCCAAGGCAAAGGCGATCAGTTTTTCATACTCACGCTTTGTGACCCGGCGGTTGAGTTCCGGTGCATCCGCGATCTCGCGGACAGGTGTGTACTGATTCATGAGGGACAGGAGCACATTGTCGCCGTAAGCCGCATAGACATAGCGGACGACGTCTTTCGCGTTTCTGACGTGGCCCGGGAGAAGCAGGTGCCGTACAATGACGCCTTCCCGGAGGAGCCCGTTCTCATCCGAAATGAGTCTTGGTTTCTGACGGAACATTTCCTTGAGCGCGGCCTTGGCCGCGGACGGATAATCGGGTGCTCCGGAAAAGCGTGCCGCAAGATCCTTGTCCATGTATTTGAAATCTGTCAGATAGATATCGACATCGCCTTCAAGAAGCCGGAGCGTTTCCGGGTCTTCATAGCCGGAACTGTTCCAGACCACCGGAAGATGAAAGCCGGAGCGCCTCGCTTCTTTCAGGGCTTCATGGATCTCGAAGCTGTAATGAGTCGGTGTCACGAGATTCAGATTGTGCGCGTTCTTCTCCTGAAGTTCCAGAAAGATTTCCGAAAGCCTGCCGATGGAAACGCGCTTTGCGACCTTCATCGTGGAGATCTCATGATTCTGGCAATAGACGCATCGAAGGTTACAGCCGGAGAAAAAGACCGTTCCGGAGCCTCGTGTCCCGGAAATACATGGTTCTTCCCAAAAGTGAAGCGCTGCCCTCGCCAGAAACACACCCGGTCCGGAAACACCGCAGAAACCGGCTGTTCCGTCCGCGCGGGCGGCATGACATTTTCTGGGACAGATCTCACAAAAACTCTTTTCGGAATTCATCGTCATCTTGTAAAAAATGTGATTGACTTTTCAAAAACAGTACACTATAATATGCAACGTTCGCAATAAAGCGCTATCGCCAAAGGGTAAGGCAACGGACTCTGACTCCGTCATTTTCCAGGTTCGAATCCTGGTAGCGCTGTGAAAGCGAAAAGCCCGGCATCTCTGCCGGGCTTTTTTTACGCCGGCAGAACGATCTTCCGTCGTTCAGTCTCCGAAGAAGAGTTTCTGCTTCCTGCGCTTCATTTCATCCGGATCG
>JAEEGF010734590.1_pt1 | contig 13339 bp, 13 predicted proteins | sample 9134171 | NCBI WGS metagenome assembly JAEEGF01 (sample SAMN16246542, study PRJNA631951) | gut metagenome | biome: gut microbiome; feature: rumen; material: AP-attached | host: Bos | place: Iran: Karaj | collected 2018-10
TTGTCTTTTACTTTAATGGACTTGATGGACCAGTTTCCATATTTGTGTTCCAGCTTATTGCCTGATTGCTCAGTAGTCTTAAGACCGCACGTACTACATTCTTTTTTGATAACCTTCGGAGCCTTGCAGGTTGCACCTATGGTATCAATCCTCACAAACTTATGATTCTTTGTCGGTATTACTTCTGTTTCAATCACTGCGTTACAGTTCTTGCATATATAAGACTTAATGCCTACAGAAGCACATGTGGGCTCTTTTGTTCGTTCCCACTTCCCCTTATGCTCTTTCTTTTCAATATATTCTGTTTCCAGAATCTCTTCGCAATCCTGACATACTCTGACGTCTTTGCCCATTTTGCTGCATGTCGGCTTAACCAATGTGACCCATTCATAGTTTTCATGTGCACAATTTTCTGCATGCACAGTATCATCCGGTGTTGGTGTCCACAGAAAAACTGCCCCCGATACAACAATAGCTACAGCCATTCTTTTTAGCCTTCTGACTGCTTTTATATTCATTTACAAATTTATCCTCCTGTTTTTTCTTTTTCAGTTACGTAACAAATAAAAAATATCCGGGATATTATCTGCTGTTTGTCTAACAGCAGCCACGTCAAGAAATGACGTGATAACGAAATTATCACTTTTCAAAATAGAAAGCAAGTGCCTTAAGAAAATCTTAAGAACCTAAATCAGGTATCTATGCACCCAAATAGTCAGTAAATATCTGTAATAGCGCTCGCAATCATACATCGATATTATTTTGTATTAAAATGCTTGCATTATAATTTTAGTTGTGTTATTTTATTCTGGCATCATTCCTGATGCACCGAAATGATTTTCAATCATTCGTATTTTCCAATGTTATTATTTTGCGCGCAATAATGAAAAAAATTTTTAACAAGGAGATTTTATGCCAATTAGTAATATAAAAAGCTCCTCCGATATGCATTACCAATATATGAATGCTACCGGAGAGCTAAAATACAATATGACCAACGACTATATGTTTCGAATGGTTTTACAGAGAGATAAAAATACTTTGATTAATCTTATTAGCTCTGTGCTTGACCTTCCACTATCAGTAATTGAAGATGTAAAAATAGAGAACTCGGTTGAACCCGGAAAAGCTATAAGCGATAAAGAGTATCAGCTTGATATCCTTGTACTACTAAACGGTAACACTTATATCAATCTTGAGATGCAGGTGGTCAATTACGATAACTGGACCAATCGATCTCTTGCCTACCTTTGCAGACGTTTTGACAATGCTGCCCGCGGAAAGGATTACAATACAATAAAGCCTGTTTATCACGTTAGTTTTCTTGACTTTACTTTATTTGAAGATCATCCTGAATTCTTTGCAAAATACCAAGTTAGAAATGCCATAGACAACTATCTATATACTGACAATTTCAATCTGTACGTGATAGAATTGAATCATACAAACATAGCAACTGACAACGACAAGCGCCTTGGTATAGACAAATGGGCTAAGCTTTTCAAGGCTAGAACTTGGGAGGAAATCAAAATGATCACACAGGATAATCCTTCAATGGACTCCGCAGCTGAGTCTATATACCTTTCTAATTCTGATTTTGCTATTCAGGAACAATGTCGCGCCAGAGAAGATGCTATTGCACATGAAAAATACCAAAAAGAACAACTAGAAGAAAAGGAAAGACAAATAGAAAATCTTTCCGCCCAAAACAAGGCTTTAACTACAGAAACAATTTCTCTTTCTGCAGAGATATCGCGTCTTACAAAGCTCTTGGAAGATAACGGAATCAAACATTAACGTCCATATATAGTAAAAGCGGCTAACTCTTGAATTAGCCGCTTTTCATCAATTAATCCTGCCACATTCATAGACTGAGAGCTCATGTCCTAGCAGCTCCACGATTCTGAGTTCATCCACAGCATCGTTGACTGCATTGTGCGTCTCGCAGTATCTCGCATCTCCGCTAAGCATCCTGAGTATAGGTTCTACTCCATAGTTACTCTTTAATCTTCCCGTTTTGCAACACAGAGCGCCCTCCGGAATTGCGTGATTATACTGTTTATAAGCTGCGATTCTCATGATATCGAACCATTCAAAGTCATCCAGCTCCGGTAATAATCCGTGATCAAACCTTGCATTATATGCGAAGATTTTACTTACGCCCATATTTTCCAGATATCTGCTAAGGTCAGCTAATGCATCATCTCTTCTGCACTTAACAGCTTTTATGTTTCCCTTATAGAGCACATTTGAGAACATTCCGCCAATCAGACACTCTGGTTCAAATATGTAATATTTCTTAGCTACACATTGATGACTATCCTCATCTGCTATAGCAACGCCAAGCGACATTACTTCGTTATTCCAGTTGGTCTCAGTATCTATCACAGCGAATAGCTTGCTATCAGCTACTATCTCTTCTCTACTATCAGGTACTGCGCTAACAACCTCCTTAGTGTTCTTTATCATGTTAAGAAAATCCAGTGAACTACTTCCCAATTTACACCTCTTATTACTTATTTTACTTTTCTGTTCCCAGCCAGAACCTCTCTGTAATCCTCAAGATTCTTTCTGAGGAGATCCGGAATCTGAAGCTCATACGGGCACTTACTAAGGCAGGCACCGCATCTTACACATTCCTCAATCTTATTCATCTCACCCTGCCAGTACTCAGAGAGCCATGCATCACTTGGAGCGCGGCGAAGCATCAGTGACATACGATTACACTGATTTATCTGAATACCAACAGTGCAAGGCATACAATATCCACAGCCTCTACAGAAATCGCCCATGAGCTCTTTTCTCTCAGCATCAATAAACGTCTTTATCTCATCATCCATCTGAGGTGTGCTATCCATGTATGAAAGCCACTCATCCAGCTCTGACTCTCTTTGGATTCCCCAAATCGGCACCGCTCCCTCAAACTGGTTAACGAATGCCATAGCAGCCTTTGAATTGGTTATAAGCCCTCCTGCCAGGCCCTTCATGCAGATAACGCCCACATTATTTTTATTACATATATGGATCAGTTCTATCTCCTGATCAGTAGCGAGGTAACTTATAGGATACTGAACTGTCTCATACAATCCTGATTCTGCCAGCTCCTTTGCGATTCCTATCTTGTGAGCGGTTCCTCCGATATGCTTTATCTTGCCCTGCTTCTTTGCTTCAAGCATGCACTCATACATACCGGTTCCGTCTCCGGGCTTCCAGCACTGTCCCATAAGATGGAACTGATAAATGTCGATATAGTCTGTTCTCAGGTTCTTCAGCGATGTTTCCAGATGCTGCCAGAACTCCTCCGGTGTCTTGGCTCCTGTCTTGGTAGCAATAACGATATTCTCTCGTTTTACATAGCCATTGCCGAAGGCTGCTCCTACCTTCTCTTCGCTGTCACTATATGCTCTCGCTGTATCAAAAAATCTCATGCCACCATCATAAGCTTTGCGAAGAATCTTAACAGCCTCTTCCTGCGTAACTCTCTGGATCGGAAGTGCTCCAAATCCATTCTGCGGAACAGTTATTCCTGTACTTCCCAATGTAATATTTTTCATAGAAACCTCCTGTTTTCCCCTCATCCGTCAGCTTCGCTGACACCTTCTCCCCAAGGAGAAGGCTTAATAAATGCAATGTCATTACAGATTATTATATCAGAAAAAACTCCTCTGCAAATCTGCAGAGGAGTCAGAATAATTTAATCTCAATATGCGCCTTCCGATTCAAATACAACCGGAATAGTTTTTAAAATAAGTTTTATATCTGTGGTAACGCTCATATCCTTAATATACTTAAGATCAAGCTCAACCCACTCATCCCACTTGATATTAGCGCGTCCGCCTACCTGCCAGTAGCATGTAAGTCCGGGCTTAACGATGAGGCGCTGCTTTTCATAAGCATTACACTCTTCCATCTGGCTAAGTAGAATCGGTCTTGGTCCCACAATACTCATATCACCCTTGATGATATTTATAAGCTGCGGAAGCTCATCAATAGAGTACTTACGGATAAACTTACCCACACGGGTTACTCTGGGATCATCCTTAATCTTAAACGCATGTCCTGTCTGCTCATTTTGAGCCTGCATACGTTTAAACTGTGCCTCCGCATTTTTGTACATACTGCGGAACTTATAAATCTTAAAAGGTTTTAAATCCTTTCCCGCCCTCTCCTGAGTAAAGAAAACCGGACCACCATCCTCTAACAGAATTGCTATCGCCGTAATCAGGAAAATGGGCGATAACGCAATCAAGGCGAGACTGCTTGCAACCACATCGAAGACTCTCTTGAGTCCCTTATAAATATTTGCTTTGTGGTCATAAACCTCCTGGTAAATTAAGCTAATAATCTTCCTGCCTGACACCACAGCGATGTCCTGCTCTTGTCTCATAAGTGCGCTATCATTCATATTGTTCCCCTCATACGCCGATAAAACTGGCGCCTTTCTCTTTACGAAAAAGGATTTATGTAACAAAACTTTGCCCTATATACCAGAGCTTATGCTCTTCCTTGAGCTATAAAAATATCCTATAACTCTATTTAATCATCCTGAAGATGATCAGTTCATTTTAATAAATGCGAATGTTCCTGCCTTATAAAGTGTGCAGATAACATGTCCCTCGCGGGTCTCGTCAACCTGAACCTCCTGCCAGGTTCCGTTAGGTCCCATCTGGTAAACCTTGTAGATATCGCCGTCATGTGCTCCGTATACCTTGAAGTCTACCTGAGCCTTACTGAAGCGGACACCGGGAGCATAGGTCTCAACCACGTTCTTAACAGATCCGCCAACATTGGCTGCCAGCACCTTAGCTGATGCTACCTTGCCACTTGTGGTCTCTCTCATTACGAAGGTTGCTCTTGTCTTAACTCCGCAGATGATGAGCTTTCCACCCTGGCCTACAGGAATTGTGCAATCAAGTCCAGGTGCCTTCATTACTGTATGTACAAAAGGCGGCTCTGAAACACTTACATTTCCATTATTGCCACCACCTGATCCGTTATTAGTAATCTTAACCTTGGGAGTCTTATTTCCGTTAGACTTCACTGTGATCTTGTAGGTGTAATTGTTGTGAACACTGTGATCACTGTGGTCATCAACATAGCTTCGATTATCAATTGTAATCGCTCCTGCCTGAGGTGAATAAATGTAGTAGTTATCAGCCTTTACAGGAATTGATAATGTCATTACCCCCACCAACGCTAATGCAACTGCCGTCATCTTTCTCATAACAGTTCCCCTTTCTGCGCCGTAGCGCAAAACTCATAAGAATAATCTTGACTATATTTTATCAAAAATCCGACAAAGTAACTAATTAAATAATTATAAACAATGGATAAACACTAGCTTTTTATTCACTTAATAACGATTAATGCAGACTATTCCTCTATTTCAGACATGTCTCTGTCAATTGTTCCTGCTGCATCACCTATCATGCATCCCACAACAACCCACTGTTTATCCGGATGATCAGGATCTGTAGTTGTGAGAGAAACTATGAAATTATCAGGATCAACTCCCTGCTCCCAACCCTCTCTGAAGTTGGTTTTTGTATTCCAGTTCATTTTCATATCATTAAGATACTGCTGACATCCGTTCTCCTCAGTGAAATCATACTGTGTGAAAACATCTGTGTTATCTCTCTGATATGCAGTCCATACTTCATAGGTCAAAACATTGTCCGGAAGGATTATCATGAACTGATCATGCTCGTTAAAAAACTTTTCATCTGCAAAGTTCCACAGCTCCGAGAACATGTCTCCATCCTTAGTGGTAGCCCCGTGGATAACTGTGTTGAAATCACACATATCCATGAGATTGAAGGACTCGATGAAAATGCCGCCCTTTTTCTTATTCTCCTTCCCGGTGCTATCATGGGTCAGATAATATGTATTATCGCCATCCATGCTCTGTGAAACAGGATAATCTATATTTGTTCCCGGCACATAAAGCCACGCAAAAATATCAGGATTAACTGCATTTAGCTTTGCAAAATCCACTGAATTATCCGAAGCAGTCTCTTCCATAGTTCCGCTGCTTCCGGAATTAGACGACTTAGCCTGATTTCCACATGACGCAAGAACTGCCGTCATGGTCATACCAATCAGAAATATTCCCCCGCCTTTCAGCATCTTATACGCTGTCCATTCTTTATATCGACACATAAATTATTTTCCTTTACCCCTGAGTATCAACTTTTTCATAAAAAGTATCAAGGAACAACTCATAGAGAGAATCCTGATTCGGATAGAATTCCTCATACTTTTCTCCAAGTCTGGTCTCACCCTTAAGGAGCTTTAAGCTGTCCTCGTCAAATTCGTAACCTGCAACTGTTGAGGCTATATATGATAGCTGATCTGCAGATACATCTGTTACCATCTGCTTACTTACTGCCTTATAAAGATCCACCGCAAGTGTCGGCTGATTCTTTGTCTCTTCAATAATCTGTTTCATAAACGCTGTCAGATATATTTTTTGTCTGGCAAGTCTTTTATCTGCAGAACCAATCTGTGTCAAATCTCTGTTTTGTAAAAATGCAAATGCAGCTTCACCATCAAGATGTGTCTCCTCTCCTGCCTTAAAGCTGTAATCCCCACTCTCAAAATCAAAGGTCGGTGTCACATCTACTCCGCCCACCTCATCATTGATCGTCGCAATCGCGCTCATATTGATGGCTGCATATCCATGAATCGGAAGCTGATAGAACAGGTTGCTGACCGCTCTTTCCTGAAGCTCACAGGAGCCCTCAACGCCATCACCGAAGCCATGCTGAACAGCGATCTGCGCCTTTATGGTATTTATATAATTTCCGTATTCATCGTACATCTCCACATCAGCCATGGTATTTCTGTTGATTCCGATAACCTTCGTGGTCTTATCGTGTGGATTAAAAACAAGCAAAAAAAGTGCATCCGCCTGGCCGCCATTGATCTCGCCATACACCGGAGTCACTTCTTCATCTGTTTTATCAATTCCCATGACCAGAAACGTCATGATGTCCTCGTTATAGTCGTATATAACGCCATCATGCTTAATCCAGTCATCCTGCCACTGCATGGCATTCTCTGCCTGAGTCAGTACTTCTGTGCTTGTAGTAACCGGAGCACTCTTGGCATTTTTCGCAAAAAGGCCAGACTTACCAACCACCCTTGTAACTTCAAAAGCTCCAAGGCCGACAAGTATCAGTGTTACCACTATGCACCATATAAGCAGGATTTTGTTAACACGATTCCTCATACATTAGTTACCTGTCGATTCACCCTCCTGAGTGTTCGCACTACTACCTTCTTCAGAATTAGAACCACCTTCTGTGTTTTCACCTTCTGTAAACAAAGTGGTCTGAGTAAATCCCTCTGTGTTAAAGCCTTCAGTATTAAAGCCCTCTTCACCATCATCAAAAGCTTCGTAATCCGGAGCATTTGTCATAAACTCATTGTATGTTCCTCTGAGACTGTCAACATCCGCATTAAAAACGCGAGACTGCTTCGTCACATTACCGGACATATCGCTTACAGCATAGTAAACCACAGCAGCGCTCTGCTCTTCGTTAAGAATAGTCTTCTCAACTACTATACGGTCGGTGATATCTCCATCCACCGCATCATAGGCAACTACGCCGTTTAACAGATCCGCCTCCTTGGTCTCCCCATTATAAGTGAGATCATACGCAGAGAATCTCATCTCGGGCTCAATCCTGTCTGACATGTTATAAAACCAGACTATGAAAACCGCCATCACTATGCTACCTATTGTAAAAAAGAATGCCAGAATATTACTTTTCACTATAAGCTCACTCAATCCTTTCTAACAACGCCCTCGATATAGTCGAGCTCATCCAGATTACCCTTTGTTGCTGCAGGCTTTGGAGTCGGCCTCTCAGCAGCCTTCTGTGGTTGGAAAACTCGTTTAGGATTTCCACCTGTCATGCTTCCATTATCAGATGAATCATCCTTTCCGTAGTACTTGCCATAATACCTGCCGTAGTATCTGCCATAATACTTTCCGTAGTGCCCATAAACACCGCCTGTCATATCCACCTTATTTAAAACGGCGCCTATAACCTTGGCTCCCGCCTTATCAAGCTGGCTCTTTACCCTCTGTGCAAAACGGTAGCTTATGGCGTTGTCCTCTATAACCATAACTGTTCCGTCGCACTGCTTTGCGATAACAGCGGCATCGATAACACTTCCAAGGGGCGGTGTGTCGATGATTATGTAATCAAATACATTTTTCATATTGTCCAGGATCTTGCTGAAAATCTGTCCACCCAAAAGCTCACTGGGGTTTGGAGGAATAGGTCCTGAAAAGATAACATAAAGATTCGGAGTATCAGTCTCACAAATTACATTTGACAATTTTTCACGACCAACCAGACAGTGTGTAAGCCCAAGTCTTACTGATCCTGTCTTGTATCTTCCTACCATGACCGACTTTCTCATGTCGGCATCCACAAGCACTGTCTTTTTCCCGGCCTCTGCGAATGCTCTTGCAAGTGCCATGGACACGCTGGACTTACCCTCACCGGGCGTACAACTGGTGATTGAGATTGCCCTCATGTCCTGTCCACTGAACTCGACGTTACTTCGAAGCGTCTTGTAGGCTTCCTTTATCTGGTAGTTATTTTCGGATTCACTAAAATGTAATGTAGTCTGCTGCATATATTCCCCTCATGTCGCATTTTTTCTTTCTAACGTAAACTTTTAAAAAATGCCATTTATGCAGTATTCCTGCTCTTTGACTTACTATGCTTTTTCTTACTGGTCTGCTCATCCGTTATGGAAGGTATCATTGCCAACGTACTAAGACCAAGATAAGCCTCGATATCATCACTGGACTTAATGGTATCATCCATAAGATAGTTAAGGATTATCACCGCTGAAACAATCACAACTGCTGCGATTCCGCCTATCATAGTCCATCTCTTGGGACTGGGACTATACTTTTCTGTAGGCATGTTAGCAAGCTCTGCTATATTGATAGCATCAATATCCATAACATTCTGAATGTGCTTTGATGCAACCTCTCGCACGCAGTTAGCTTCCTTCATAGCCATCATGGGATCCGAATCCCTGACTGTTATGGCAACGATACGGGTATCATCAGGAGTGCTGATAGATACATGGTCGTTGAACTCATCGTATTCCATGTCAAGGTGAAGTGTCTGGATAACCTCCTCGAGCACATATCTGCTCTTAATCAGCTGTGCATAATCCTGCGTCAGCTGCGTGGAAATCTGCACATCCGAATAGGTTACCGTAGCACCCTCTTCCTTGTTCAATATATAAATCTTTGTAGTTGAGGAATATAAAGGAGTCAGTACGAATTTACTGACAAAAAGACACAGTAATGCAAAGAACACTCCTGCGCTTAAGATAAGCCAGGCACGTCCGATCAGAACTGCAAACAACTCACCCAGATTAATTTCAATAACATCATCTTTTCCCATACAACCCTCATAAATATAAAATAATGTTAATCTGTCTGAACCCTATTAAGTTCTATATTACTTCGTTCCTAAGTACCTTCATTGCATTGTCATGGAAAATCTTCAGTGCGTACTGCTCTCCGAATTTTCCTTCCACATAATCCCTGCAATCAAGAAGATGTGGCGCTCTGGATCCGTTGTCATGGGCATCCGTAGCAACAAAATGTACCATATCCCGCTTCAATAATTCTCTGGTAAAATGCCTTATTCCAAGTCCATATTTCCCCATTACGCTGTTGGCATTCACCTGGATGTATATTCCCATATCAAGCAGCTCATCGACATACTTCACGTGCTTGGCCATATCCGCATAGCGCTCAACATGAGCCAGTATCGGCATGTATCCCGCTGACTGAACCGCATACAAAGCATTATGTATGGTCTTATACATATCCGTGGGATGGAACTCTATAAGCACGTATTCCGAACCTGCAAGAGTAGAAGCTCTGCCGCTTTCAAGCTCTTTAACAGTAGAATCGCTGTAGTATATTTCATTTCCGGGGAAAAGCTGAACATTGATGCCCTTTTCGTGTGCCCTGTCCATAAGCTGCGCAGTGTACTCGATCAGATGATCCGGACGTACATTGTGATGCATAGGCTTATGATGCGGCGTCAGGATCATGCCCTTGGTACCCTCTGAAATCGCAGTCTTTAGCATAGCCAGACTGGTCTCAATATCAGGTGAGCCATCATCCACGCCGGGCAATATATGGCAATGAATATCAATTGATGGAACCACGAAAAACTCCCCACTACAACTTGTACTTATACACAATATATTTTACAACATATGGAATTTTATAGCAATAGTGCACAAAATCAGATTCGCACCTTTAAAACAAAGAAGATACCTCTGTTTCCAGGGTATCTCCTTTATCTTTAGATGAATTTATTCTGTTCGCTGCTGTATTTATAGCCTATTCCTTCAAGCTTGGTGACTATATCTGACATCTCACCAGTGCTTATATCAAGACCTTCTGCCAGGGCATCGAGGTCCTTATAATTGTCTCTAAGCTGAGTATTTATAAAGCTAAGCAGCATCACCGGATCCTTTGGTAACATATATCTTACTCCTTGTCTTCCTTTACAGCTTTGGCGACAAGCGCTCCGTCCTCCACATCGATCTCGATAGTGTCGTGAGGCATAACCTTATCCTCCAGGATAAGCTTTGCTGAAAGTGTCTCAACATGCTTCTGCACAAATCTCTTAACGGGTCTTGCACCATAGTTGGCATCGTATGCGTTATCTGCTACAAACTGCTCTGCAGCAGGAGTCAGCCTGATGCTTATCTCTCTGTCTGATAATCTTCTGTTAAGATCATCCACGATAAGCTTAACTATGCCACTGACATTATCCTTTGTCAAAGGCTTGAACAGAATCATCTCGTCAAGTCTGTTCAGGAACTCAGGTCTAAAGCGGGCGTGAAGCTCATTCATGGTCAGTTCCTCAGCTTCCTTGCTGATGGTTCCATCCTCCTCGATTCCATCAAGAAGATATGGTGCACCTATATTAGAGGTCATAATAAGAATGGTGTTCTTAAAGTCCACAGTCCTCCCCTGGGAGTCCGTAACACGGCCATCATCCAGAATCTGAAGAAGAACGTTGAACACATCAGGATGTGCCTTTTCCACCTCATCAAAAAGTACAACCGCATAGGGCTTTCTTCTTACAGCCTCTGTCAGCTGGCCACCCTCCTCGTATCCTACATATCCGGGCGGTGCTCCGATCAGTCTGGACACGCTGAACTTCTCCATATACTCACTCATGTCGATTCTGACTATATTATTTTCATCATCAAAAAGTGATGCCGCAAGGCTCTTGGCAAGCTCTGTCTTACCTACACCTGTAGGTCCAAGGAACATGAATGAACCGATAGGCTTTCCGGGATCCTTTATACCTGCCTTGGATCTCATGATTGCCTCTGAAACCTTGGTAACCGCTTCGTCCTGTCCGATGACTCTCTTGTGAAGCTCATCCTCAAGGTGAAGTGTTTTATTCCTCTCACTCTCAGTAAGCTTTGCTACAGGAATACCTGTCCATCTGGAGATAATCCTTGCTATCTCTTCATCGGATACTCTCTCATGAACAAGGGACATATCCTTTGAGCCTACCTTCTGCTCCTCTTCGTCCAGCTGCTTTTTCAGTTCGGGAATCCTGCCATACTGAAGCTCACTTGCCTTCTCAAAATCGCCTCTTCTCTGGGCAATCTGAAGCTCGTTGCTGGCGTTCTCTATCTCTTCACGGATAACAGCGAGTCTGTCCACCGCTTCCTTTTCATTGGTCCACTGAGCCTTCTGGTTATCAAAATCAGCCTTAAGCTCAGCCAGCTCCTTCTGAAGGTTTTCAAGACGCTCTTTACTTAAGGAATCATCTTCCTTTTTAAGGGCCGTTTCCTCAATCTGCATCTGCATGATCTTTCTATTCAGCTCATCAAGCTCAGCAGGCATTGAATCCATCTCGGTCTTAATTAGAGCACAGGCTTCATCCACAAGGTCTATTGCCTTATCGGGAAGGAATCTGTCTGAAATATATCTGTTACTTAAGGTTGCAGCACTGACAAGAGCTGAGTCCATAATTTTCACACCATGATAAACCTCATAGCGCTCCTTAAGACCTCTAAGGATACTGATGGTATCTTCAACAGTAGGCTCTGAAACCATAACCGGCTGGAAACGTCTCTCAAGTGCCGCATCCTTCTCGATATATTGTCTGTACTCATTAAGCGTGGTAGCACCGATACAGTGGAGCTCTCCTCTTGCAAGCATGGGCTTTAGCATATTACCTGCATCCAGCGCGCCGTCTGTTTTGCCAGCACCCACAATGGTATGAAGCTCATCTATAAAAAGAATTATCTCTCCGTCAGATTCCTTCACATCCTGAAGGACAGCCTTAAGTCTCTCCTCAAATTCGCCTCTGTACTTGGCACCTGCCACAAGGGAGCCCATATCAAGTGAAAATATCTTCTTGTCTTTTAAGTTCTCAGGCACGTCACCCTCTGCAATTCTCTGAGCAAGAGCCTCTACAACCGCAGTCTTACCTACACCGGGTTCACCAATCAGAACCGGATTATTCTTGGTCTTTCTGGACAGAATTCTTACTACATTTCTAATCTCAGCATCTCTGCCAATTACAGGCTCAAGCTTCTGTGCCTTAGCCTTTGCCACAAGCTCTGTGCCGTATTTCTCAAGGGTGTCGTAGGTCGCCTCTGGGTTATCGGAGGTCACCTTCTGGTTGCCCCTTACCTCTGACAGGGCCTGAAGGAATCTGTTCCTGTCTATACCAAAAGCCTGGAATATATTTATCATCTCGCGGTTCGGATAATGAAGCATAGCGAGGAAAATGTGCTCAACAGACACATACTCATCTCCCATTGCCTTCATCTCATCCTCGCTCTTAAGAAGCACTTTGTTAAGGTCAGCGCCCACATAGGGACTTCCGCCCTGGACCTTGGTTCTCTTCTTTAAAGCCTCATCAACTCTGTTCAAAAATACAGTATTATCAATTCCCATCTTCTCAATAAGCTTGGGAACTATACTATCCTGTATTGTCAGAAGGCTGTATAAGAGGTGCTCCTGCTCTATCTCCTGGTTGCCATAATCAAGAGCCACCTTCTCCATATTCTGAACTGCTTCAATTGATTTTTGTGTGAATCTATCTATCTTCATAACAGTTACCTCACTAAAAAACGTTTCGGCCGCTTACAATAATCTTTGTTCTACAACTGTTATAACACGATTATTAGCACTCGTCAATAGTGAGTGCTAATTCTTTTTTTCGAAAGAATGGCGCTTGCGACATTCTCGCGCCGAGCGCGGTTGCTGAAGGCAACATATTCCTATCGCGCGAGTGCGCATCCATAG
>JAEEGF012081054.1_pt1 | contig 13339 bp, 7 predicted proteins | sample 9134171 | NCBI WGS metagenome assembly JAEEGF01 (sample SAMN16246542, study PRJNA631951) | gut metagenome | biome: gut microbiome; feature: rumen; material: AP-attached | host: Bos | place: Iran: Karaj | collected 2018-10
TCTCGGGACGAATGGCTTTTTGCAGCATCTGCCTGCTTCATTCCTGGCTAATCTTACTTGATTTTGTTCATCATCGAACGCTCAAAACCGCTTGTCCGCAGAGTTTTGGGAAACCAAAAGGCGGCAGGCAAAAAAACGCCTGCCGCCCGCGCGGGGATGCTATTCTCCAGCATCGTAAAATGGTGTGTCTTTATACATCTCGAGATCTATTACTATAGCCGGTCTTACTGCTGTATTAGGTGAACTACTATTGCCCTTTGTATCTATAATTGTTTCAACCCCTTTAGCGCCTTGCGTAAATGAGTCATTTCCCGATCGTACAGAAGCAATCTTCCCCGGAGAACGCAACCATCACATGCAGGTCGCATAACCCTCCGATGTTCTTGGCCGTTCTCTATCAACTAGAACATGTTTTTTTGCACAGCATAAGCCGTAGGTGCACAAGCACGAAATACATTCAGGGTTTCAGCATCTTTGAAACCGTAATAAGGACTTGTTGCCTCTTCTATCGACAACGCAAACACCTTATCCCATGTATCATTTCCCCCTTCTGTGCCATATTCCAAATTATCGTTATGCGCAAGATTCATTTTTACTCATGTTTCCTTTACTCGTAATCATGCCGTTATGTTCTTATATTCTTCTTCTAATTGTAGGTAATTGATTTTTCCTATAGTTGTTGTTGGAATGCTATCGACAAAAATAATCTTGTGAGGTACAGAATACTCTTCCATGTTTTCTACACAAAAGCTTTTTATATCAGCTTCGGTAACGTCATCTCTTCTTTTGACGGCAAAAGCTATAGGTTTATAGTATTTATTATCTTCTGTAACTGCTATAACGCCACACTGCTTTACTGCATCTTCGTATTTCATTATCACACTTTCAATATATGATGGAAACAGTTTGTATATTGATCCATCCGAGCCTTGTGCAAAATATATTCTTTTGATTCTTCCTTGTAAAAAAAGAAAACCATCTTTATCAACAAAGCCTAAATCTCCTGTGCGAATCCATCTTTTTCCTTCAGCATCAATCTGAATAACATCTGCAGTTTCCTCAGTACAATTAAAGTACTCTTTCATAATATTGGGACATGAATATACTATTTCACCCACATTATTGTATGGTAACTCTTTTCGAGTATCAGCATCCTCAATTCTCACATCCGTAAATGGTAAAGGAATCCCCGCGGTCTCATACTTTCTTACATCATGCATTTCCGAAAATCCGCCAGCTCCTGTTTCTGTCATTCCATACCCATTAAATACGAACGCGTTTGAACCCCTTTGCTGAAAGAAATTGTTAATTTCATCAGCTAATGCTTTTGATAACTTTTCTCCGCCACTTCCGAGGCTTTCTATTTGATCAAATCGCGATCTTTGCATTCTTTTATCATGCATCATATTGATATAATGCGGTGGGCCAACCAATAGATGCTTAGGTTTATATTGCAAATAACTAGACACAATATTCTCAGGGTTAGGATCTGGATCAAGACATAGTTCTAGACCGCAGCATAACGGCTGATGCATTCCCAACCCAATTCCAAATCCTACAAATGGTGGCGCAATACATAGATATTTTCCATTTCTGTTCTTAAAGATTGATGTCTTATACTGTACAGCAAGTGAATTGAAATTATAATTAGTCAATTCAACCCCTTTGGGTACACCAGTAGTTCCTCCTGTGTGAACAATAACAGCCGTATCCTCACTATTGTTCTTTTCAATAACCTGAATTTCTTTTCCCTTTATCCATTCATCCCATAACACGAATCTGTCATCATCTTTTGGCAACTCAGTCTTAATCTTAAATGATGCAATTATTTTTTTCAGCGCAGGCATAGCAGAAATTGTTCTGACTACAATAATTCGTTCAACTTTCTTATAATCATGCAATGCCATCGCAACCTTAGGGAGTACAAGATCTGTTGTGATAACTATTTTTGACTTGACTTCTTTTACTGCTTTCAATATTTCTTTCTCGGAAAGAGTAACATACTCCATGTCGGCAATTGCACCGATTTTGTTTAATCCATAAAACACCTGAATAAACTCTGGAGTTCTTAATATAAAACTAGTAACAAAATCTCCGCTTTCTATTCCTTCTCTAGTAAATGCCATAGCGGCGTTATCAATTTTCTTAATAAGCTCGCCATATGTTGTTTTTGCACCAAAGTAATTAACTGCCGTATCATTTAGCCTATCAACAGAACACTTAACAAAATAAGAATACATCGATCCATCGAATACTTCAGCGTTCAATGCCTCATCACTGTAATACTTCAGCCAGGGCTTATCAATAGAAGGATATCCTGTCAATTCTCTCTTTTCTTTGTTGTCTTTCATGGTAAATTCAGCTCCTATAACTCTGTTATGATATGACGCGAAAATATATAAGCTAAATCTGCTAGATGTAAAAATAACAGTAACGCCTTACCGCCTGTTTCAAAATGCAGACAATCTGAAACATCGTATTAATTTGGTAACAAAGCATTTACTACATCTATAAGATTGTTATTTTTATTCTCAAACAAAAAAAAATACGTTTCTTTGAACTTTGATATACTTGTTCTTGAATAACCGGATTTTAGATAAAAGGTGGCTGCAAGAATTAAGTCATGAAGAGTATCTATGTGTAGGGTATGTCAATACCCTACACATAGTGATATGCGTAGGATATCACTCGCTTTCATACGTTAATGTGGCATTGTCATTGCTTTTATCACTATATAGACTTTGTCATGCAGCGCACATTTTTCTTTGCAGTATTTCCCCCGCGAGCCTTTGTTTTGACGGGCGATAAGGAGGAATGCGGGCATGGAAACGTAGCACGCCGGGTGTTGGATCTGCAATCCTCTTACCGAGCGGATAAAAAATCGAGCATATGGGTAAGGACAATTGGCTCAAAGCATCGAACTGTTTGAGCGTAAGCGAGTTTTCGATGCTTTGAGCCGTATCTTTGTACTTACACATATGCCGATTTTTCCCGCGAAAGTAAGCAGATGCAGATCAATACCCGGCGGCGGAGTTCCATGACCGCATGACAACGCATCGCCCTGAAAAACGCTCTTTGAAGGCGAGCCCTAAGTCAAAAGTTTCCCGACCCTTTATTCCCATGTACAACGGGTATCCACCTTAAGCTTTATTTCCACTCATACTCTGTGTAAACGGTATCATGAGGAACATAAGCTCCGGCTGTGCTGCTGAGCAATCCCCACTCGATCTGCTTCCAGGTCCGAGTATCATCATTCACCAGAACATATCTCTCGCATGTGGTCCAATTCGATGCTGATCCGGGGGCATCGTCACTGTAATGCATGAGGTATTTCCATGTCCTTTCGGGGCTCTCGTCCCCTACGATACAATAGGAAACATAGTCTTTGTCCGAAAAATGCAGCGGACGTATCAGAAAACTCAATCCGTCATAGGTGAGCTCCGTGAGAAACAGCATGGGATAATCATTCATCTCGATCCCACGCCAATCCGACACGTATTTAGAATCGTCATATTTATAATATTTAGCGATCCTTACACTGCAGGGGATTCCCTGCTCCACCTTGCCGTAAAAATCAGCCCATACTTCTTTACCGCTCGTCACATGCAGATCTTCCATGACTACAAAACCATCCGCCTTCACCCTCTCGAGGTCTCCGTCTTTCGCGGATCTGCTGCTCCGATATCTCAGCAAAAACTCATAGCACCCCGGATCGCAGTCTTCAGTGTAACATTCAACAACAAGCGTCAAGTCGTTTTCAGCGCCTGCCGGCCTGTAAACCTTATAGTCCTCCTTGATCATGCCGTCATCGATCTTAAATGAAAAGATCTGCTCTCCCTTTTCATATCCGACATACATATCTCCTGATTGAATATAGCGATAGATCTTTCCGTCGATCGGTATCAGGAAATTCGCCCCGTATCTGCCTGTTAATTCAGTTTCAAAAGGGATCATGATCTTGTCATATACCATTTCCGGCGGATCTTCGGAGACTTGTTTCGTAAATACTTCTCCATCCACAAAATGGTAGAACATAAACCCTGATGACTCTTCTGCCCTGAAAACCAGATTTCCGTCAACAATGTCAAAATAGTTGACAATCCCCATCATTTCATCGTCAAGAACAAGCCTTCCATCTTCAACACGCCATTTCGGAAAAGGCATATAGCTGCTGTAAAGCGGCTGGCTATACGTTGCAGTACCGTTTTTATATAGTTCTATATAAAAACGTTGTCCAAACGGATCGTTTGATGTGATCCCGTTTTCGCTCATGCAAATATACTTTGTGCCGCGGAGTGCCGTTATGGCAGCATCTTCTGCTTTTGTTTCCTCAGCTTCTTCAGTTTTTATTTCTACCTCAGCTCTGTCCGTCTCATCGGCATTTGTTTCCGAATCTGCCACATTATCACTCTCCGTATTTTTTTGCCCTATGGAGAACTTTGAACAGGAACAAAGAATCATTGATATGCATATTGCGATAAGTAAAACGACAACTCTTCTCATCTGTATTTCCTTTCTCATCCGGCGTTGGTGATCAAAGTATAAAAGATCACAGTGATCAGCACTGCAAATCCGACCGCCGAAAATGCGGTCATTTTCTTATACGACAGTATATTTTCTATCCTTGTACGTACCTTTCAGCAGTTTCCTAAGCTCTTCCGCCTCGCTTTCTGAAATCTCCTCGTCCTCCAGAAGCGCTGAAAACAATGCTTTACGTGAGCCACCGAAGATCTTCTTTAGCAGGGATTCCGCCTCATGCTTTCTGACCTCGGATTGCGTAACCAACGCTGTGCAGATAAAGCCCGGTTCATCGCGACGTATGAATCCCTTTGCTTCAAGCTTTTTAATGACCGTATAAGTTGTGTTTTTGTTCCACCCTATGGAATCCGCGGCGATAAGACTGATCTCTTTGGCAGAGACAGGCCCCTTTTCCCAGATGATCTCCATGATCTTAATCTCACTGTCAAATAATTTTTCCTGCATATCCATATCCGATTTATGCCCGGAACCATTTAGTCATGAAAAACAAGACTCAGGCATTAGACTATTACTATAGTCCAGACTATCACGATAGTCCAAAATTGTCAAGAAAAAAGGATCAGCTATCACACTGTTGTATCCATGAATCTATTCCCCTCGCGAGCCTTTCGTTTTGACGGGTGATAAGGCGGAGTTCCATGACCGCATGACAACGCATCGCCCTTAAAAACGTCCTTTAAAGGCGAGCAAAGCCTTTATGGGGTTATTAAACAAAAAAAGAAGCTTCGAAAAGCTTCAGTTTGGGTTGGGCTGTATTTTATTACAGTTACATAGCCCGTAGCGGAATCGAACCGCTGTTTTCGCCGTGAGAGGGCGACGTCTTAGCCTCTTGACCAACGAGCCATACTGTTCTGTCGAACAGTAGATAATATACACTATAATTTCTAAAAAATCAAGTAAAACTATTGAATTAAATTTGAAAAAGATTCTGAAAATTCACAGACACCTCTTGAATCACTCATCTGCTCTAATTCATGAACCCAAAGATATCCGAAAGACTCATCTGATCCGTCTCAGGAATGTCCCCGAGAAGCCCCAGATTTGACATCGTATCTATCGCCGCCTGCGAGATATGCGCTTTGTTCTTGATGTCCTCTTTTGACGTGAACGAACCGCATTTGCATGCTTCAAACAGCTGGTCGGAAGCCTTTTCGCCAAGACCTTCTATCGCATCAAACGAAGGCATGATCTTTCCGTCGATTATCTGGAAAGCATGCGCTTTTGCCTTGAAAATATCGATAGGCATGAACTCCAGCCCCCTCGCATACATTTCGAGCACACTCTTCATGTTCATGTACGTGACTTCATCCTTCTGCGTGCCCTCGTGCGCATCGATCCTTCTCTTTGTTTCCGTCATGTTTTTCAGCAGAACATCTTTTCCGAGACACATCGTGTTGTAGTTGAACGCAGATGCGCGAATACCGAAATATGCAGCATAGTAAGCAAGCGGATGATATACCTTGAACCACGCCACACGGAACGCCATCATGATATAGGCGCAGGCATGAGCCTTCGGGAACATGTACTGGATCTTTTTGCAGGACCAGATGTACCAGTCGGGCACATCATGCTCCTTCATCTCCGCTTCCCATTCCTCGGTAAGTCCCTTACCCTTACGCACGGCCTCCATGATCTTGAACGCGTGGCCCGGCTCAAGTCCTTTGTTTATGAGGTAAAGCATGATATCGTCACGCGTGCAGATCGCCTGCTTCAGGTTGCAGGTGCCGTTCTGGATGAGTACCTGTGCATTGTTCGCATAAACGTCCGTACCGTGCGAAAGTCCGGAAATGCGCACCATGTCGGAAAAGCAGTCGGGCTTTGTCTCACGCAACATGTTCATCGCGTTGTCGGTGCCAAGCTCGGGAAGTCCAAGCGAACCCATATCTATCCCGCCGATGTCTTCGGGCTTTATCCCAAGCGCCTCTGTCCCATGGAAAAGAGAGATGACCTTTTTGTCATCCATAGGTATGGTCTTTGCGTCTATCCCGGTCAGTTCCTCAAGTCGCTTTATCATAGTCGGATCATCGTGTCCGAGAATGTCGAGCTTTAGGAGGTTATGGTCGATCGAGTGATAATCAAAGTGCGTGGTTATGATATTTGTGGTCATGTCGTTTGCGGGATGCTGGACAGGCGTGAATGTGTCGATGTCCTCTCCCACAGGAAGAACGATTATGCCACCGGGGTGCTGGCCTGTGGTGCGGCGGACGCCGACGCAGCCCGATGACATTCTCTCAAGCTCAGGCCTTCTGTGCGTAAGCCCATGCTCCTCGTCATATTTAAGAGCATAGCCATATGCCGTCTTGTCTGCTACGGTACCAACAGTTCCCGCTTTAAAGGTCTGCCCTTTTCCGAAAATGACTTCTACGTAGTCGTGCGCCTTTGACTGATATTCACCTGAGAAATTGAGGTCGATATCGGGCTCTTTGTCGCAGTTGAAACCAAGGAATGTCTCAAACGGTATATCTGCCCCATCCTTTGTGAGCTGCGCTCCGCAAACGGGACAAAGTCGGTCCGGCATGTCAAAACCGCACACCGCTTCTTTCTGGAAGGCTTTTACTTCCTCGGAATCAAAATCGGAATAGTGACAGGATTTGCAGTAATAATGTGCAGGAAGCGGATTCACTTCCGTGATACCCGCCATCGTCGCAACAAATGACGAACCTACCGAGCCTCTGGAACCAACAAGATATCCGTCCTCGTTCGACTTCCAAACAAGCTTCTGCGCGATGATATACATAACGGAATATCCGTTTTTGATGATGGAACTGAGTTCCGTCTCAAGGCGCTTTTCCACAATCTCCGGGAGCTTTTCTCCGTACATCGCGTGAGCCTTGTCATGACATATCTTGGTAAGCGTCTCCTCGGAATTAGCGATCACGGGAGGACACTTATCCGGACGCACAGGGCTGATCTTTTCGATGGAATCCGCGATCTTGTTCGGATTTTCAATAACGACCTCATGACACTTCTTGGGGCCGAGATATTCAAATTCCGCAAGCATCTCTTCGGTGGTGCGGAAATACAAAGGAGCCTGCTTGTCGGCGTCTTTGAAGCCCTTTGAATACATGATGAGCCTGCGGTATACCTCATCCTCGGGATTAAGGAAATGGCAGTCACATGTGGCGACTACAGGCTTACCGAACTCCTCGCCAAGTTCCACAATGCGTTCATTCAAGCGCTGAAGATCTACATCCGTCTGGATCTGAGGCAGTTTCTCATCCTCTATCATGAAGCGGTTGTTACCGATAGGCTGTATCTCGTAGTAATCGTAGAACTCGCAAAGCGAAGCGATCTCTTCGGCAGACGCCTCCTCGAGTAGCGCTCTGAAAAGTTCTCCCGCTTCGCAAGCGGAGCCGATTATAAGGCCTTCTCTGTATTCTGTGAGCATGCTCTTCGGGATCTTCGGAGTACGCTGGAAGAAACGCAAATGGCTTGCTGAGATCATCTTGTAAAGGTTTCTGCGGCCCTGCTCGTTCTTGCAAAGCACGATGCAGTGGAATGCGTGCATTTTCCTTATCGCTTCATCGCTCGGACGGAGTTTTTGCTTTGCTTCGGAAAGCTTGCTCCAGCCCTTTTCTTTCATGATGTCGACAAGTTTTTTGTAAATAAGCGCTGTGCATTCCGCATCATATACAGCGCGATGGTGGTTTTCCAAGGAAACGCCCAATTCGTCAGCAACGGTATCCAGTTTAAAATTTTTGATACCGGTAAGCAAGCCCTGCGCGATACCGACAGTATCAACAATAGTAGGCTCATAAGCAATTCCAAGGCTGTTCGCTTCTCTTTTTATGAACCCTGTATCAAATGCCGCATTGTGAGCAACAATAGTACAACCCTCACAAAAATCGAGGAACTTGGGAAGAATCTGTTCTATCGGATCCGCATCCTGTACCATTTCATCCGTTATATGAGTTTTAACAACGATATCAGCCGGTATTGGAATGCCTGGGCAAACAAAGCACGAAAACCTGTCTACAATCTCATTGTTGACAAGCTTTACAGCTCCAATCTCGGTTATCTTGTCGTTTTTATGCGACGTACCCGTGGTCTCTATGTCAAAAACGACCGTAGGCGCGTCAAAATCCTGACCCTTGTCGTTTTTAACTATGTCTTTGACATCATTTACAAGATAGATCTCGCAGCCGTAGATTATCTTGAATTTCTTTGCGCGCTCGCTGACTTCCGCATCTTTAGAGCCGCACATCTTTTTGTCCTTGTAATGATGATATGCTTCGGTGAAGCCCTGCACCACGCCGTGGTCTGTGATCGCGACCGCGGGATGTCCCCAGTCAAAGGCAGTCTGAACAAGGACGCCGGGGTCTATAACAGCGTCCATATCGCTCATCATCGTGTGCGCGTGAAGTTCCACGCGTTTTTCGCCGTAATTGTCCTTACGTTTCTTTACAAAGTCAGGTATCGACTTCATTCCGGAAATGGACGAGATCGTGACTTCCTTTTCAAATGTGTCATACTTCGGAAGGCCTTTGAGCTTTATGCATTTCCCGGGTTCGAGCAGCTTTTTCATCTCGTCAAGATCTTCCTTGTCGAGGAAAAGCTTGCACATTATTGTATCGGTAAAATCCGTGAGCGCAAAACGCACGATAAAAGTATCGCGGCCGCGCATCTGCACCGGATCCTCAAACTTTATGATCTTTCCGAAGATCACGATATCCCTGATAAAACTCTCGTTGATATCGACGATGGGCGTAACAACAACGTCCTCCGAATCAAAAAGAGAACCGTAGAAAAGATCTTCGTCATCAGGAAGCTTTTTCCTGACGAACTTTGATGAAAACTTGAAATTCTTTTTATCACCGAATTTGCTTTTCTGGTTTTTGTCATTTCCCGGAGCGGCTTTAACAGCTTCTGTCTTAGGGCTTTCCGCAGCTTCTGTTTTCTTTTCTTCGGAAGCCGCGTTTTCAACGGGCGCTTTATCTGCTCTATCTGCTTTTTCTGCAGTTTTCCCTTCTTTTACGTCTTTTCCTTCCTTTTCGGCCCTTCTCTTTCTTGCTTCCCTTACCGCTTTTCTTCTTTCTTCTTCCTTAACAGGGTCAAACGTGTCATAATGCGGCTCGTCTTCCGCTTCGTGCCACTCTGCCGCTTCTTTGTCCCAGAGGAAATTTATGTTCACATTAAAAGAAAAACGGTCGCGGAACATATTTTTAAAAAACTGATCAATGCTCACAGCGACCTCGCGGTTTATGTATGTGTCGACACAGGAAACGTCCATTGTGTCCGACGACGAAAACGAAACATCCGCGCTTTCGATAAGAGCATATTCAAGCTTTGAAACTGCTCTTATCTCTTCAAGGATGCTTTTTTTGTTCATGTTCCATATGGCTTCGGGAGTATACTGGGAAGAAAGTGAATATCTCACGTCGAGCAGGACGGAATTTCCCATGCGCCTGAAATATGCTTTGTCCAGCGCGGCCTCCATTTCGCGTATATCTCTGTAGTCCAGAAGATGCGGTGCATCAAGGACTATGCAGACAAGACCGGTAGTCTCGGATGCCACGACCTTTTGAACATTTACGTCCCCAAATACTCTGTTTATGCTGTTTTTAACGTCAAGGTCTTCAAATACTTCAAATAAGTTCATTAAGTTCCTTAAGGAGCTCAGGCAGCAGCTCCTCCTCCTTGCAATGCCTTATGACTTCGCCCTTTTTGATGATGATGCCGTTCCCGTCTCCGCCGGCGATCCCGATGTCTGCTTCCTTAGCTTCGCCGGGACCGTTCACTACGCATCCCATTACCGCGATCTTTATGTCAAGCGGAAGGTCGCGCACAGCTTCGTTAACCTTTTCCGCAAGGCCTATAAGATCGATCTTTGTTCTTCCGCAGGTCGGGCAGGAAACGACTTCCACTCCGCCTTTTCTTAAGCCCAGAGCGCGAAGGATCTCACGCGCGGCATAGACCTCTTCAACAGGGTCTGCCGTAAGAGAAACGCGCACGGTGTCTCCGATGCCCTGTCCAAGTATCTGTGTGAGGCCTACCGAAGACTTTATGAGACCGCTCCTTAATGTCCCTGCTTCCGTGATACCGACATGCAGGGGATGGTCTGTCTTTGTTGTGATAAGCTCATGCGCGCGGACGCACATAGGCACATTTGAGGATTTAATGCTTATGACCAGGTTGTCATAGCCCATGTTCTCAATAACGGCAGCCTCCTTTAATGCGCTCTCCGCAAGGCCTTCAGCCGTCACTCCGTGGTATTTTTCCACAAGTTCCTTTTCAAGAGAGCCTGAGTTCACGCCGACTCTTATCGGGATATTTCTTTCTTTCGCGCAGTTCACGACTTCGCGCACTCTGTCGATATTTCCGATGTTTCCCGGATTTATCCTGATCTTGTCCGCGCCGTTTTCTATTGAGCTGATCGCGAGGCGATAGTCAAAATGGATGTCTGCGACAAGCGGGATATGTATCTGTTTTTTTATTTCAGACAGCGCTTTTGCTGCGTTCTCGGTGGGCACTGCGCAGCGGATGATCTCGCAGCCTGCTTTTTCAAGGCGTAAGATCTGATCCACCGTTGCCTTTACATCCTCAGTCTTTGTGTTTGTCATCGACTGTATCGCTATCTTGTTTCCGTGTCCTATCGTAACATTTCCGATCTTTACTTCATGAGCCATTTGAACATCACCTCAAACTATTTATTTAAAAAATATCCTTCTCACATCATTAAAGAGGACAAATACCATGAGGAGCATGAGAAGCACAAAACCCGCCAGGTTTACTATCGCTTCGACTTTGCGGTTAAGCGGTTTTCTCATTACGGCTTCTACTATGAGCAGCAGGAATTTTCCGCCGTCAAGCGCAGGTATCGGAAGAAGGTTCATCACTCCGAGGTTTGCAGAAAGGAGGATCGAGATATAGAGCATCTGAAGCACCACATCAAACGCTGAGCCTGTCTGCTTTGTCTCTTCGTAGGAATCACCGATCATGTCGACTATCGCGATGGCGCCTCCGATGTCGTCTTTTGTGAGTTTTCCTCTGATCAGCATCCCGAGGTTTTTTATAGTGGTGTCGATCCAGTAACCCACTTCGATGAAGCTGTATTTAATAACTCCGATGACACCTGTGCGCTCTCTGTAGAGGTTATAGCTCATACCGGTGGAAAAGCTGTCGGAAGCGAGCTTGGGAGTTACCGTTGTTTCAAAGGTCTCGCCGTTTCTCTCATATGTCATAAGGACAGATTCATCGTTTAACGGATGAGCGTTCATGTATGCCGAAAGCTCGGCTCCGGTAGCGATCTCGTTTCCGTCGATCTTTAAGATCACATCGCCCTTTTCTATCCCTGCGGCGGCTATGGGATACCCTTCGGAAACCTCTTTGATCTCGGCCTTTGTTGTATCGGCTGTATAGGTGAACCCGAGAAGATATCTTTTCGTCCTTACGGGCGTAACGCTCGTGGTGCCGGTAACGCCGTCACGCTTATATTTTACGCTTAACGCGCTCCCGTCGAGTTCGTTATAGAGGAAAAAGGAATCTATCTGGCGTCCTATAAAGGTGCGTGAGCCGTTGATGCTCACGATCTCGTCTCCCGCGCGAAGACCTGCTGCTTCGGCTGCGGAGTTTTTTGCGACTCCCGTCACAAGGGGTGCGTCAAAGCCCACCGAACCTGTGATCACAAGCGCAAAAACAAATGCGAGAAGGAAGTTGAAAAAGGGGCCGGCAAGGATGACCGACATCCTCTGCCATACGGAAGCCGCATAAAACGAACCTGCTTCCGGCGTGCCGTCGTCAAAGTCTTCTCCGAGCATCTGGCAGGCGCCTCCGAACGGCAAAAGCTTTAACGAATATTTTGTGCCTTTTATCTCTTTTCCGACTATTGTGGGTCCGAGACCTACCGAGAATTCTACGACCTTGATGCCGTTTTTCTTTGCAAGAAGGAGGTGTCCGAATTCATGAAAAATGATGATGATCGAAAAGATCAGTATTGCTATTACTATCCTCATGTATGCTCCGAAATATCAAAGTGTGTGAAGGTCCGACAGTTCCCGTTCTGTCTCTTCCCCAATTTTTAAGACCTCATCAAGTGAAGGATCGGGAATCACGACATGCTTGTCCATCATACGCTTTATGGTGTCGACAATGTCAAGATATCCTATCTCACGGTTTAAAAACTTCCTGACTGCGGCTTCGTTTGCGGCATTGTAAACAACAGGCATCGAGCCTCCTGTTTTTATAGCTTTGTAGGCAAGCGGGAGCGCCGGGAAATTTTCGTTGTCGGGTGTAAATATGTCTATCGATGAAAGCTTTGTGAAATCAAGCCTTTCTGCGGTAGGCATGCGGCGCTCGGGGAAATAGAGCGCATACTGGATGGGAAGCTTCATATCGGGCACGCCAAGCTGCGCAAGCACTGCGCCGTCGGTAAACTCGATCATCGAGTGTATGATGCTCTTTGGCTGGATCACGACCTGAATATTGTCAGGCTCAACACCAAAAAGCCATTTTGCTTCCATCACTTCAAGTCCCTTGTTCACCATTGTAGACGAATCGATGGTGATTTTTTTCCCCATGCTCCAGTTTGGATGTTTAAGGGCATCCTCAGGACGGATATTTTTAAGTTCTTCTTTTTTTCTGCCTCTGAAAGGGCCGCCGGATGCCGTGAGAAGAATGGCCGCGGGCTTGTTCTCTCCCGCGCCCTGAAGGCACTGGAAGATTGCGGAATGCTCGGAATCCACGGGAAGGATCTTTACATTCTTTTCTTTTGCGAGCGGCATTATAATGTGCCCTGCGGTGACAAGAGTTTCTTTATTTGCGAGCGCGATGTCCTTACCTGCTTTTATGGCTTCTATGGTGG
>JAEEGF012482086.1_pt1 | contig 13338 bp, 11 predicted proteins | sample 9134171 | NCBI WGS metagenome assembly JAEEGF01 (sample SAMN16246542, study PRJNA631951) | gut metagenome | biome: gut microbiome; feature: rumen; material: AP-attached | host: Bos | place: Iran: Karaj | collected 2018-10
TACCTGATGTATCTATCCGCCTTTCTGAAGAACTCGGCACTGAGCCCCGTTCCCTTTGCCTTGTCAACAATCTGCTCTATTGCTGCAAGCAAATCCATTTTCTTTCTTGCTGCCATATCCTTATTCCTTTTTTTTGTTTATATATAGTTTTATGGTGCAAAGAAAACAAATACCTCCGCCAAATGGTGGCAGAGGTCTTGGAAAAATGAAATTATTTGGAGAAGGAGTCAAGTTCTCATGAGCATTTCAGGCCTTTTTGTATCAAAAAAGCTAAAAATTGAACAGAAAAACAACAAAATATTAGTTTGCCGTTCAAAAAATGAATACATACCATATATCTCCTTATATATTCGATGGAATAAGCTTTAAATTGTATATAGCAAATGTCTTAACTACTTAACTGCTTAACTGCTTAACTGCTGACTACTTAACTACTTTAGGAAGTTAGGTACTCAACTTTCTGAAGTCCGGATAGTTTAAGGAGTTAAGGGGAGTTAAGAGGAGTTAGGGGACAATACCTAACCCCCTCGAAACAAGCCCGACTCCTCAAAAAGGGAAAAGCAGAAGTAATGTCCTTTAACTCCCCGAGCGGCTGAAAAGCCGCGATAACTCCCCTTAACTCCTTTTAACTTCCCAAAAGTTTCGAAACTTGAATCAGGTATCCTTATAAATCATCCATAATACTTCTTATGGCCACACATGCCAGGGCGTCGGCACGCGTGAATGCATCCATCACTGACAAATCTTGATGATGGTTGAGGAGATATTGGTTGTTAAGAACGAACATGGCATCGGTATTCTTTGCCAATTCTGTAAGTCCTGCTGCAGCTTGATGGAACTTGTGCTCTCCCTCCCATTCAAAAGGCAGTGTCACTACCCCGATAGTCTTAAAGCCCAACCTCTTGCACTCACTGGCGACAACCGGCGAAGCACCAGTACCACATCCTCCACCTAAACATGCAACAACAAATGCCACTTCGGGATGTACCTGATTTATCAATGACCGAATCTCATTGATTTTCTTCATTGATTCTTTATAGCCCAGTTCAGGATTGTTTCCTGCTCCCAATCCTTTTTCGCCAAGCAGCAGACGGTGCTGCACTTTAGAGTGCTTTACTACCGATGCATCCATATCGCATACACATAGAGCAGCCTGCTCAAATCCATGTACTTGCATATAATCTACAACATTAGCGCCACCATTCCCTACTCCAATTATCATAACCCTTGATGCGCTGGGGTTCTTTTTATCTTTCCAAAGTTTTCCAAAGAATAGTTTGAACATGCCAATTAAGTATTTGATTAAACAATTCTGAGTGCAAAGAAAACAAAGACCTCCGCCAACTGGTGGCAGAGAATTTTAATTTCTGATGCAAATATACAAAAAACGGCCACGAGGTTGCAAGCGATAGGCGATTTTTTAACATTTCAGCATAGTACCAAAATGTCAGTTTCTCTTGTTAAGACTCAAAGCATGTCTTTTAAGCTCTCATCAGGCATATTCCATAGCGTGAAAGCTATCGAATGACACCCTAAAAGCTGTGCTTTAGCAAACAGGAAAGCACCTCCTCTACAACTCGCTGAAATCCACTTGTTTGTAAGCCACACAGAAAAATGTACCAGTTTGCAAAGCTTTCTGCATGTCAATAGCACCTGAAAAACATAAGAATTAACAGTTTATACAAAAATTAACAAATGATTGAATACAGCCCCTCCCTTCCCTCCCCGTGGAGGAGGGGATTGAGTTACGATATGACTGGGAACACAGACTAATGCCTAAGTCTATATGTATTCTTTTCCTCCCCCCACGGGGGAGGCAGGTGGGGGCTTTTTTCTCTTTTTCTCTTTTCTCTTTTCTCTTTTTTAGTGTTGGGCCTCGCGTGCGTATTATTATTATATAATATAAGATAAATTATTATTATTATATTAAAATATAATTAATAATAAACTCCCCCCAAAACTTTATTCGCCCCCACGACTACCCCAGAAAAGAAAAAAAGAGAAAAGAGAAAAGAGATTTCTATGGCCAAATGTTAAAGAATTGTTAAACTTGATTTAAATGCTTTGTTTTTCAAGATTATTTTTGTAACTTTGCACCAGCAAATGAGAATTCGGGGCGAAATGGCAGACACTAATGGAGAAAAACGTAGTTGGGGAGGCAGACGTGAAGGGGCTGGCAGGAAAAAGACTAATCCAAGGTCGATATCGGTTCTTGCTCCTAAGGAAATGGCAGACTATCTTGACACCTTACCGAACAAGTCGGGGTTCATCAAGGAGAGCATCAGACTGATGATGAAGTTGAGGGAGGCGGAGAGTAAGATGATACCTGCCACGCACTTCGAGGAGGTATATGTCAATCTTACGAATGCAGGGGTGGCGGCAGGCTCGCCGATATGGACGGACAACCACACTGCACCTGAGGAGGCCGGCATGGTGTCGATGCTTTCAACGAAGAAAGAGAACTGCGTATTCCTGAAAGTGCATGGCACGTCTATGATAGAGGCTGGTATTGACGACGGCGACCTTGCAAGCATTGACGTGACGGTGAGGGACGTGCCCGAAGACAAGATAGCGCTTTGCATGCTTAACGGAGAACTGACCTTGAAGCATGTGCGCAGGAATCCCGATGGCAGCATAAGTCTTGTGCCACGCAACAAGGACATGAAACCTATTGACGTAATGCCCGATGACCATTTCGTGATACAGGGCAAACTGGTAAAGGTCCTGAAAAGCTTTGAATAGACTATAGATTCTGATTCTTGACTATTACAGGTAAGATACGTCAGATTCGTGTACGTCGATACTTACAAGACTTTTGGGCGCATTGAGAACATCTACAATGCTACGTTTTACCTTTTCACATTCCGACTGAAACATAACCTTCTTGTCAATAATTGTAAATACAAGTTTTAGAACTTTTTTTTATCATACTATTCAAAACGTTAATACACATCATTCTATAGAAATAAATCCTCAACAAGTTCGTCATGGTATAAACCAGCCAAAGATGCTTTACAACAAAGAGCCGAGTATATACGCCAAAATTCGGGACCATGAACTCTTTCCAAACGCCTGTTAGTGCTTCGGCGTTTCTCGGTTTCATGTATATGGTGTGCATATTCGTGAATAGCAATTTCCTCCAAAGATGTAGCACATATCCATTTGGAGTAAATTCTTATTCTCTGTTTATCGACAATATAAACACCCATCCTTGTTTTAGGTTTTTTATCGATCACAAGTAGTTCGAAATCTTTCTTACAATGATAGATTTTGAGAAGAAATTGCTTCAGGTACTCTGCCTTCAATAAATTATTCATCACCATACACTATTCTTCTTTGACAAACTTTAACTCTTCAACTGTTAGTTCACGGCTTCCTACACATTCACCGTTCTTGGCTATCAAAGACACTGTTTTCCCTTTTAAGCAGATAAAATTGTCTTCGTTAGCCTGTATCGGTTTGCCAAACTCCTCTATGCTGACAGTACCTGTCCGGTTGCCATTCTCATCATATATCTGACAAGAATCCTTTGTAATCCCGGCAAAGTAAGACACACCGATAATCCATCCCTTGAAATACTTCTTGTCAGGCACCAATGTCTCGTCCAAGAGCACAGTCTTACTGCGATGTTCCTTTTCAACGTATGAAATTTTTGCCAACGGCATATAAGCGACTTGCCGTGGAGTATCGCCTGCGGTTAAACCGACATACGACATCGTAACTTTAACATTTTTAATTTTCATAGTTCTCTCTTTTTTAAATGTTTCTACGTAAAATATGTTTTTATAGTGCAAAGAAAACAAAGACCCCTGCCAACTGGTAGCAGAGGTTAAATAAAATATCATTTCATCAGAAATTTTATTTGGAGCCAGTATTTGGAAAGCACAATGTCCATAGCCCCTTTTTGCGTTTGAGCATCCTCTCCAAGTAGTTGAGATAGGAAGTTCCAAAATGATTTCCGATGATGCTTATACTTGTAATGTGCCATCTCATGTAAGATTACACTGTCAATCAATGCCTGTGGCATGATGATTAGTCCTGGTATTAAGCTTATGTCATTATATACACTGCAACATCCCATAGTGTTGCCACGGAGCTTCTTGACAAACACTCTGTTGCCATACAGATTGTTTTTACTTTCCAGTTCTCGCAAACGTGATGGAAGGACAATCTTGGCTCTCGCCGTAATTTCATCACGGATAGTTTCACGCAGCCATTTCTGAAGTCTTAGGTTATCAAATTTCGTTTTGTCTGCATAAACAATGTCAAGAGAACTATGATCAGGGGTTATCATACATACGACACATTGTGTACTCGTCTGATACACCTTCCTTTCCACGGACATAATCATTGCTTCTTGTCGAAGGACTGTCATGTCAGCCTTGAACCATGCAAAACGAAAATGAGGTGAATTAAGCCGAAAGTTCGGGTTAATCCAGAACTGTGGTTCTTTCTTTATTTGATGTTCCATGTCTTATCCAGAATTTTATCATACTGCTTATCCGTACTATCTATTTTTAATCCATAGAAACGTGTCCCTTTGTTATGCTCTATGAGCATTTTCTTTTTTGTCGGCTCTATGGGAAGTGGAAAATAGAAATCGCTAATAATTAGGACATCTGCCATAGAAAAGGATTTGCTCTGCAACATTTCGATTGACATGTTAAGCATTTCCTCGCCATCTGTTCCGCCAGTGAAACGGTCTTCGAGGAAAGCATTTAGTCGCATCCAATTACGGGGTAACGATAAATCTAAGAACTTTGCTCTGACAGAGAATGACATCAGAAAGACTTTACGCTTCTGCTTTCTTGCCAATCTGAGTAGCTGCGTAAGAACGGAGTAAGCAATTTTCAACGGTTTTCCACTCATGGAACCGCTGGTATCAACAGCAACTATGATTGGTCCATTTTCCAGACGAGGTTTTCTCATCTGGGTTTGCTCTGTTTTGAAATGGCTTTCGTTTTTAGGACGATTGGCGAATAATTGAAGTTGCTTCGTAGCATACTTATAATAGAACAAACTTTCAGTATTGTGATCCGAAAGGATGGCTGTTTCTGAAGGCAGAAGGTGTTGGAGGTCATCACCATTTCCTGTCTCCTCTGCCTCTGCTGAGGGCTTTGGGGGTGATGGCAATAGTGGCAGATAACGTCTGATTGTGTCATCCATTTCATCTTCTCGCTTTGGCTGTTCACGCCCGATTATCCGTAGCAAGTCTTTCAACTCAGGATAAGAATAAAAGAAACACTCTATTTTGCGGCGTTCTTTGTAGTCACTTAATCCATGTTCCTTGATGTGATGCTCCCATCGCAATTGGTTATCTTCAATCAGCTTTTTCTTACGTTCCACTTCCTTCTCGTCACAGACTTTCTCCCATTCTTTCCCCATCGCATTGAGAATAGTTTCTACATGTTCCTCTGATTCGCTCTCGCTAAGTTGTTGCCTGTAGCCTTCTAGGTTCAATTCCTCGGCTTTGTATTGTGACTCTATTACTTTTACGGCCTGCCCCCACATTTTCCGCTTTTGGGCGATACTGCCACTGGCGAATACCGTAATGAACTCTTGTTCTTTTCGATGATGTTCCTCAATAGGCTGAAACAAACGTAGCATCGCTTCTACGAACTTCATAAGTTCTTCTTTGAGCAATTCCGTCCAAAGCGGATCTTGGCTTTCAAGTTGTGGGTTATCTTGAATGGTCTGCCCAATGAAGCCTCCAAGCAAATCTCCATGAGATAAGTTGTCTGGCAATCTACCGTAGTCCATATAGAAATCAAAAGCTTCGTCATAGTCTTTGATTTTCTGAGCAAAAGAGTCTTCGTCAACTGTGTTCATAGCAATTGTTGAGTATTTTTGATTTTTACTTCCATCTCTTTCATACGTTTTTCACATTGGACGAGATATTTCTTGACTATCTTCTTGTCATCATCTGACAGAAACAAATGCATTGATTCAGCAAAGAGAGTCTGAAGATTTGTTAGTGCGGGTGCAATATTTTCTTGAAGCGTGGATAACGCTGTATCGGCTACTGACGGTTCTGCAAAGATTTCATCAGTAAACAGCCCTTGTCCACTATCTGAAGCCAACGAGACCATAGATAATGGCATCCTCCGCTCAAATGCATAAGGCATATTGTCAATGATGACACCACCATTGCATTTCTGAAGTTTTACCCTTCGGACATTTTGTACATTTCTTACTTTGTAGTCAAAAGGTGCGCCAGTATAGATGGCATGAACAATCCAAGCCCTCTTCTGTTCATCATGGTAGAGAATACCATCAGATACTTTATCAACCTCAACGTGATTGTAATCAGCTTTGTAAAAAAGGCATTTCCCTTGTGGAAAATTGCGTATGCTGTAATAGAAATAGCTGACCAGCGTAAATTGTTCTGGTAGATTATGCGTATTTTCTTCTTTTTTGACGGGTTGTGATTTCTTCTTGATAGCAAGGTCTATTTCCTTTTGCGATTTTTCCATCTGCCTGTCTATATCAGCCGTCAATGATGATGCAACTATGTCAATAATCGAAGGTATTACGTCAACAGTATTCCAAAGACAATGAAACAAAATAGGTACATCCGTCAGGTCAATAGCATTGCGCCCATTGAGGAAAGCTGCCGTTTGCATGATACGAATACATTTTTTCCATCGTCTGTCTGACACATAGAAATCCATTTCCTTATTCCCTTCTTTCGTTGATTCTTCTTTCAGTCGCTTACGAATGAAAGAAACCGCATTGCAAACATTATCAGGGATAGCGATGGTATATATTTCATTTTGCCATGTCTCATACAATTCGTCTGTTATCTGCAGATCACTCGGCACAATGATTTCTCCGACTGGTTTCTGCCTTATCATCTTATAGAACAAAGTTTCCGAGTGTATGCAATTCGACACCATACGCACAAGAAACCTGTCCCAAAGAGCTTCCAAACCTTCATCTTCAGCCGGAAGTTCATTACTTGCTGCTATCAAGGCTTTCATCGGTAGTAACAATGTGTTGCGTCCGTTTTGGAAGATACGTTCATTGATGGCTGTTAGCAATGCATTCTGTATAGACGGGCTGGCTTTCCATATCTCATCAAGAAATACGATGGTGGCTGTGGGCAGGAATCCATCTACCACACGTTCATACTTATCTTCATTTTTCAGCATGGAGATAGACACTGGTCCGAAAATTTCGTCTGGAGTACTAAAACGAGACATGAGATATTCAAACGCCCTGCCATCCTTAAAAGCAAGTTTCAGGCGCCGTGCCACCAGGCTCTTTGCCGTTCCGGGAGGACCGAGCAGGAAGATGCTCTCACCGGCTATGGCACTGAGCAGCGCCATGGCAATGATATGTTCTTTCTCATATACTCCCTGTGAGAGCACTTTGAGCAATGATTTGATTCGACTGTCAGCTTTCATCATTCTTAATCCCATAAATTACTTTTACTCTACGTTACTTTGCGCAAAGATAAAAAAGACCTCCGCCAACTCGTGGCAGAGGTTTGAAAAAATATGATATTATGGAAAAACTATACTATTGGGTCAGCACAGTACTCTCTGCGCTTGCATGTCTTGCAGTGTTTGCCTATCCACACCTCGTCAAACTGGTTCATTGCCTGCTCAACGATTTCCGGCTCATCAGTCAGGATGCCCGCCTCAAAGTTCCGTTTGTCTGCCCCTTTCATGCCGATGCCGGCACCAGTGAGGTTGGCACTACCTACATAAACCTCCTTCCCGTCGAAAACCATCATCTTGAAGTGCACACGCGGACAGAGCACACGCTCCAAACGATCATATAGAACAGGGTACTTGTCAAAGTCCTCGCGGAAGTTAGGTCCCGGTTCTTTAGCATGAATAAGCCGCACCTCCACGCCACGCCTTATGAGCATAGCGATAAGAGCCAGGAACGGTTTCTTTTCCTTGCCTATCTCTACATAGAGGTCTTTTATGTCTGCAGTACCAATCCAAAGCATGTGCTTCACGGATTGAACCCGCGAAAGCACCTCTTTGTAATGGGAAGAGTTGGAGATATAGGTGAGCATTACGATTTTTGCGATTGTTCAATCAACTTGTACAATTCTTTTGTGAATAGTGATGTATCAGAGGCCATTTCTTGCGTCGGCCTAAAACAATACCACTTTTCCTCTGGGGCATCTTTGCTCTCGTCTTTGACAATAGGCTCGCAATTTCCTAAATCTTTTATCATGCGGACATAGCCTTCTCTATGCCATTGGAAGTAGTATTCTTCGTTGCCGTATTTGTAAGTAAACTGTATATCCCAGCCATACAAATATTTTGTATTCTCTATTTTATTGTTTTCATGCACTGTTATGTCATCGTTACGGAGAATATTGTTACGCTGATAGTTCAACACAATTATCTGCTGGGAATCAGCGTCTGAACGTCGTTGTGAATATGTTGTTAACACAGAAAAACCTCGCCAGTTATTCAGAATGCGCCAATTGTAATTGTCTTTGCGAGCAAATAGCACCTGTAGCAAATTATCGTCAACTATCCAATCCTGTTTACAATTAGGTTCAGTCTCTAATTTATTTGTAGTTAACAGGTAATGAATAGCATTCTGATAATCATTACTCAACAAAGAGGCGCGCCAAAAATCCTTTTTGTATCCGAACCAGTTACCTCCGATATTAATTCGACTTAATAACGCTCTCAATAATATAGCATTGTCTTTATACTCCTCTTTGACTCCGTTTTCATCAAAATACTTCTGTGCATTTGCCCATTTTGCGTCAAAATGTTCCCAATCATCCCCAATATCTTTTTGGGTAAACAAGAACCTTATTGAACCATGGAAGAAGGCATATTTCTCTGCTTCAATGATGATTTCTTCCCATGATTTACCATCCGAGCGTTGTCCTCCGTAAAGGATTTGGTTAGCTTTGGCGATTTCTTCTTTAACTTGTTCCTGTGCGTGATATTGGGAGCCTAATTCGAAATCTTCAAAATGATTTGCTAAAGCATCATAAATGTCATGGCATTTTCCCGATAATTTGTCTATCAATCGCAGTGCTGCTTGATATGTATCAAAGCTGTCTATTGTTGGGGTTTCAATGATGTTCCAAACTATACGCATCCATTGTGACAATGTCGTTTTAGTTTCTTCGTTCTCACCACCAAAATATCTCAACAATGCATAAAAAGCCACACGGGAAGAATAGGTTTCTCTATTGTCACTGTTTATAATATTCCACTTTTCTTTACCGTCGCCTCTGTTCCAAGTCGCTTGACAATCTTCATTAATATTATCTTGATTTTGTTCACATAGTTTGTCCCAAATGTTGAATATCGGTGTTAAACATTTGCTGCTAATGTCACGATTATCCAACACGTTTTGATAAATATCCCAAGATACGAAATCGTCCTTTTTCGGATATAAAGGCATATCTGAAATAATCCGTTGATTGAAGCTGTCGTATTTTTTTTGTTTTTCAGCTTCTATATCGCCATACCAACATATCCAAACATTTATGAAATGTCTGTTGATAAAACTCATTATTATCGAGTCCGGAATTTCTTTTTCTTCTTTATTTTCAGGATTTGATATTTTCCAGAACATATCTAACCATATTCCATCAATACCAGTATGTTTTCCCGTTTGTTCTTCATAAGTTCCTTTAAATCGGCTTAGAAAATCAGATTCTCCTTTCTCTTCCAGATATTGTTCTAAACTCGCTTTGAAATTCTCAAAAGGTGTCAATTGTTTACCACGGGCGTTCATCTTCACATACGTTTCATCGGATAGTTTGTGCTCCCCCATATCAACGAAATGGAATGTGATAGGGCAATCACAACCACTCGTAAGTTTTTCTGCCAGCGGTTTGTAATCTTTTATGTCTTGCTTGGAAAATTGGTTATGAATCTCATCAAGCATAGTCAGCATACCCATAATCGTCGGATCCTTTTCCCAATCAGAATAGAACCATTGCATATTTCTAATATTTTGGGACAATGATTTGGTATTATCGGGTATAACATTTTCTTTCACAAGTCTTTCACAAAACTCCCGTGATGACTGGCGTGTAGCATACGAAAAACGCAAAAGGACATCCTTACAGATACAGTTTGATTTGTATTCACAAGTCGAGCATGAAATGCACTTCTCAAAGACATATTTGTGGAACAAGAACAATGTAGTGAGACGTTGTTGTCCATCGAAGGGGATGAACACTTGATGGTCTATCCGTCCATACACGAAATCGAAGAAAAGTTTTTTCTCCCCTTTAACTGCTGCAATCATATCCGCCACCATTGACTTGCGTACATCTTCGGCTTTGGAATCTTTTCTGCCTTGTGCGTAATCACGCTGGATGATAGGAATCTCAATTTTATACTTGCTAATCAGTTGATAAAAAGAATATATGTCGTTCATTTTGAGGTCTCCTTTGTTTTAAATCCATATTTACTATTATTGTTTTCGCTTGGCACGATGGCCTCCAATCCCAAATAGGCGCCTACCACTTTCATCATAGCAGTCACATATTCCAATCCGGCTTGTTTATCCCAGAATAACGGATTCGTTGAATTTGGCGAATAATGCTTGAAGAATACATTCCTAGTGCACACAGGTACAAACATTGAAGTCTTTTCTACATTTTCATATTCTGCCAACTTTTCTCTCTTCTCAGGATAAATTTTATTGTTGAAAGCTGCGTTTTTATCACCTTGCAAAAGGGCCATATTAGTCAAATGATCATCCTTTTCAAAATCTTCAGTCAGGGAAAATACCTCTCCCTCTTTTTTGATTGGAATTCCCATCAGGACACCTATTACAATTCTATAAGTGTTTTCGTCTTTTATGGTATCTAAAGTAAGTGTTTGGGAAAACTCTTTGGCAAGATTAGCTTCGTCAACACCATTTTTGAAACTGCATTGGCTGACATACCCCTTAAGTTTTTCGAGTTCCTTATCGGACCAGTGTCCCTTGCGTTTCTCATTCTGCGCATGTATGTGCTCCAAAGACCATTTTTTCTTTGCCGCTTGAAAATGTTTGTCAAACGGATAACGTGACACTTCGCTAATCTGATTTTGAGTTGAGGCAAGATTAAATAGCAATAAAACATTATGAATCTCATTGTTGTTCTTACCATACTCCCAATCATCGCAATAAACTTTTTTGTTATTGTCAGTAATGCCAATTGTAGTCCTGCACTTTTCTTTAATTAAATCCAGAAATTTATCTTTAGGATTGTCTGATTCAAATAACAATGATCTCAATGTATTCTTTTTATTTTCGCCCTTCAGATTCATCAGATAGCCAATATAGTGGTATTTCTCTCTGTCGTCATACCACGATTTGAGAGTCCTAAAATATCTTTGAATAAGCTTCCATTGTTCTGTATAGCCCTCTTTATTAATGAGTCCAGAGAACGTTTTAAAGATGAAGTAGTTGTTCTTTTGCAATTCCGTATCTACATCATAAGAGTAATTCTCACTTTCTGAGTTATCTTTTTTGCAACGTAAGATCAGTTCCAAAAGGAAATCTATTCTTGTGCAATAAAAACGTGAGTCTTCTGGTTCTGGATTGATGAAATACCAAAACGAGTCATCGTGAAGTATTTGTTCCATCCTATCCCATTCCCCTGCCATTTCTAATTGTTTCAATTTCAAAGCCTCACTGTCCAATCCCACAAAATTGTCATCTTTTAGCAATAGGGCTTTAACCAATTCTGCATTGCTTAAAGAAATCTTACCAGAGTTAAGACGTTTAAACACATCGTATGCATTATCAGCTGTCTCGTACCAAATTACCTTGCAGTTATTTTTGAGTTTGCCAACAAAACTTTGTTTTTCAAAGTCTTGTTGTATGCACTTTTCAGACCAATGGTTGATAGTTTTTTTTGCTTCTAGCATAAAGTGGAAATCAATGTTTGAATCACCACGTTCCTCTTTTGTTTTTATTTCTTTGAGAAACTCATTGCTACCTGAACGTGTCTGATATTGGAGTAACAACTTATTTTCAGACTCCAACAAATTTAATATAATGAAAATGGTCGTTAGTCTCTGTTGTCCATCCACAACTTCATACCATTCTTCATTTTCCTCCAATTGACATTCTTTCTTCCGTTCTGTATTCATCTTCGATACTACTAAAGGTTGGAGGCAATACCATGTTTCCTCGTCAGAATCTTTAGCCTTTTCTGGTTTAAACTCATTCACATCATTCAGCAAGTCTTTTACCTGCTGTTCCGTCCAACGATATCCACGCTGGTAGCTTGGAATAAAGAACTTCATTTCAAGAAGTTCATTTATCGACTTTAATTCAATCTTATTTTCTGCCATAATGATTTATCTTTTCTCTTTTCTCTTTTTTACAATATTTCTCTTGCAATCCATGCACACGCCTCGGCATCGGCGAGGGCGTGGTGGTGATTCTCCAAGCAATAGCCGCAGGTGGCGGCGACGGTGTGGAGCTGGTGGTTTTCCAAATCAGGGAGTACACGCCGGGAAACACAAAGAGTGTCGTGGAACTCGTAGTCGGGGTAGTCCATTTGATAAACACGGAATACTGCCTTGAGGCAGCTCTCGTCGAAGGGTTTGTTGTGGGCGACGAGAGGCAGGCCCTCTATCAGTGGTTCTATCTCTGCCCATACCTCGGGGAAGACGCGGGCGTCCTCGGTGTCTTCTCTACATAAGCCATGAACTTGTGAGCACCAGTAGTTATAGTAGTTCGGTTCTGGCTGAATTAGGGAGTAGTATCTGTCAACTATCTCGCCATCGCGGACGATGACGATGCCGACGGAGCAGACGCTGCTGCGCTCGTTGTTGGCGGTTTCGAAGTCTATTGCTGCAAAGTCTTTCATTTTTTGTCATCCTTATATTTGTTCCACATCCTTTTTATCTTTCCTGCTATCTCTTCACGTAGCCAGAGCGGTTCAAGCACTTCTATATCCTCACCATTCCAGAGGAGTTCTTGCTGGAAATCGAATGTAGGTCGAAGGTTGAGAGTGAAGATGCTATAGTCAGGTGTGCGCTCGGTCTCCTGCTGGGACTCATGGAGTGGCAGGGAGCGGAGGTAGTTGGCTTGCGAGGGATTTACCTTCAACGTAACGGGTTGGATGTCGGTCTTGTGGTCGGCAATCACTCCGAAGCAGCCTTCAAAGTATTCTGCGGCGTCCCAGTCGTCGGGCATACGGAAGGAGTGTTCCGTCTTGTGAAGGTATGTTATGCGGTCAAGGGCATAGATGCGCGGTCTTTTCTCGTAATAATACGTATAGGTGCTGCGAGCCACCATGTACCAGCGCTGACGGAAGAGCTTGACGCAGTAGGGCTGCACGTCGAAGTTGTATTCCTCCTCTTTCCAGTAGCTGTGGTAGGAGATGTTAAGCAC
>JAEEGF012157729.1_pt1 | contig 13337 bp, 12 predicted proteins | sample 9134171 | NCBI WGS metagenome assembly JAEEGF01 (sample SAMN16246542, study PRJNA631951) | gut metagenome | biome: gut microbiome; feature: rumen; material: AP-attached | host: Bos | place: Iran: Karaj | collected 2018-10
GAATACCCATTGTTATTGATAATAATAATCTTAATATTAAACTGGTTTCTAACAATAGTCTGTAATTCCTGTAGATTCATCATTATTGAACCATCACCGTTATAGCTCACAACAGGTCCACAAGAAATAGTAGCCAATCCGCAAGCTCCTGGTAATGCATACCCCATTTCACCCTGAGACTGTGCCATAACAAAACGATCACCTATCTTTAGTTTAGTCATAGCAGGAGTAGCAGCTCCAGTGAAACCAGCATCAGAAACATATACAGTATTTGAAGGAGCATTATCTGATACTTGTTCTGCAAAAAGTTTCATATCTATGTAATTAGGATCTGTAACCGTAGTTTTATATTTGAAGATTTCTTTCCAATGATAACATTTATCAATCCAACTTTGAGATACTTTACTAATATTCTGAACAAAAAACTTTTCAAAAAATTCTTTCGCATCAACACAAATAAAACTATCAATTCTAACGCCTTTTTTCTGATGCTCTACGCTGTCAATATCCACAACTATAATTTTTGCTTCTCTTGCAAATTCGGTACGGTTTGCTCCAGTAATATCAATAGAAAGTTTAGAACCAACAACTAAAACAAAATCTGCATTTTGTACTGTAAAATTAGCATATCGATTAGCACCATAAACACCACCAATCACTCCAAAATTAAATTCATCATCAAAAGGAAGCATGTCAAAAGCGAGACGAGAAAAAACGACAGGAACATTGTATTTATGAACAAATTCTTTAAATATCTGTTTTGCACCAGCTGCTCGGATTCCATTTCCTGCTAAAATCACTGGACGTTTAGCATTATTCATTGCTTCAGCTATTTCTGATAGGCTATTTAATTCATAAGAACTTTTTTCTAATTCAGGAACATATCGTCTTAATTTATCCTCATCAAGCATTGCATTTTGAAAATTTAACGGAATATCAATCCAAACTGGTCCTTTTCTTCCAGAAAGGGCCAAATAAAAAGCTTTATCTAGATGCCAAGCAATATCTAGTGGATTATTAATTGTTACAGAATATTTAGTGATAGGTTTAACTATCGTTTCGATATCGGCTTCTTGAATACCTACTTGTCTTAAAGGTAATTCTGAATATTTTACAGTCTGCTCATAATTCTGTTGACCCGAAACAATAATCATCGGTATGCTTTCCTGCCAAGCATGTAAAATTCCCGTTAATGTATTCGTTCCTGCACATCCTGTGGTAACTAAACCAGCACCAAAATTTTCATTCAATACAGAATAAGACAATGCTGCCATAGCAACAGACTGTTCATGGTGCATAGAAATTGGAATTATATCTTCACATCTCCTTAATGCATCTGTAAGATAAACACACTGGCCACCAGGGACATAAAACATATGTTTAACCCCAACATTTACAATGCGTTTTATAACATAATCTGCAAGTCTGATCATATAATCCACCAAATTTTTAACCAAATCAATTTCGACAAATTCTATTCATAATCAAAATTCTATTCATAATCAAAAGTTTATTTAAGCAATCCACCATCAACACAAATAACTTGTTTTGTGATAAAAGAAGATAAATCAGATCCAAGGAAAGCAACAGCATTAGCAATTTCCTCAGGACGAGCTTTTCGTTTCATAACATTTAGCGACATTGCAATCTTCTCATCCTCTTCGCTCATAGAATTACCCATATCAGTAGAAGTAAGTCCTGGAGCAATAGCATTAACACGTATTCCAAATGCGCCAAGATCTATAGCAAGTTTTCTCATAGCTCCAATAATAGCAGCCTTACTAGCACTATACTCAATATTCGCCCCCCCATCATATGCTGCTGATGAAGAAATAAAAACTACACTTCCAGCCTTTGCTCGCATCATTATTCTAGAAATAACTTGAGTAAAAGCCATAGAGGAAAAAAAGTTTACATCAAAAACTTTTTTGAAAGTTTCCATCTTGGTCATACTGAAAGAACATAAACTGTTGGCTTGACCAATATTATTTACAAGAATATCAATCTTCTTATTTTCCTTTGCTATAATCTTGGCTGTACTAACAACTTCCGATTCGTCAGAAAAATCTGCATAGTATAATTTAGCATCCACACCATGTTTAAGAGCCATCTGCTCAAACTGTGCTTTAAAAGGATCATTTTTACTGCGAATAACTCCAATTACCGAAGCACCTTGGAACATAAAAATTTCAGATATAGCAAGACCAATACCTCTGTTTACACCAGTAACAACAGCTACTTTTCCCTTCAGCAAATCCATTAGATTAAACCTCTACATCATACTTTTTCAAAATTTCTATTCCCTTTGAAAAGGAACTGAAATCAATGATATCATCTGTGTCAAACATAATATCAAAAGCATCTTCTAAAGCAGCAATAAGTGACATATGTCCAACTGAATCCCAAGACTGAATTCCTTGATATTCTAGTGTCTCTACTACACTAGCATCTACCTCTAATGATTCAACAAAACAATTAATATACTTTTCTTTATTAGACATTTCATATTTCCTTATTTAACAAATCGTAAGCAATCTTGCCATTCTCAGTTATAGGGAATGCATCCATCCACTTGACAGAAAATGCTCTAGCATTCATTTTTGTAAATTCAGCTATATCACTGACTATACAATTATCCTTTTCTGGTTTTAAAACACATACCACAAGGTGATCATCCTTGCCACAACATATAATTTTAAAATCCGAATACTTTTTCTTAAGAATAGACTCAATTTCATCGAGATTGACTCTGTTCCCATATATTTTTATAAAACGCTTTTTTCTTCCTTTAATATACAGAAAATTATCGTTATCATATTCAGCTAAATCTCCTGTATCTAGCAAACCATTATGCAAATTTTCTTTGCATAGGTCATTTATGCTATCGGCATAGCCCATAAAAACATTAGTACCACAATAAAATAGATTTCCCTTAACTCCTGGCTGATTAATTATATTATTTTGATCATCTCTTATCTCAAATCTACCTCTAGGAATTGCCTTACCTATACTACCAAGTTTTTCCATTGCTAACTTTGGAGCTAAATAACTCATACGTGCAGTAGCTTCCGTTTGACCATACATTACATAGAAATCAATATTTCGTTTAATGGCATATTCAGCAAAAAATCTCTGTAACTCTTCAGAAAGTTTTCCTCCCGCTTGAGTCATACACTTAAGTGATGGCAACTCCATTCTTTCAAAATGAATTCTTTTTAGTATTTCATAAGTATATGGAACACCAGAAAAAGACGTTGCTGAATTTTTTTTAAATAAATCCCAAAAAGTTTTTTGAGCATAACTCTGATCTGTAAGAATAATTGATGCTCCAGCATACAAATGTGTATTAATTACAGAAAGACCATAAGAATAATTCATAGGAAGAGTTGTTATAGGTCGATCTGCTCTAATGATCTTTAAATATTCACATATAGACATCGTATTACTTAGTAGATTTTCATAACTAAGTCTTACTAGTTTCGGACTACCAGTAGAGCCTGAGGTAGAAAGAAGTAAAGCAAGATCTGGGTGTGGTGATGGATATACAGAAACACTTGAACGGAGAGAAATCCTTAAGAGAGAATAACCATAATCTGATACTTCTACAAAAGTTTCATACGAAGAAAAAAATTCAACTGCAGAATTTGGAAGCCATATGTATTGAGGGAGATATTTATTAGCTATGTTCTGAATTAAACTTATGTCTGTGCCAGCATTAACCATAATAGGTACACATTCAGCATACAAAAATGAAGCATAACCAAAAACAGAGCCAGGAGAACTCTCACAAAGAGACAAAACGATACTTCTTGGAGGTATTATTTTTTTTATTTTCTCAGAAAAATCTAATATTTCACCATAAGTATACTGTCGTTCTAATGTTATTAAGCAGTAATCATTTAATTTTTCTGAGTTAAATATTTTCATTTAAGTTAATCGCTATACCAATTTTTGTTAAAATTGTTGCTAGTCATAAATAATTTTATTAGTTAATGAAGTATCAAACAAAATCCATACCATATTTAAATATTGATTTATTCTGTAGGCAATAAACTTAACAAAGTCGAAAATATTTATCCCACAAATTACTTATTTAGATAAATCACAATAATATTATGAAGATTGCTTATTTTTTAACCTAATCAATCAACGTAAGTTATACACTCTAACCATCTGCTAACTAATCAAAATTCCAAAAAATCTAAGTTATGAATTAGATTCAGTTATGTTTTATCCCAAATTTCGAATTTTATTATAACATATAACCTTCATTCAAAATTTAGACATTCAATAGAATTGTTGAAGGATTATTCAATATATTCTCATAATTTCATAATTAAAGTAGATCAACATAACGTGACATTGCATCAATCATATCAAGACCATCCCAAAAGAACTCTAATTCCATTGTTTTACCTAACGGAACAATACGATCGACACCTCTAACACCATTTTCTATTACTATGCTACGAATAATTTTTGGATCTATACCTAAATAAGATATAGTTTGACACTTTTTATCCAGCACACAAGTAATTTCGCTAAGATCATTTGTTTGATATTCAAAAAAATAACCTCCACTCATTTTGTAACGCATAAGTTCAGATGAAAGGTTCTTAAGCGAAACTCGGAAAATCAAATTATCAGATCCACATTTTGAAATACCTAGATCATCGCATTTAGCAGCAAGATTACACATTGCATCAATCTTATCAATAGCAAGAATATCAGGCATTTGATATTGTTTTTCTTTGAGTTTAACTTCTATTTCTTTCCAAAAACGTTGTTGCGCATCAGATACTTTGACTCCAGTCCATACTACCAAGCGTGGAGAACTACAAGCATTCTGATCTGTAAAATAAGTATCGATATAAAACTTTTCGGCAATATCAGCACTATTTGCTTCAAGATAAGATTCTGAATTTATAATAGCTATTGAATGGCGATCAGGGAAGGTCAGCTCAATAGCCCTTGGTAACAATGAGAACTTTCTGAAAAACTCAACAGTCTGATTTCCCCCCCAAACAATTCTTATATCACAAATAGAACTTAAATATTCGTTAATTGCATTACAATGGCCATAGCGCAATACAAAAATCATTTTTTTCAAAGATTCGAATTCTGCTTTTGAACAAAGAACATTATTCATAGCTGTTGTAATCAAATCCACCTGTCTAAATGGTTTATCAGAAACTCTCACAACACTGATATTTCCTGCAAGCAAAGATGAGGTCATAGACACTGCAAAATTCACAGCAACATTTGATGGGGCTATATGAAATGCGATACCTCGACCAAGTTTAGCTTTATTTTCAAATCGTTCAGCAACTTTTTTAATAGATGCTTTTCTAATCCAAAATGCATAGGCAATAACATCAGAATATTGTTTGCACTCCCTTGTGCCTAAAATTTCTTTCGATAATGCATCTAGAAATTCAACAACAACATCACTAAATATCTTTAGAACTGGGGTTCTGCTAGCATATTCAAGATCATTTGCATTTCCAACAAGGAAATCTGAGGGTTGTCCATTAATTAAATTTTGCTGCATAGGTATCACTACATCCTCTTAGTTCTGCTTTTCTAATTCTGCCTGTAAGTTTAAAATACTTGCCTTTTCTTCCACATGGACAATCATCTTCACCTAAAATTATTCCTTGATCTTCAGTCAAAATACTATGTCCAGGATAGGATCTTGGAAGTACTGACACCAACTGAATAATACCTTCTTCTCCCTTTTCACAAACCGAAAAATCAGTAGCCTTTCTAACAATAACATCTGAATAGATACTTGCATGCATATATCCACAAGGACACTCAGCGTAAATACTTCCTGTCTGTTCAACCATTCCATAATGATCTAGAAAATTTACAATACCGAACTGTTCTGTTATTTTTTGTTTAAAATCATCTCTTGAAATACTAGCTGAAACTAGTTTTTTCCATCCACCACCAGTTATTAGCCAAGAGTCCTTAAAAGCAAAAAAAAGATTTTTATTTACCATTTCATTATAGAAATGTTGCCAGACCATAAAGGTAAAACCAAAAATCAGAAATTTTTTTCCCTTATTCTTTTCAACAAATTCATTAAATACATCCATATTTATAGACATATCGTCATTAAGTACGAAAGTTTTTTCACGAGCTAACATACTAAGACCTAAGATTGCAGCACCACGAGCTGAGAACATCTCACGATTTTTTATTGCTGCAGGAGAATCGATAATCAACATAGGCAATCTTTCTTTGCCAGTAAAACTAGTCAAAATCTTTATTAAGGTTTTCTGTTGATTTGCTGCAGTGTTTTTATCTACGAAAATTTTAGATACAGCCTGCCCCGTAGTACCAGATGAAGTCATAGTTTTGAAAACAGCCTTTCGTTCTATACTAAGGAGTTCCATTTCTTTAAAAACTCTTACAGGGATAAAAGGCAAATCGTAATAAGTATTCACACTGTCCGAACTATATCCCATAGCTGTCAGAATCGACGAATATTCTCGACAACATTTTTTATGATGTTCTGTAAGTTCTTTCAATTCTGCTGTAAGCATTTCTGTTTTTTCTTCCTTACACAGACTATAAGGTTCTTTTTCAAAAAATTGCTCAATCATATTTATGCTGCCAATACTGTCTTACCTAACTTATTTACTATTTGTATATTCATAGCGTTCAAGCTACATATCTATATGTTTCACAAATACGTGGTTTGTATTTGTAGGAAAAAAGCCATTCTGAATTAGAGCTCGGATCTGAATCATATTATTGGTTGAAACTCCCAAAACTAATTTTTTTCCACCATATTTTTTCACTACTTCAGGGGTTTGAACATTTGTACCTAGACCACCTCGACGGAATTTCATAAAAGTTCCTCCTAAAGCAGAAGTATAAACACCATCTCCTAGATCACGAATCGTAAAAAAGCCACTCATTTCCCCTTTATAAGAAGCTTTTATAAAAATTGCTCCACGCTCCTTTTCATCGTAAAGCCAATTATGAAAACGTTTAGTTCCAAGTTTTTTTGAAAAATAAGGATCATTACTTATTCTGTCAAAAGAAAAAGATCCCTTATCAATTTCTTCAAAAAGAATAGGAAAATCAGATTCGCTCATAGGTTCAACCTTTACCGAATCGTATAATCTCTGCTGAAGCGGAGTTCGAGTAATTTGATGAAGATCATGTTCAAAAAACATCATATCTTCCACAAATACATAGGACATTTTTCCCATTAACCAAGTAAGGTCTATTCTTTGAGTCGGAACTTTAACAGTAATATACTTATATTTTTGTTCAATCTCTATTATAAGTTTTTCAAAATCATCTACCTGATCGCTAATTTCTGCAGTAATCTCTGCAGAACTAATACCTAGATTTCGTTCCTCCCACACTGCATTAACTATTTTCATCACAAACTCCAGCTATTAAAACTTAGTCTAACCTAATTACCGTTACTAACCATTACCAATATTGTATCTTTATCAAAAGAAAAAACATCGTTATTTATAAAATTAATGGCACAATTCTAAAATTTGTTGTGCAATTCTCTCTACACCATAACCATCTACTTCTTTCTCCATTTGTTTGGAAATACTTTCCAAACATGCAAGATAATCAGCCTGTCCAAGAAAATTTTTTACTATCGAAACAGTTCTTTCTGGGCATCCAATTATTCTTCCATCACCAGAATATTGCATTAACTTTCTTGTATTAAATTCTAGTGCACCTGCCAACTGATTATCAGCAAAAGAAAAACACACAGTAGGAATTCCACAAGCACAAAGTTCATATAATGTTGTACCACTAGCAGATACTGCAAAAATATTATTTTTCATAAAATAAGACATATTAGTCACATTTTTGTGAACAGTTATCCGCGTAGGATGTTCTGCCTCAATTTTTTTTAATTTATCTAAAAAAGGACTCATTGCTCCAACAATCACATCAAATGCAAAGGAATCAAAAAAATCATCATTTAAGAACTCATACAAAATTTTAAATTCCAAATCATAAGGATCTGTACCGCCAGAAGTAATCATAATTCTTTTTCTACGTTGTTCCATGGTACAATTTGGTAATTCTGAAAACTCTTCTCTTATTGGACAAAATTTCATACCAGCAAGAACTTTTGTTCTCGATGTTTCGTAACGCTTCATATATATAGGAGAATCTGCACCTATGCCATAATGTATCACCATAGATACATCATAAATTTCTTTTTCTTGATCATCCATATAAATAACAGGTACAATTTCATCTAACGTATTCAAAAATGAAACATTTGCATAATATGAATCGACTATTAAAGCATCTAAGTGCTCGCATAATATCAATTTCCGTAATAAAGGAATTTCGTCATCTAATCTCTGCCAATTCGAATTTAAAATTATGTACTCAAAATCATTTTGAATAAGGCGATTAACTTCACAGTCTTCTGCCATCAAAAAAATACAATAAGCTCCTTTCTGTCGTAATTTTTTAGCAATAGTGATCATTCGAACCAAGTGGCCAGTAGCAATCTTTTCATTTGCATCAACACGAATACCGACTCTACAAATTTTGCCATCTGTTAAACCCATTGACTATTCAACCTCTATCATCGAAAGACCTTCACCAAAAGAATAATCTTGCTTTGCTTGTTTTCCTAAAATCATACTATAATACTTGGGTTTTATACCTAATGCAGGGCGTACACTTCTAACATTTTCTGGTGTAAAAAAATCCCCTTTTTTAATATCTCTTACAGCAACAAGAGAACGTCTTCCATACAATCCATCAATATCATGTTGTGTTCGAGCAATTGTCGGTCGACCAAGTATTTTGACTGTATTTTTAACATCCTTAACCATTTGAGCAAATTCAGTCATTTCCATAGAAAAACCAGAATCTGGTCCACCTAAATCTCTAGATATACATACATGTTTTTCAATAACAGAAGCACCTTGCGTTATAGCAACTACAGGCCCAAGAGAACCAAATGAATGATCAGACAGACCAACCTCAACACCGAACATTTCTTTCATTTTTGATATTGCAGACAAGTTCATATCATAATAATTTGCGGGATACTGACTACAGCACTTGAGCAGAACTATATTATGATTATCATATTTGTAGCAGGCATCTAGAGCCTCTCTAATTTCTTCCTCTGTACCCATTCCTACCGACATAACTATCGGTTTACCTTTTGATGCAACATATTCTATTAGTGGTATATCAACCAATTCGAATGAAGCTATTTTGTAAAATTGAACACCGATTTTCTCTAGAAAATCCACAGCAGTATTATCAAATGGAGTAGAAAGGAAATCGAGACCGACAGACTCACACCTTTCTTTAATTTCTTTCTGCCATTCCCATGGAGTCATAGCCTCTTGGTAAAGACGATAGTAGTTATAACCATCCCAAAGTCCACCCTTGATGACATAGGGATCATCTGTGCAATTTATTGTAAGAGTATCAGCAGTATAAGTTTGAATTTTGACACAATCAGCACCGGTTTTAGCAACCTCATCAATGATCTCAAAGGCTAACTCTTTTTTTCCACAATGATTTGCTGACATTTCAGCAATAATATAAGGTTCTCTATTTTTAATTTTTTCATATAACTTCATATACCAAAATCCTTGTATTATTTGATCTTAATAAGAATATCAACAACGCAATAATGTGTCAAAGTAACATATATATAACATATGAAAAATTCAACAACATAGTTGTTATAAATAATCATACTGTAGAAACATTAGCATAAAACCATTGTGTTCTCTAAATCATAGTAGTTTTTTTACACCTAAATATGATATAGTTTGCCATTTTACAAAATTAAGAACAAATTCTTTTAAACTTTGAAAAATAAAATAAAAACTTTCTTAATACAGCCTATTCTTTAGAGTATTCTTGTTGAAAAATTTCTAAAATACTGTTGTTTCGCTTATGAGGTAAATCAATATACATTTGCGTTATACAAAGAATTGGATGAAAAAGAGATGCTTGGCTTGGACTGTATACGCTTGTTCGTCCCAAGATTTAACACGATTTCTGCTCATAAAAATTGGTGAATATGCTCCTGTAAAATACTCATTATTATTTATTGTTACAGGATTGTGATAATTTTAATCACTAGCAGGTATAGCTGTAACATGTAAATCCCATATTACATCTTTATGAGTAAGTTTATTAGTATCTTCTCCTGTAGACCCTTTAGGAAATTTAAACTTAATATTCAAGTCTATTCTAAAACCAATATAAATGCTAACTTCTTGGAATTTTAACACTCGTTGACGTTACAATCATTCTATGAACTCTTCGAAGCTTTTTCAATTGCATTAATTGTTTTACATAAATCCAATAATCTTGTCATTGCGTTCTCACGAGAAATATTGAAACATTCAGAAAGAATAATTTTTTGTTTTTTGGTGAGAGGGTAACTCAAGTGATAACCTCCCTCCAATTGTCTGCTGATTTCAATTTTTTCTAATTCACCCAATATTGCCGGAACTGTCAACTCATTGCTTTTGATTTGGTTATTATCCTTGCAGTTCATAAGACATGTATAAATTTTATTTCTTACAATTTCTGAAACAAATCCAATCCATTCCTTCGAATCCTTGGATGACTGTGATTCAACCCTATAACAATGGTTACCAAGAAATGCCTTATCAATCATAAAAAGTTTTTCACTGGAATCTCTACCTTTGTAAAGTTTTAATGCTTCTGCCGCAGTCATTTCACTGGATGTAATAATACAGAAGTATCCGTACCAAAATTTCTCATCCTCAATGGCACGATTATTCGCAGAGAAGGATTCCAACTGATTTTGTTCATTGAATTTAAATTTGAAAAATCTTCCGTAACTATCAAGACTGCAACTTAAAACTTTTTTTTCGAGGCATTTGGTTAGTTCTTTTTCCCATCTTGTTATTTGCTCTTCCAGTTTTCTACGCTCAATAGCAGCAACCAGTTCGTTATAATAAACATGGATGAAACGAATTTGATCCCGATCGTCATCTTCAAATATTTTCTTTTTGACGGTTGTTCCCTGAAGGTGGAATTTCGGTATCAGAAATTCTCTTTCCAGTTCAAACGTACCCATGGCATCTTCTATCAGTCCCCGAATGAAATCAACATTGCCTTTAGCCATGATCACAAAATCATAATTATGATAATCCATAAAAAAGAGATTTTCTTTGGCAAAATATCCCCGATCCAAAATGAATCCGATGTTCTCGTATCCGTATGAAACAGCCTTTTCAACCATATGGGTAATCATTGATACATCTACAATACTGCCTGGATATGAATCATAAAACAAAGGTTCCCGGAAAGTGCAGTCATACGCGATCCCCTGATTTATTATTGGAATATCTGTTTTACCATCTTTGGGTTTCCCGTATTCAACCATTTGAATATCACCTGCAGTACTGTGTCGATTGGTCGAATCATAGGAGATATAAATTTTCTCGCGTTTATTTCGTTCCCGGTTCCATTGATTAAGAAAACACTGTCGATGATCTACAGATAAATTTTCAAGCATAGTACCAACAAAACTATCACTGAAAATGTTCATGTTCGGTGTAAACAGCGGATGTTTAAAGGCATAGTTCGGATAGTGCTGCATCACGTTTGAACCGCAGATAATTTCATAGGAAACAAGATCTAGAAATAACCCGACATATGAATCGTTAGGTATGGCTGTTTTCAAATATTCATCGATTTTATAGTCATGAATAATTTTGTTCAAAACAATAAAAGTTCCTACGGACAGGGTGCAACTACGATCACCACAAAGTGTATCAGCCAGGTGTTCAATTCCGAAATACTTTGGATAATGCTGATTGGGGATCATTCTTTCCGGATCAGATTCCGACAATTTACCTATACATTGACGCAAAGGGGTCGTATGTTGCGTCTCCGGATTGTATTTACGATCGTACTCAACATAAACATATACAGTTGAATTAATTTTTTTGAGCGTAATCTTATGATTACCTTTGGGTAGTAATACTAGTTTTTTATCGTTCATAGCATGCATATATTACGAGTGTTAAATAACACTCGTAATATATCAAAAATTAAGCTGATGTTCAAGAAGGAACATCAGCAAAACCCTTATAAATAAACGCTGTTCACGTTATTTTTATTACATTTGTTTTTTAGTGTTAAAATTCTAAGAAGTTAACATTAAAAAGCACCTAATGTAGCGGAAAAACGGCGAAAATGACTACAATGCTCTGGGTTGGCAGATGAAAAATCCGACGTTTAACGTCAGTAATTTATCATATCCCCTTACCAAGAACATTCCTACCGTCCTTCCAGTATTCTCTGGAGGGATTTCTTCTACTATTTCATTGAAACTACCAACTTAGTAAATATTTCCTCATTCTCTATAAAAGAATATGGAGCATATTCACCATATGCTGATGGTCTGCTAATAGTAACCAGCTGAATTCCTTTTAACCCTACTTCATAGTTTAACTTCTTTTTTAACTCAGCTAAATGCTTTCCATGTGTAGTTTTTAAGGCATAACAGCCATGTTTTTCTTTGTCTTTAGCGATTAGATAACACATTTTCAAGCACCTCCTTAAAATCATCAGCATTGCGAATCTTTCCGTTTTCGTAATACTCTCTCATCTTTTTACCAACTTCATTAGGATAATCTTTCTTGTACAAATAGTCATGAAGCCAGTTGTTTAGTTGTCTATCATACAGTGTATTAAACTGAATCTCTATTGGATAATGTTTACTGTCCCTCTGATAATATACGTGCACGCCACGATAGCCGTCATCAATTGCTTTGCCTTTAGACATATCTGCTACACGGAACAATTCACTATCTAAAGCAAGGACATCCTCATAACTATCACAAAAAGCTCTAAATCCAAGAATATCATTAAAAACCTTTCGCATTTGATGATCTGGATAGTATCTATCATACTTTCCCAAAATCGAATCTAAACTCTTTATACGGTAATCCAATGCAATCCCATCAAATACACTTTGCTCGTCAAGCCAAGCTGTCATATTTTCTAATTCTTCAATAAGCAACTTTTTATCAAAGTAATGAAGATTTCTTTTTAATGATATGCCTAGCTTTGATTCATAAGAGAGCGCATTCAGGATTTCAATAGACAATCCATTCAATAACAATATTTCCTCGTTATGCAAGTCATTCACTCCTCTCATAAATCTTGTAAACGCTCCATAATAACCTTTGATGCTACTTAAGATTGTTTAAAATCAACAATCCAGCCTTTTCTTTTTTCAATAAGAATTAACTTTTTATAGGAAATACCACTTGAAATAATATTTCCATCAATATCTTTAACAAGGTAGGAGCCAC
>JAEEGF012430602.1_pt1 | contig 13335 bp, 5 predicted proteins | sample 9134171 | NCBI WGS metagenome assembly JAEEGF01 (sample SAMN16246542, study PRJNA631951) | gut metagenome | biome: gut microbiome; feature: rumen; material: AP-attached | host: Bos | place: Iran: Karaj | collected 2018-10
AAGTTTGAGGATCCCACCGCTTTCCTCAAGGTACTTGACGGATATTATGAGAATTACGAAAAGTCCGAGTTCAAGTTTGAGGACAAGGAATACACAAGGCTCACAGGCCCCGTTTCGGCGGAATACGGTTATCCTATGCCTGCTGAGACCGATGTCAACAATACTTCCGTTGTAGAGTACTATATCATCGTTCCCGGACTCCGTGACGATATCGAGCAGGAGCATGTTGTTGACAATATGTGTTCGCTCCTCGGCTCAACATCATCCGTCCTCGGACAGGCGATGAAGAGAGCGTTCCCTTCGGCTTCTTTCGGGATCGGAAGAGAACTTGCCGCAGAGGATGACGGCATCTGCATCACCGTAAACAATGTAAATAAGGGCGATGCGGAACTTATAAAGAAAATAGTCGATGAGGCTTTCAAGGATGTTGCCGCAAACGGTTTCGCCGCGGACCTTGTTGACAGTTATGTTGCATCCCTCAATCTCTCCACAAGGCTTTCCCAGGAGAATTCAAATCCCATCGAGGGCATCATCTACAGCTTTGCATATGATTATGCCGTAACAGGCGATGCCTTCAAGTATATCGAGAACGTGGAATATCTTGACAAGCTTGCCGAGATGAACAACGGTGCTTATCAGGCAGCTGCGCAGAAGTGGTTTGTAGGAAATGACCTCACAGCGCTTGTGACCGTTTATCCCGATGCCGGAGCAAAGGAAGTAAAGGACGCCGCTCTCGCAGATAAGCTTGCCACTATAAAGGCATCACTTTCCCAGGATGAGATCAACGCGATCGTTGCAGAGACCAACGCTCCCGCGGAAGAGGAGGACTTCAGTGAGGCTATCGCTTACCTCAAGGCTGTCGACGTTTCAAGCCTTCCCGAAGAGGTAAGGATCTATGATGTGAACGATGTCACAGGTGACGACGGCATCAGAAAGATCGACGCTGTCGCAAACGTTGACGGAGTCGGCACAGCTTCCGTATATTTCGACGCTGCGGCCGTTCCTCAGGAGGATATCCACTGGCTCAGACTTTTCACTCGTCTTCTCGGAAAGCTTGATACCACAAAGCACAGTGAGGATGAGCTCTCAGTACTTATGTCCCGTTACCTGTATGACGGATCGATCGGCGTAAGCATTCAGGAGATAAGTGACGAGCTTGACCTCGACGGTTTCGTTACATATCTTGTAGCATCATGGACAGCTGTCGACGAGGATCTTGACGAGGGCTACGACCTTGTGAAGGAACTTCTGTTTGAGACAAAGTTTGATGACAAGGCAAAGCTTCTTGAAAAGGTACAGGCTCAGAAGACTGCGACCAGAAACAGCATCAATTCAAGCCCTTACAATATTGCGCTCTATCGTGGCCTCGGCGTGGAGATCCCTTCGCTCAGACTCTATTCGTACATGAATTACGTTGAGTACTACCAGTTCCTTGAACAGCTCGAGGCTCTGCTTCAGACAGGTTCGGACGAGCCCGGAAAGAAATTTGCGGCAATGCAGGAGTTCTTTAAGAACAAGGCCGGCGCAGTCTCGACTTTTGCGGGCAACAAGGAGAGCATCAATGTAAACCGTGCTCTTGCGGATGCATTTTTTGCAGATATGCCTTCCGTAACAAGAACACCTGCAGTGTATGACATTCCCGCGCCCGCTTACAATGAAGCACTGATCGTGGACAGCAATGTTCAGTTCAACTGCATCATCGCAAACTACGGACAGCTTGGCATCGAGGGATATGATGCCGGCTTTGATGCGATCGCGTCTCTTGTTGCGGATACCATCCTTGTACCGACTCTTCGTGACGGATATGGTGTATACACACCCTGGAACGGTTTTATGGCTGCTTACGGCATGTATCTCATTACATACCGTGACCCCAACATCCGAGAGACATTTGACACCTACGAGAAGCTTCCCGAAATGATCGAGGCGCTTGCCATCGATCAGGATACGCTGAACGGCTATATCCTCAGCGCATATTCAGGATATGCTCAGCCTGTGGGAGAGCTTGCGGGCGCCGAAAATGCCATCACTACGATCATGGTCGGCGAGGAGCAGGGCTACCAGCTTGAATACATGAAGCAGCTAAAGGCCGTTACTCCCGAAAAGGTAAAGGAAGCCGCAAAGATCTACAAGAACGCCTATGACAACGGTGTCCTCTATACAGCGGGAAGTGCCGGAAAGATCAACGACAACAAGGATCTTTACGATGTCATCCTCAATCCTTTCAACGCAAAGGATGCATCAAAGGTTGAATACACCGATGTCAAGGAAGGCGGAGATTATGACTATACCGCGCTTCGTTATGTGATCGAAAATCAGGTGATGGCGCCTATCAGCGACACCGAATTCGGCGCGGCGAAGAACGCTACGATGCGTGATCTTGTAAACCTCATTTACATTTTCGCGGGCGGAAGCGGTGATGATTACGATACCGCAAGAGCTTTCCTTGCCGGTTACAACATCATCAAGGCAGACGAGGATCCCGACCAGGTGATCACAGAGAAGATATTCTGTGATCTTATGAACCTTTCATATGGGTTCGGTCTTTCCACAGAGACACCCGATGCTGTGATGACACGTGGTGATTTTGCGGAATTTGCATATCAGGTACTTAATCAGGAGTAAACTGCTGTATACGATCTGAAGATCTTTACTAAATTCATACAGTGATCAAAGACCGGAAGGGAATGAACGCCCTTCCGGTTTTTGTGTTTTAATAAAATGATTATTGTCTGTAATATCCAAAAGTGATTAAATTATCGTGGATTTTTATAAGGGGAAGGAGAGGTGTGAGATGAAACATAAAGTCATGATCCTTACGGGAATGGTCTTTCTGCTTCTTTCCGGCTGCGGTGAAGCGGCGGATGCGGAAAGAGGGCTTATTGTCGTTCCCGAACTGGAACAGCAGATATCATATTCCACCGTGATCGTAAAAAGAGGGGATGTTACGAGCACAAAATCCGTGATCTGCACTTATCAGCAACAGGAAGAAACAAGTGTAACAGTAAACATTTCGGGTAAACTCGTTTCAGAGATCGAGGTCGAAAAGGGAGACAAGGTATCTGAAGGCGACCTTTTGATAAAGCTTGGAGGAAGCGACCTGGAGGAACGTATCAGGGAAGCGGAATACAAGATCGAAAGGAACAAGGTGCTGCTCTCCGCAATAGACGACAAAGAAAGCTATGCGGCCGAGGACCTTGAGGATGAGATCTATATTGATGAACTGAAGCTCAAGGCGCTTTATGAGGAACTTGAGGGCTCCAGAATATTTGCGCCCGCAGCCGGGACTGTCACCTGGATAAAGGGACAGCTGAAAGGCTCAACATCCGCCGAGGGTGAAAAAGTGATGACGATCGTCGACGAGACATCGTGCATTTTTACGCTCACAAAGAACAGGAATACAGAATTTCTTTCAAAAGACGAAAACGTCCTGATGAGGATAAATATCGGATCTGCGGCAGGAACCTATGAACTCATGCCCGTAAATACCGGAGAATGGGGCGATAAGCTTTACTATGCGCTTACAGATGATTATCGCGACGCTTCGATACCTGTCGGGACTTCGGGATATATAGATGTGGTGCTCGCCCACAAGGAAAATGTGCTGAAGCTTCCCGCAAATGTGATACATGATATCGGTGAGGAACACTATGTTTATGTACCGGGTGAGAACAATGTGCGGGAAATGCGCTATGTCACCACAGGCATTGAAGGTGACGACGGAACGGAGATACTTTCCGGGCTTTCGGAAGGAGATGTGGTGCTGAGATGAAGAAAAATAGTTCTTTCCTGTGCCTGTTTTCACTCTGCCTCCTTCTCGGAGGCTGCAATGAGGCACAGCATAACGAGGAATACATAGAACTGGTCGATCCTGTGGGGTTTGTTACCGAACAGGAGACAGTGGCATACAGAAACATTTCACTTACCGAAACCTATGCGACCACCGTTTCGCCTTATGTTGAGGAATATTCGTTTTCAAAAGCCGTAAACGGTTTTTATATCAATGCTTTTCCGGGAACCGAAGTAAAAAAAGGCGATGTGCTTGCAGGCACCGATTCTTCCGACATAGAAAAAAGGATAGAGAGGATCGAGTCGCTTTTAAATGATGAGCTTGAAAAAGCCGAAGAACTGAAAGCCGCTTACGATGAAGGAAACGATCCCGGCGCACTTGACGCGTATCTTAAGCAAAAACAGCTTTACGACCTTGACAGCGCCTACTATGAAAAGGAACTCAACGGACTGAAGGCGGAACTTCAAAAAAGCGTCATCGTTTCCGGTATCGACGGAAGCGTCGCAAGCATTTTCCTTACCGAAAACACTGTAAAAGCGGGAGCCGCAGTGATCTCCGTCACCGATGTTTCACAGAAATTCCTGAAGACCGATCTTATAAGGCCGCAGACGATAAATGCTGCAAAGGAGCTGTATGCTCTGATAGAAGGAAAAAGATTTGACGTGATCTTTGAGCACTCCGATGCCGAAAAGTCGGCCACGACCTTCAGACTTTCGGACCCCGAAGGTCTTGTCAATATCGGAGCGAACGCTGTGCTCGTGCTGGTGAGCGCAAGCGTTTCACATATTCCCTCCATCGCACAGGACGAGATAAGAGAAGATGCTTCCGGAACGTATATCTATGTGATGAACGGCGGGAGCAGTGAGAAAAGATATATAACCACAGGCGTAACGGACGGCGTATATACAGAGATACTGTCGGGTGCCGCTGTGGGCGAACGCATATCAAACAGTGTCGCCGTGGACGATAACGGCAGGCATGCAAGTGTTGTGACTGCGGATTACGTTACGGAGTTTTCAAAAAACGGATATTTCATGTATCCCGAGTCGTCGTCACAGTATGCCGCCATTTCAAACGGAACGGTGTATTTTACCGAATTTACGGTGGAACAGTATGACATCGTGAAAGCCGGAGACGTCATTGCGCGCATACACGTGACCGGAGATGACATAGAACTTGAGAGACTCCGCCTTAAATTGCAGAGACTTAAGGAAAGGAACGCATCACAGGCCGAGATCGAAAAGCTCACACAGCAGATAGCTGTGATAGAACGTGATCTTGCGTGCAAGGAGATAGTATCCGAACACAGCGGCATTGTGGCAACGCTCGCGGATATCAAAGACGGCGACGTTTTGCGGCCGGGGACTTTGCTCATTACCGTGGCGGATCCCGAAAACTGCTATGTCGCGGTTGATGCCGGAAGCAAGCTCCCGTACGGAACGGAGGTCACTCTTACCTTATCCGCAGGAAACGCAGGCGCAGAGGCGAAAGGAAAAGTGGTGACTCTCGGGGATATCGCCGAAGCAATGACTTTAAAAAGCGACTATACTTTGATACAGCTCTCACCGGATGCGGTGGCTCAGGCAATGCAGGCCGTGAGCGCAGCGGGAAGGCGTGTGAGGATCGGCGTCAAAGCAGAACTCGTGACATATAAGAACATGGTCGCAGTCCCGAAGAGTGCGGTGACCATCTACGGAGGCTCATATTTTGTGAACCTTGTGTATGCCGATGGAAGTGTACACAGTGCGACATTTGTTTCATGCGGAAGGGATAACGATTATTACTACTGCATTTCGGGGCTGTCTGAGGGGGATGAGGTATGCTTAAAGTAATGTTTCAAAGACTCGGCTCAAAAAAGTGGATGACACTCTGCCTTGTGGCCGGGATCATATTGTTCGTTGCGACAGCAGTGAGCTTCCCTTTGTATAAAGACGCTGCGCTCAACAGGATGCTGCGTGACGAATTTTCAAACACCATTTCAAAAACGGGAAAATGGCCCGCATACACCAAATTTAACGTTGTGATCCCTCAAAAAGGCGACCCTCAGGAGATATTCAATGCCGAGCGTGCCGCGGAAGAACTGTATTCTCAGATGGGAGTCACTAAAAAAGAGACCGTCGGATTTTTTACTCTGGGTCCGAGTTCAGTTTCATCTACGATGAACCGTGATGATGTTACAGATGTGTCTGTAAGGATCGGATCCTACTCAAATCTCGGAGAACACGTAAAGATCCTGTCCGGAAAGCTGTTTTCGGATGAGGGCATGAACGAACAGGGCGAGGTCGAAGTTGTGATAAGCTCCGATGCCATGGTGCGTTTAAAGCTCCTTGTGGGAGAAACGCTGAACACGAGGCTTAAAGATGCTGACGGGAACAAGATCGTCCTCAAGGTCGTAGGAGTTTTTGCGGCATCCTCATCAAACGATTTTTACTGGCAGATGGTGTCAAAAAGCGCAAACCAGCAGATATTCATGGGAGAAGAATGCTTTAAAAAGCTCTTCCTCTCGGGAGAAACGGCCTCCTACAGCTGCACTGCAATCTTTAGCGATATGTTCGACCACACGGCATTGTCTTCCGATAATGTGCAGCAGCTCTATGAATACACGACTTACATGATGAATGAGGGGGATTACAGCAAGAGTTTTGCAAAACCTCCTTATCTTGCGATACTTGATTCTTTTCTCGCAAAAAAAGACAGGACCGAAGCGACACTGTTCATGCTCATGATACCTGTGCTCTTTCTTGTGGGCGCCTTTATCTTCATGGTTTCCGGGCAGCTCTACGAGACTGAAGGAAATGCGATCTCCGTGATGAAGAGCCGCGGAAGCTCCACATGGCAGATCCTCAGGATGTTTTTGTACCAGAACGTTTTCCTCATGATCGTCGGGTGTCTTTGCGGTGTTCCGCTCGGGATCTTTTTTGCAAAGGTCCTCGGAGCCACAAAGAGCTTTATGGAATTTTCCGCATCGCGAAGTCTCTCAGTCCGTTTCACAAAAGAGACCGCGATCTTTGCGGCAGCCGCCTGCCTTATCTGCATAATCGTCATGACCGTACCCGCAGTGAGCTACAGCAGGGTGAGCATAGTGGGCTTAAAGCAGAAAAAAGCACTGAAAAAGCATGCTTTCTGGGAAAAGATCGGGCTTGACTTCATATGCCTCGCGATAGCCGCATACGGCTATTATACGGCAACACGCTCGAGTGAAAAGATGGCCGAGGACGTGATGAAGGGGAATCCTATGGACCCCGTCATCTATATCAGTTCCTCAATGATGCTCGTAGGTCTCGGGCTTTTGCTCATAAGACTGCAGCCGCTCATCATAAGGCTTATCTACACGATAGGAAAAAATCTCTGGCGGCCTGCAGGTTACATCTCGTTTACGGAAAACATGAAGCGCGGCGTGAAGCAGCAGTTCATAATGCTCTTTATGATCCTTTCCGTTTCGCTTGGCATGTTTCACGCGAGCATGGCAAGGACACTCCTTCAAAATGCCGAAAATGACGCGGACTACCTTTCGGGCGCCGATATCATCATGAAAGAGGTGTGGCACGACAATTCCTATCTTGTGGAGGAGGAAGGGCAGGAATTTACCTACTATGAGCCTGACTACGAGAGATTTGGGGATGTGGAAGGCGTATGTGCATATACCAAAGTGCTGTATGACAATGCGACCGCAAATATCGGGAGCAAAAACGTGCAGACGCTGCTACTTGGCGTGCATACCAGGGAATTCGGCCTTGTGACCTCCCTTCCCGCAGGGCTCAACGAAAAGCCTTACAGGGAATATTTAAATGAACTCGCCGTCTCCGAAAGAGGCTGCATAGTATCTTCTTCATTCAGGGACGAAAAAGGCTTTTCCATAGGGGACAACATCAATTTTACGAGCAGCGACGGGAAAAAGCTCTATTGTACGATAGTGGATTTTGTGGACTACTGGCCCGGCTTCACCCCTTCTGCTTCCCGGACCGACGCTGACGGCAATCTTTATTTTGAGCCCGCATACCTCATTGTCACGCATTATGGCCTTCTTTATGAAAAATGGGGCCTGCAGCCCTATGAGGTGTGGATGAAGCTTGAGAAACCCAGAAATACCGACGGCTTTTATGACTGGGTGAACAGTCAGAACGTCGAGCTTTCAAAGTTTGGCATCAGGCAGGAAAACCTCGAAGCGGTGGTCACGGATCCTCTGCTTCAGGGCACGAATGGTATCCTTACTATGGGCTTCCTTGTGACAATGCTCCTTTGCTCGGTGGGATATCTCATTTTCTGGATAATGTCCATAAGGTCGCGCGAGATGACGTTTGGCATACTCCGCGCCGAGGGCATGCACAGGAGCGAGATCTTTCAGATACTGATAAACGAACAGATATTTGCTGGTGGTTTTTCCGTCCTTTGCGGGATAGGAGCGGGACTTGCGGCCTCAAAGCTTTTTGTGCCGATACTTCAGACGGCATATTCCGCGTCGGGACAGGTCCTCCCGATGCAGCTTGTCACAGACAGCGGAGATTTCCTGAGGCTCTATGCGGTGATAGTGCTCGCGCTTCTTGTGTGCCTTCTTGTGCTTTTTGGGACGATAAGAAAACTCGATGTGGCAAAAGCGCTGAAGATGGGGGAGGAGTAGTATGGAAAACATCAAAGACAAAAATACACCCGCTCCCGTTATGGAGATCGAAGGCGTTACACGTGTGTTTCATACTCCGGGCGGAGATTTTACGGCACTAAACGACATCACCTTTTCCGTGCCTGAGGGTGTGCTCGCCATTTTAAAAGGGCATTCCGGCTCGGGAAAGACGACACTTTTAAACATCATCGGAGCGCTTGATACGCCGACATCGGGAAATGTAAGGATAAAAGGCAGATCCTTAAGGGATATGTCCGAAAAAGAAAAGGACAATATCAGAAGAAAACGCCTTGGGTTTGTTTTTCAGTCAGTTTCGCTGATACCTCACCTCACGGCATTTCAGAATGTCGAGTTTTCATTAAGGCTTGCGGGCGTAAAGGCAGGCGACAGGCGCGCGAGAGTTGAGGAGTGCCTTAAGATGGTGGGACTCTTTAACAGGAGGGACCACATGCCTGCGGAGATGTCCGGCGGTGAGCAGCAGAGAGTTGCCATAGCCCGCGCGATGGCGCACAGACCTGAGATAATCCTTGCGGATGAGCCGACAGCAGAGCTTGACAGTCAGATGGCCGCGGAAGTGACGAGGATCTTAAAGGAACTCACAGAAAAAGAAGGAGTCACGGTCATCATGACAACGCATGATGTGGGGCTTATGGAAGCCGGGGACATCGTTGTGGAGATGGAAAGCGGAACACTCCTCAGGGTTACGGACAACAGATAAGTAAAGTCGGGTCGGAGGACAGACATGGCAGATGCTGAGATCATGGTACAGGCCGATGGGCTTGTGAAAATATATAAGAGTAAAGAGACAGAAGTCCTTGCGCTCCAGGGACTCGACCTTACGGTCGAAAAAGGTGAGCTCACCGCCATCATCGGAAATTCCGGAAGCGGCAAGACCACATTCCTAAACATGATAGGCGGGCTTGACAGGCCGAGCGCCGGGAAGCTTTTTGTGGACGGAAGGAACCTTTTCACGATGACAAAAAACGACCTTGTGAGATACAAACGGGAGACCGTGGGCTTTGTGTGGCAGAACAACGCAAGGAACCTTCTTCCCGACTTAAGTGTCCTGGAAAACATAATGTTTCCCATGCGCCTCACAAACACATCGAAAAAAAAGGATAAAGCCCTGGAACTTCTGGAGCGTGTAGGGCTATCGTCAAAAAAGAGGAGCAAAATGAACATGCTCTCGGGCGGTGAGCAGCAGCGCATTGCGATCGCGATAGCGCTTGCAAATTCCCCGAAGCTCCTGCTTGCGGACGAACCCACTGGAAACGTTGACAGGGCTACTGCCGACAGGATATTTGACATTTTTACGGAGCTAAACAATGAGGGGCAGACGATCCTCATCGTAACGCATGACATGACGCTCTCGAGCAAGGTGCGCCGCGTTGTCGCGATAAGAGACGGCAAGATAAGCAGCGAAAGGATACTTCGCGAAAGCTACCGCGAACGCCTTAAAGAAGCGGATATCGACTGGCTTTCCGAAAATACGCAGGATGAATACGCGATACTCGACAGAGCGGGGCGCGTGCAGATACCAAAGGAAATGCTGAAGAACATGAAGCTTTCCGACAACAGAGTAAAGATAGAGCAGACCGGAAACAAAGTGCTCATAAGCAGCCCCGACGAAATGCCGGAAGGCGCTAAGTGACTGGAGGTAACGGCATGAAACTTGGATCGGGTGACATAGCTGTGATCGATCTGAAAAATGTAAAGACCGAAGCGGTGCGAATCGCTGCGGGAGCGTTCAGGAGGGATATCCTTGATACACTGCCCGTGGCGGATACTGTGTTTTCGGACGGAAACGAAAACGAAGCCCGGTTTCACGGCGCTCATCCTGTGTTCATAAGGATCTTTGAAGGCGCCCCTCATCTTCCTTTTGAGGGATATGAGATAAATGCGCTGAACGAAGAGCTGATCATCAGCGGAGCGGACAGGAGAGGCACGATCTACGGCATCTATACGGTTTCGGAGATGCTCGGGGTTTCTCCCTGGCACTTTTTTGCCGATGTCCCCAAGAAGAAAAAAGACGTGTTCATGATCAGGGAAGGCGAAAAAACAGCCGATTCTCCACGTCTTAAATACCGCGGGATATTCATAAACGACGAGGAGGAACTCGATCACTGGGTAAAAAACTGCATGGGCGAAGAGACCATCGGCGTAAAGACCTATGAAAAGATATTTGAACTTTTGCTGAGGCTTAAGCTAAACTATCTGTGGCCCGCAATGCACGTGAATTCGTTCAACATGGTAAAAGAGAACGGCATACTTGCGGACAGAATGGGCGTGATAATAGGCACAAGCCACTGCGATATGCTGATGAGGAGCAATCACCGTGAGTGGGAGCCTTGGAAAAAGAGCAAAGGCTACACTGATGCGGTCTATGACTACTCGATCCCGGGAAGGAACAGAGAGATACTTGAAGAATACTGGCGTGAGAGTGTGGAACAGAACAGCCCGCTCGAAGTGACTTATACACTTGGCATGAGAGGGATCCACGACTCAGGTTTTCAGGTGGCGGCGCTTAAAGGTCTTACCGGAGAGGAACTGATAAAGGCAAAGATAGACCTTCTTCAGAGCGTCATCGAGAAGCAGGTGGAGATACTTGATACGGTGGCCGGGCCCGACACCCAGAAAAATTTTGTGCCGTACAAGGAAGTGCTCGAGCTCTACGATCACGGACTAAAAGTCCCTGAGGATTTTACCCTCATCTGGGTCAACGACAATTACGGATATGTGAGGCGCTATCCCAATGAGGAGGAAAAAAAGCGCAAGGGCGGAAACGGCCTGTATTACCACAATTCCTACTGGTCGCCTCCGGGAAATTCCTATCTTTTCATCGATTCCATCCCGCTCGCTCACACGGCAAACGAGCTGAAAAAAGCCTACGATGAAGGCATAAGAAAGCTCTGGATAACAAACTTCGGAGCGATAAAGCCCCTTGAAGAGGAAATGAGCTTTTTTGCGGACCTTGCATGGGACGCGGGAAAAGACGCGTCCTGCACGGATGATGTCGATAAGTGGCTCACCGTATGGCTCGGAAAGACTTTTACCCTTAAAGCTCCCGATGAGATCGCAAGGCTCCTTAACGATCTTGACCAGCTCACAAATGTGAGAAAAGTCGAGCACATGGATACGGGCGTTTTCCCGCTTGAGACCTACGGAGACGAAGGCGCACACAGGATCCAGCAGTATGAAGAGATATTTGAAAAAGTGAATGACGCCTATGAGACACTTCCCGAGAAGGAGAAGGACGCATTTTTCCAGCTTGTTCTGACAAAGGTACACGCGGCCTATTATACAAACCTCATGTTCTATTATGCGGACAGGAGTGCGCTCTGCGTAAAGCAGGGAAAAACTTCCGCCGCGCAGAAATATACCGCGCTTTCGCTTGACGCTGATGTATTAAGGCGGAAACTCATAAAATATTACAATGACGTGATGCATGACGGAAAGTGGAAGGGAATACTCACCCCTGAAGATTTCCCGCCGCCGAGGACGACAACATGTCCGGCGTGCATGCCGCCCCTTTTTGAGGACAGAAAGCGCCTCGTCGTTACCACATTCGGAAGCGACAGCAGCCTTTCTTTTTCGGGACAGGACACAAAGTGGATCGATATCGCAAACGCGGGCGCGGGTGAGCTGTCCTACAGGATCGAGCTTCCTTCGTGGCTTTCCGCTTCAAAGACCGAAGGAAAGGTGCGGGAAGAGGAACGGATACTTATAACCAACACAGCCTTGTCCGATGTCAGCGGCTTTATCGGCATTTCATCACCCGAGACCGGAGAAAACAAAAGGGTCTTTGTCTCCTTTGAAAAAAGGCCGGAAGATGAGGGCAGGGTAACGATCGAAGGAACAGACTATGTGGAGAGGTCCGGTAAAGTTTCCGTGATACCCCGTCTCGGTCGTGATCACGGAAGCCTTATCCAGTTTGACGACAGCGACGCTTATGTGACCTATGACTTTGAAGTTTCAAAAAATGCGCCAAACGCAAGTCTTGTGATACACCGCTTCCCCACGCTGAATTCCGTGGGACGGATAAGATGCTGGGTGGTCGTAGACGGCGTACAGCATCTTTACGAGGCTGAGACAAGGGACGAACACATGGGGCATTGGAAAGAAAACGTTCAGAACAATGTCGACACAAGTGTTTCGATCCCGCTGAAACTGCAAAAAGGCAGGCACAGCTTAAGACTTATCGGCATAGACAGGTATTTTTCATTTACCAGAATAGAGATATTTACTGAAAAGAAAGGCGTGAGCAATCTTGGATTTACCTGTTACGGCGGAGGGCTTCCGAAGGAATTTGACACTCTTTTATTTGCGAAAGATTTTTACCACGTAACAGACACGCCGCTTCGCCGTGAAGTATTTGCGACGGCAGGAGCAGGCACAAATGCGAATATCGACTATGACACCTATCGTGAAGGACTTCCCGAGGTGCCGGTGGACGAATGGCGCAAAAAGAGTTATGATGTCATAAGCTCCATACTTGAGGCGGGCGAATCGCCGGTCGTTGAAAACGGCAGCGGGCTTGATGTGGATCTCGCGTCGGCGCTCATAGGCTCTGAATATGCGAGGATCGTAAACAATGCGGGAGAGCTTTCCTACTGTAACGGACCTTCACATGAAGGCCTCGGGCTTGCGCTCATGATACGAGACAGGGAAAGGACTTTTTCGAGTGACTCCGCGCCTTACGCAGAATACACTCTGGAGTGCGGAACTACAGGAAAATACAGGATGTGGGCCCATGCGTTCATGTGGGGGCGTGACAGATCACATTTTGATATTTCGATCGATGACACGAGGTATACGGATGCAGACTGGTTAAAGCCCGGTGTCTGGGCATTTTCCTGCGAGAACACGTGGCGCTTTGTGCCTCTTATCGATGTGGAACTGAAAAAAGGCACGCACAGGCTGAAAGTGC
>JAEEGF011159493.1_pt1 | contig 13334 bp, 9 predicted proteins | sample 9134171 | NCBI WGS metagenome assembly JAEEGF01 (sample SAMN16246542, study PRJNA631951) | gut metagenome | biome: gut microbiome; feature: rumen; material: AP-attached | host: Bos | place: Iran: Karaj | collected 2018-10
CCACGGCTACGTTGTAGCTCTTATCGTGACCGAAAGCGATGTAGGATGCGAAGACGAAATCACACCAGGGTCCCATGAATGCCACCAATGCGGTGTAGATGATGATGGGCTTGGACATGGGAAGGGTCATGGTAAAGAACACTCTGGCGCGGGATGCACCGTCGATCCGGGCCGCTTCATCCAGGGCCTTGGGGATGGTGTCGAAATATCCCTTACATACGTAGTATCCCATACCGGAACTAGCCACGGACACCAGGATCAATCCGGGGATAGCGCCCGCCTGGGTCATACCCATGGTCTTCAGCAGGAAGTACAGACAGATCATGGTCAGGAATCCGGGGAACATGCCCAGGACCAGCCAGAAGCGCATCAGGAAGGTTCTGCCCTTGAACCGCATGCGGGACAGGGCGTAGCTGACGCACAGCTGAATGGAGGTATTGAACAGGGCCACACAGCCGGAAATGATCAGGGTGTTCAGATACCATCTGACGTAGTTGGTTCCTCCGTCAAAGAGGAACTTGTAATTGTCCAGGCTGAAGACATGAGGGATGATGTAATCCACCATTCCGCCATACTCCACAGCGGGATCATAGGAGCGGAAGCTCTGCATCAAAAGTCCGAAGAACGGGAAGAGCCAGATGAGGCTGATGAGGATCAGCAGCACATAGGTGAAGAAATTTCCGATGGCTCTTTTTTGCTTCATGGAAGACATTTTCTCTTTTGCCATTATTGGAATCCCTCCTCATCTTTGACTGACGGCAGCATCTGGTAAACCACAAGGGAGATGCCGGCGGTGACGATGAATACCATGATACCGATGACGGCAGCCATACTGTAGTTGGAGTCATTCAAGATCATCTTATACAGCCAGGTGATCAGCAGATCCGTGTGGCCTGCGTTGCCGGCCAGAGCTCCGCTGAGGGGTTTTCCCTGGGTCAGCAGGAAAATGACGTTGAAATTATTCAGGTTGCCGGTATACTGGGTCAGCAGGAAAGGACCGGTGACGAACAGCATGTAAGGCAGGGTAATGTGACGGAACATCTGCCAGGGAGAAGCGCCATCGATACGGGCACTCTCATACAGATCCTCCGGAATGTTCATCAATAATCCGGTTGCGATCAGCATCATGTAAGGGATACCGATCCAGATATTCACCACGATGATGGTGATCTTCGCCAGAGTGGGATTGGTCCAGAAGGGAATGGATGTGGTGATCCAGCCCCACTTCTTCAGATAGCCGTTGATGAGACCATCTGCGGCGAACATCTTGGACACATACAGTAAGGATACAAACTGAGGTACTGCGATGGTGACCACAAGAATGGTTCTCCAGAGCTTCTTGAAACGGATGCCCTTCTTGTTGATCAGCATTGCCACGGCAATACCCAGGAAATAGTCGATAAAGGTTGCAAAGAATGCCCAGATCAGAGTCCACAGCAGGACGGTAACGAAGGTGTTACCGAAACCGGCGGAACCGAAGGAGAAGAGATTCTTGAAGTTGCTGAATCCCACCCAGGTAAAGAGGTTTGCCGGAGGCTGGTGATTTGCATCGTAGTTGGTGAAGGCGACACAGATCATAAAGACGATGGGCAAAACAGTGAACACGAAGATACCGGTAACGGGAAGTGCTAAAAGTGTCTTGTCAAAGCGGGCATCAAAAAGTGAATGATAATCCGCCCTGTTGCCGGGAAGTTTCTTTCCGGCCTGCAGAGTCAGCTGTTCGTTCCGAGCTGTCCGGATGCTGAGTCTCCACATGAACAAAAATGCGAAAACGGCGAATAATGCCAGAAGTCCGAACAACAAGATCAGGAAACTGTTGTCGCCATAGACTGTGGTACGTCCCTGTTTGGTGGTGGCCACCGTTCCCAGGGTGGTTAATTTCTGCAGATAGGGGAACCCGAAATCAAGCTCGAACCACAAAAGCAGCGCTTCCACTGCCAGCAGTCCGCAGCCTCTCAGCCATTGTCCCCGGAAAATGGATCCGGAACCGAAGATGACAAAGGAAAGACGCGTTTTCCAGTCACCTTCCTTAAAAGTAACTCCGATCTCCTTGATATCTTTCCCGATCGCCGAAAAAAATCCTGCCACGGGATTCCCTTTTTTCCGGCTTTCCGAAGCCTTTGCCATGCTTCTACCCTCCAATAATCTGAAATAAAAAAGCTTTTCAGTATGAATTCTTCCGGCGAAGGGACCCTCCGCCGGAAGAATTGAGATCTACTTAGATGCTATGAAATTTCGTCAGCGTCAGCTCTTACTTTGCGTAGGAGATAACGTCGTTCTGGAATGCTTCCAGAGCTGCCATCAGAGTTGCATCATCAGCACCCTGCAGAGTGGTCTGAGCGTCGGTGCCAAGAGCCTCTGCGCGAGACCAGTAGTCACCTGCGTACTGTCCCTGAGGGATGGTGAATGCGAACTGCTCGGACAGAGCTGCCAGAGCCTCGTTGGACTGAACAGCGTCGGTAGCCTGTGCATTCAGGTTGGAAGGTCCCCACTGAACTGCCTCAAATCTTGCGATCTGAACAGCTTCGCTGGTGAGGAAGAGAGCCAGGTCATCACAGATCTGCAGCTTGTCTGCATCTTCCTGAGGCTTTACGCCCAGAAGCTTGCAGCCGTTGAAACCGCTCATCTGATAGGTGTTTCCGTCGGATCCGGTGAAGGTAGGAAGCTTAGCGCAAGCGTAGTTGTCGCCAAGGGTCTCCTGAACAACACCTGCATCCCAGGTACCGTCAACGATTGCTGCATAGTTAACAGCATCGCCTGCGGAAGAACCGGGAACGTATGCGGAAGAAGCTGCGGTCTCGATCATCTCCTTCAGAGCAACAAGACCCTTGTCGCTAGCATAATCAACGTTGCAAGCGGTGAAGTTGCCGGCATCATCGGTGTCATAGGTCAGGGTGCATCCGGTTCCGAAGAAGAATGCGGTCTGATACCAACCGGTCATGTCGATGTAAACGCTCTTGCCTGCTGCTTCAGCCTGCTCCAGGATGCCTTCCAGAGTGGAGGGATCGGTGATGACGCTCTTATCATAATACAGGAAGTAGCCGTTATCAGCGGTCATGGGATAAGCGTACAGAGTGTCGCCAACCTTACCTGCTGCCACAACGCCTGCTGCGTTCTCAGCTTCTACGGTAGCAACATAATCAGGGTTTACTTCCTCCAGAGCGCCTGCGGAAACCAGACGGGTCAGCTGATCCTGTGCGAAACCGAAGATGTCTGCACCTGCGGTAACGTCGGTGATCATGTTGCCGGCTGCATCGCCCTCACCGACTGCTTCTACGGTGAAGTTAACGTTAGCGTACTGGGGATACTGCTCCTTGAACAGAGCGATCTGCTCGTTGGTGAAATCTACAACATTCTCTGCAACCCAAACCTTAACTTCCTTTCCGTCATAAACGGATGCATCGGAAGCAGCGGGTGCCTCGGTCTCGGTTGCTGCGGGCTCTGCAGCAGTCTCGGTGGATGCTGCGGGAGCTTCGGTCTCGGTAGAAGCTGCGGGAGTCTCGGTGTTAGCAGTGGTGTCGCCGCCACAAGCTGCCAGAGAAGCTACCATAGCGCCTGCCAGAAGAACTGCGATAATCTTCTTCTTCATAATACTTTTCCTCCATACTTTTGTGAGCCTGGCTCACGGTTAATGTATATTGTTATCCGGTGGTTATACCGGGGATAACCTTATCCATTGCGCAAACTTTCATGCGCAAATGCGCAACCGTTTGCTTATATTTGTCATTGTAATCTGACCACGTTTTATTGTCAATTTGTGAAAATGAATGAAAGAAAACGGTTTCTTTTGGTCAGATTGCACAAGCTGTCGGAAACTATTTTGTGCTTTCTTTCAAATCAATCATGTAATCCAGGATGTTCAGGTTGTCCGGTTCTTTTCCGTTCAACCGGTCCAGCAGGACCTGAGTTGCTTTCCGGCCAATCTCCATGATATCAAACTTCAGAGAGGTGATGGTCACAGGATAATTATCCAGCAGTCTGCTATAGTGACAAGAGGCCACTCTCAAACCCTTGGGGATGGAAACTCCCCGCTCTGCCAGGTGATGTACCACACCGTCACAGATGTAGTCATCCTGACACAAAATGCAGTCCACTTTCCGGGTGAGAAGTTCATCCACAGCCTTGTCGATGTCATCCCGGTTCTTCAATTCCCGATAGATGATGCTTTCGTCCGGCGTCATGCGGTATGCCTGATGGGCCTGAATGTAACCCATGAACCGGTCGATGTTCACCATCTGATCCAATCCGCCGCCGAGGTAGGCGATGTGCCGCATTCCCTTGGAAAACAGGATCCGGACCAGTTCCTTGCAGGCTCCGGTGTTGTCGTGATCCACCTGAAGATCCTTGGGATCATAGCACCGTCCCACAGTCACAAAGGGGATCCCGGAGGTCTTGAGATAATCCACGAAGATATCGTTCTCATAGGTGCGGGTGAGGATGATGCCGTCCACCTTGCGATTGTTCACCATGCGTTCCAGGGGGCGCAGGTCATTGCCGTCCGTGGTCACCACCAGCAGGTCGTAATCGTTGCGGGATGCAACCTCCTCCGCGCCGTGCATGCAGGTGTGGAAAAAGGGCATATCCACAAGATCACGGATCGTGGGCATGACGATGGCGAGATTGTAGGTCCGGGACTGGGCCAGGGATCTCGCTGCCGCATTGGGATAGAAATTGTGCGCATTGATAAAGGACAGGACACGCTGCCTGGTCTCCTCCCCGATGCGCCCCTTTCCGGATATGGCACGGGATACCGTGCTGGCTGAAACTCCCAGCTCCCGGGCGACATCATGGATCGTCAGAATCTCTTTATTCTCTTTTGATGTCACATCTGAAGCCAAAGTTTCTTCCTCCCTGCGCAATCGCTTGCACAACTAAAACATAGCATGCGCAAATATGTTTCACAAGTCTGAATATTCACCAAGGAAAACGTTTCTCATTTGTGCAATATAACAAAAAAATCCCCTTGGATCGACCAAGGGGATTTCTGTCTGTCAGCATGACCGGAATTTACATGATCCGGTTTATTGCCTTATTTAGTTCTTCTTTTCCTTCTTCTCAAGGCTGTTTCCATACTTGCCAAGGCTTGCGGAATCCTTGGGATTCTCATAGAAGGTCTCGTTCTTGCCGGGCAGGATCGCATTGATGATGATACCGATGATGGAAGCTACTGCCAGGCCGGACAGGGAGATGTTTACGCTGCCGATAGCGAAGCTGATGGCACCTGCTGCATTGTTGCCTGCGGTGGTGATGTCAGCACCGAGGCTGCCGGCGAAGTTGATACCGATAGAAAGACCGATGATCAGAGCAGCGATGATGACGTTGCGGCTCTTCTGGAAATCGGTGTGGTTCTCAACCATGTTGCGGATACCGATAGCGGAGATCATACCGTAAAGGATGATGGAAACACCACCGATGGTAGCTGCGGGCATTACCTCGATCACAGCTGCGAACTTAGGGCAGAAGGACAGGATGATCGCATAAGCTGCTGCGATACGGATGACGAAGGGATCATAAACCTTGGTCAGAGCAAGGACGCCGGTGTTCTCACCGTAGGTGGTGTTTGCAGGAGCGCCGAACAGTGCAGCGATGGCGGTTCCGATACCGTCACCGATCAGGGTTCTGTGAAGGCCGGGATCTTCGATGAAGTTCTTGCCAACAGTACCGCCAATAGCGGAGATATCACCGATGTGCTCCATCATGGTCGCAAGAGCGATGGGCATGATGGTTACGATAGCGGATACCAGCAGACCGCCGTTTACATTACCGTTTGCGAAGAGGCCGAATACGGTGCGATCCCATGCGATGGGAAGGCCAACCCACTTTGCCTCCGCAACAGCGGAGAAGTCAACATTGCCGGTCACTGCCGCTACCAGATAGGAAGCAACGACACCCAGCAGGATGGGGATGATCTTAACCATTCCCTTACCCCAGATGTTGCAGACGATGACCACAACGATAGCCACCAGGGCAACGGGCCAGTTCGTAGCACAGTTATTGATAGCAGAGGGAGCCAGGTTCATACCGATTGCTACGATGATGGGGCCGGTAACAACGGGCGGGAAGAAACGCATGACCTTCTTGCTGCCGTATGCCTTGCAGACCAGTGCAAGGATCAGGTACAGAAGACCGGCACATGCGATACCGATACATGCATAAACGAGGGATGTGTTATCGTCATATCCCATGGCAGCGCCTGCTGCCTTTACTGCGGCATAGCCGCCAAGGAATGCGAAGGAAGATCCCAAAAATACGGGAACCTTCTTCTTGGTGACAAGGTGCATGAACAGCGTTGCAAGTCCTGCAAAAAGCAGTGTGGTGGACACGCTGAGACCGGTGATGATGGGAACCAGCACGGTTGCGCCAAACATGGCAAACATGTGCTGGAGACCGAGGATGGCGACTTTACCGGCTCCCAGTTCCTTCGCATCGTAAATAGTTTTTTGTTCGTTTTCCATCGAATCCTCCCTTTTTCTCTCTCAATATAATAATGTCATAGGGCTTGTGGTTTAGACAAACCCTATGACATTATATTGTGCCATATAGTATTACGCAAGAAAAATTGTTATGGAAATTTCACGAATTTTTATTCTGCGATCTGGTTTCCTGTATAGAGCGTATAATACTTGCCCTTCGCTGCGATGAGTTCGTCATGAGTTCCGCGCTCGATGATGCGTCCCTGCTCCAGAACGCAGATGCAATCGGAGTTCTTGACGGTGGACAGTCTGTGTGCAATGACGAAGGTGGTGCGTCCACTCATGAGGCGGTCCATTCCTTCTTGCACGATACGCTCGGTACGGGTATCGATGGAGCTGGTAGCCTCATCCAGGATCAGTACCGGAGGATCCGCAACCGCCGCCCGGGCGATGGCCAGGAGCTGACGCTGTCCCTGGGACAGGTTTGCACCGTCGCCGGTGAGCATGGTGTCGTAGCCTTCCGGTAGCTTCTTAATAAAGGAATGGGCATTGGCCAGCTTTGCCGCCGCCTTGATCTCCTCGTCCGTGGCATCCAGCTTACCGAAGCGGATGTTCTCCGCGATGGTGCCGGTGAACAGGTGAGTATCCTGAAGTACGATGCCAAGGGATTTCCGCAGGTCTGCCTTCTTGATCTTGTTGATGTTGATACCGTCGTAACGGATCTTGCCGTCCTGAATATCGTAGAAACGGTTGATCAGGTTGGTGATGGTGGTCTTACCGGCACCGGTAGAGCCGACGAATGCGATCTTCTGACCGGGATCCGCCTTCAGCCGGATGTCATGAAGTACCATCTTCTCGTCCGTGTAACCAAAGTCCACGCCGTCCATGACCACTTCACCCAGCAAAGGCTTGTAATCGATGGAGCCGTCCGCCTGGTGCTGATGCTTCCAGGCCCACTTTCCGGTGTGCTCGGGAGTCTCGGTGAGTTTCCCCTGAGCATCCTCTTTTGCATTTACCAGCATCACGTAGCCTTCATCGGTCTCCGGCTTCTCGTCCATGAGCTTGAAGATGCGCTCTGCGCCTGCCAGTGCCATGATGACGGAGTTAAACTGCTGGGACACCTGGCTGATGGGCATGTTGAAGCTCTTGTTCAGAGTCAGGAAGCTCACCAGAGTACCGACGGAGATGATGCCGCCGCCGAAGATGCCCAGAAGGCCGCCGCTGATGGCACAGACCACATAGCTTAAGTTGCCCAGCTGGGCATTGATGGGTCCCAGGATGCCGGCGAAGAAGTTGGCCTTGTCCGCCACTTCGAAGAGGTTGTCGTTGAGCTCGTTGAAGCGCCGGATGCCCTCCTCCTCATGGCAGAAGACCTTGACCACTTTCTGGCCGTTCATCATCTCTTCGATGTATCCGTTGACCTTGCCCAGACGGATCTGCTGCTCCACAAAGTTCTTGCTGGAAGCCTTTGCCGCCTTGGCGGTGCAGAATACCATCAGTCCCACCATCACCAGGGTCACCAGGGTCAGCTGCCAGCTCAGGTAGATCATGGAAGCCAGGGTTGCCACGATGGTGATGCCGGAGTTGATGCACTGAGGGATACTCTGGCTGATCATCTGCCGCATGGTGTCGATATCGTTGGTGTAGATGGACATGATGTCGCCATGGGCATGGGTATCGAAGTATTTAATGGGAAGCTTTTCCATCCGCTCAAAGAGGTCGTTGCGCATGGACTGCATGGTTCCCTGTGTCACATTGATCATGATCCGCTGGTAAGCGAATCCACTGAGAACGCCCAGGGCGTAGAAACATGCCACTCTTCCGATGGCTGCTGCCAGAGGCCCGAAATCCGGGTTGTCCGTCAGCAGGAAAGGAGTGATGTAATCATCCACCAGACTTCTCATGAAGAGAGTTCCCTGCAGAGAGCAGAGGACGCTGATGATGATAAAGATCACCACGAAAATGCAGTGAATTTTATAGGTGCGGAACACGTAACCCATGATCCGCTTAAACAGAGCTCCGGGATTTTCGATCTTCGGCTTGGGTCTTCCCAGTGCTCCTCTTCCTCCGGGTCCCGGCATTTATCCCACCTCCGTTTCATCAAAGTCTTTACCGCCGCCGGTCTGTGATTCATAGACCTCGCGGTAGATATCGTTACCGGCCAGCAGCTCCTCATGGGTGCCGTAGCCTGCGATGTGTCCGTCATCCAGCACAAGGATATGGTCCGCATCCTGGATGCTGGAGATACGTTGTGCGATGATCAGCTTGGTGACGCCGGGGATCTGCTCCCGGAAAGCCGCCCGGATCTTTGCATCCGTAGCGGTGTCCACGGCGCTGGTGGAGTCGTCCAGGATCAGCACCTTGGGGCTCTTGAGAAGCGCTCTCGCGATGCAGAGACGCTGCTTCTGTCCGCCGGATACGTTGGTTCCGCCCTGCTCGATGTGAGTGTCGTACTTCTCGGGCATCCGCTCGATGAACTCATCGGCACAGGCCATCTTGCAGACCCTGCGGATCTCTTCGTCGGTGGCGTCCTTCTTGCCCCATTGCAGGTTCTCCCGGATGCTGCCGGAGAAGAGTTCGTTCTTCTGAAGCACCACGGCCACCTGATTTCTCAGGGCTTCCATATCGTACTTGCGGACATCGATGCCGCCCACCAGCACTTCACCCTCGGTCACGTCGTAGAGACGGCTGATGAGGTTCACCAGACTGGTCTTGGAAGATCCGGTTCCGCCCATGATACCCACGGTCTCGCCGGACTTGATGTCCAGGTTGATATCCTGAAGGATGGGTTCGCCTCCTTCCTTATGGTAAGAGAAGGCAACGTTCCTGAAGGAGATATCCCCGTTGGGCACTTCGTAAACGGGGTTCTCGGGATTCTTCAGATCCGGTTCCTCGCTGAGGACTTCCCCGATACGCTCAATGGACGCCATACTCATGGACACCATGACGAAGATCATGGACAGCATCATGAGACTCATGAGAATGCTCATGCAATAAGCCAGAAGACTGGTGAGTTCACCGGTGGTGAGACCGCCTGCGGCGATGAGCTTTGCACCCATCCAGCTGATGAGCAGGATGCAGATGTAAACCGTAGCAGAAAGGATGGGAAAGTTGACCACAACAAACTTCTCCGCCTTGACGAAGATCTTGTAGATGCCGGCGGAAGCCGCACGGAACTTGCTGATCTCCTGGTCTTCACGGACATAGGCCTTCACCACACGGATGGCGGAGACGTTCTCCTGGACGGATGCGTTGAGGGCATCGTACTTGGGGAATGCCTGCATGAAGACGCCGGTTGCGCTGCGGATGATGAAGGCAAGAATCACAGCCAGGATCAGCACTGCCACCAGGTAGATGGAAGCGATGCGGGGGCTGATGATGAAAGCCATCACCATTGCGATGATCATGCTGAAGGGGGCGCGCATTGCCATGCGCAGAGACATCATGTATGCGTTCTGCACATTGGTGACGTCCGTGGTCAGTCTGGTCACCAGACCGGCCGTACTGAATTTGTCGATGTTGGCAAAGGAAAAGGTCTGGATCCGCTCATACATGGCCTTTCGCAGGTTGCGGGCAAAGCCGGTGGATGCTCTGGATCCGAAATAGGCTCCCATGATGCCGCAGAACAGTCCGCCCAGAGCGCACAGCAGCATCAGTCCGCCCACCTTCCACACAGCGCCCATATCTCCGGCGGAGATGCCGTCATCGATGATGGATGCCATCAGGTAGGGCACGATCATCTCGAAGATTACCTCGCCGATCATGAACACAGGCGTGAGAAGGGAGGGAAGCTTATATTCCTTTACCTCCTGTAATAGTCTCTTTAACATAGAAACCTCCTGTAAATAAAGAAAGCGAGAGCTGTTATAGAGCCACGCTACCTATATTTTCTTGCTGTTTTTTTTAATTGTCAAATAAAGGATTTGTAAAATTTAATTCCAGCACATTTGTTCGATTTTTCTATTGACTTTCGAACATTTGTGCGGTATATTTTCTGTACACAAAAAGGCGCCGAAATGCGCAGCGTTTCAAATCGAGGACTGACGGATGCTATGGATAACCGACCGAAAACCTATATCGCCATTGATATGAAGAGTTTCTATGCCTCGGTGGAGTGCGTTGCCCGAGGGCTGGACCCCCTGAAGGCGAATCTGCTGGTGGCGGATTCCAGCCGGTCGGATCAGACCATCTGCCTGGCGGTATCTCCTGCGCTGAAGGCAATCGGTGTGCCCAGCCGCCCCCGGCTCTTTGAGGCGAAGCAGGCAATTCAGAAGTACGAGCGGTTGCACCATACCCGGATCCTGTATATCACAGCGGTTCCCCGCATGGCGGAATACGAGAAGGTCTCCGCCCGGATCTACGGGATCTTCCTGAAGTATGCCTCCCCGGAGGATGTCCATGTGTACAGCATCGACGAGTGCTTCATCGACTGCACGCCCTATCTGCACTTCTATCAGGAAGCAGCTCTGAAGGCAGGGCAACACCCGGCGCATATCATGGCTCTCACCATGATCCGAGACGTACTGGCAAATACCGGGATCACCGCAACTGTTGGCATCGGGACGAATCTGTACCTGGCCAAGGTGGCTATGGATATTGTGGCGAAGAAAGCTCCTGCCGACCGGGACGGAGTTCGCATTGCGGCGCTGACAGAGGAATCCTACCGGTATCTGCTGTGGGATCACAAGCCCCTCACGGATTTCTGGCAGATCGGTGGTGGCAAGGCGGCCCGGCTGCAGACCAATCATATGTACACCATGGGGGATGTGGCGGAGCGGTCCCAATGGGATGAGGAATGGTTCTATAAGGTCTTCGGCATCGATGCGGAGATCCTCATCGACCATGCCTGGGGCGTGGAGCCCGTCACCATGTATGACATCAAGCATTACAAGAGTGATAACCACTCCCTTTCCAACGGGCAGGTACTGCCGCGCCCTTATAGATATGAGGAAGCCTGTGTGGTCCTCCGGGAAATGATCGATGTTCTGTGCTGTGACATGTACCGGAAGAATCTGATTTCCTCCCGGTTCACCTGGTGGATCAGTTATGACTACAAGAGTCTGGAGTACTTCCCCGCTTATGACGGGCGGCTCGCCATCGACTGGTATGGGCGGCTCCATCCGGCACACTCCAATGGGACGGTACGGATCCCGGTGGCCACCAACACTGCAAAACTGGTGACCGAGCGGATCATGGCGGATGTGGACCGTAAGAGCGACCATCGGATCCTGCTGCGGCGGCTGGGGGTCTGCGCCTGCGATGTCAGCTGTGATGAAGGAATGTACCAGATGGATCTGTTTACGGATTACGAGCTGTTGGATAAGGAAAAGAAGATTCACGCGGCGCTCCTTGAGGTTCGGACCCGGTACGGTGCCAATGCGGTGCTGAAGGGGATGAACCTGCTGGAGGGCGCCACCACAAAAATGAGAAACGAGCAGATCGGAGGACACCGGGCGTAGGAATGCCGGGCGTTCGGACACGCGATGCGGGAAACCCGCAACGGTCCGGATTGACCTCCGGTCTGTTTCGAGACCGGAGGTATACTATGGAACACGCAGACAACGATGTGCCCCTCTCCTCTTTCAGGTACCGCAAGGTGTTGGAGCAGGGGAAGCCAAAACACGAGAAGAATGATCCCTTTTCCATCCGCCACCCGGCCATGGACCTGTCCCGGCGGGCAAAGATCTTCAGTCCCTTCGATGCATTGAAGGGATTTGGGGATGAGCTGGCGAGGGAACAAAAAGAAGTGACAGAAGCCGCATTTGATGAGACAATACCTCTAGAGGAGGATGCGTAAGACATGTGTACCAGATATGCTCTTGAAAAAGACCTGCCCGAACTAACTGATATCTGCATCGCGGCCACCCGCTCGGCACTGGCGCAGCGATTCGTGGACACCCACGCAAGGCCGGTCATCACAGATGGGGAAGTCCGGCCCACGGATATCGTCCCGGTGATCGCACCCAATGCCAGCGGTCAGAAGGCGGTGTTCCCCATGCAGTGGGGCTTCCTGGCGCAGGACCACAAGCGGACGCTCTTCAACGCCCGGGTGGAAACTGCCGGTGAGAAGCCCACATTCCGGGATGCCTGGGCATCCCACCGCTGCATCATCCCGGCTTCCTATTATTTCGAGTGGCAGCACTTCAAGACTCTCGACGGGAAGTCCAAAACCGGAGACAAATTCGCCATCCAGCCGGCAGGCTATACCGTCACCTGGCTCTGCGGCCTGTACCGCATCGAAGAGGGCTACCCGGTCTTCGTGGTCCTCACGAAGGAACCCACCGTGGAATTGTCCAAGATCCACGACCGCATGCCCCTGATGCTACCCAAGGAGAAGATTGAAGCCTGGATCGACCCCAAGGCCGATCCCGCAGAAGTGCTGGCATATGCGCTGGAAGATATGATCATAGAAAAAGCCGAGTGATAACCCATCACCCGGCTTTTTATCCGCCATGTGAAACATGGCAAGATTCCCATATTCTTTTACGACTTAAACAGCACTCCCATGATGCTTCGGCCCAGTTGGGCGCCCACATTACCGCCCAGGGTCTTGCCGAACTTGCCGCCGACGGTCTTGCCAACGGTCTTGCCGATCTCACGGCCGACAGTGCCGGCGGTGGTGGAAGCCACGCTCTTGGCGGCTTTCTTCACCTGATACTGAGGGGAATTCTTATCGGGCTTCTCCGCCTTCTTATCGGAAGACTTCTTGCCCTTGGCAGTGGTCTCTGCGATCTCCGCCTCGGCGGCAGCGCCCTGCTGCTCCGTGAGGCCGCCCTCTTCCGTCTGCTTCATGCGCTCCAGGAATTCAAACGCGGAATCCCGGTCGAAGAAATCATTGTAGCGGCTGTAGAGCATGTTGCTCTTGATCTGCTGCTGACGGGTGGAATCATCGATGGCGCCCATCTTACTCTGAGGAGGCAG
>JAEEGF011083519.1_pt1 | contig 13333 bp, 15 predicted proteins | sample 9134171 | NCBI WGS metagenome assembly JAEEGF01 (sample SAMN16246542, study PRJNA631951) | gut metagenome | biome: gut microbiome; feature: rumen; material: AP-attached | host: Bos | place: Iran: Karaj | collected 2018-10
GTGGAAGTCCGCAACCAGGCCGACCAGATGGTCTATCAATCCGAGAAGACCCTCAGCGAGGTGGGTGACAAGATCCCCGAGAGTGAGAAGGCCCCCATCCAGGCCGGTATTGACAAGCTGAAGGAGACTCTGAAGGGCGAGGATACCGCCGCCATCAAGGCCGCCACCGAGGAACTGACCCAGCTGTTCTACAAGATGAGCGAGAAGCTTTATCAGCAGCAGGCTCCTCAGGGTGACCGCAACATGGGCGGCCAGGCCGGTCCCAACGCCGGACCTCAGGGCGGCCAGTACTATGACGCCGACTACAAGGTCGTGGACGACGACGATCAGAACAAATAAAGCACCTTCATCGGCGAAACGCTTCGCTGGTTTCGCCGATGAGATGGGTTTGCAGCCCACTCCGCGCACTCGCTTGCGTGAGACGCTCGCACACTGCGTGGGCTGAGAGGTATTTTTTCTGACGCGCATGTCGTCAGAAAAAATGATAAAAAAACTTTGCGTCTGCGGACGCAAAATCTGCGATGCCCGCACCCTTTGGGGTGTGGGATCAGCGCCAGGAGTCAGGGGCAGAATTTCTGTCCCTGATTGTGGCGTATTTATCAGATGATCGAGGAATGCACATGGCACAGGATAAGCGCGATTATTACGAGGTCCTGGGCGTCTCCAGAGATGCCACCGAGGACGAGATCAAAAAGGCATACAAAAAGCTGGCCCGCAAGTACCACCCGGACATGAACCCCGGCGACAAAGAGGCCGAGGAGAAGTTCAAGGAGGTCAACGAGGCCAACGAGGTGCTGTCCGATCCGGACAAGAAAGCGCGGTACGACCAGTTCGGCTTTGCCGGCGTGGATCCCAGCTACGGCGCCGGGGCCGGCGGAGCAGGCGGCTACGGATCCCCCTTCGACTTCGGCGATCTGGGGGATATATTCGGCAGCTTCTTCGGCGGCGGCTTCGGCAGCACGGCGGCGCGCCGCAACGGACCCCAGCGGGGCGAGAGCATCCGCGCCAGCGTGGCCATCAGCTTTACCGAGGCGGCTTTCGGCTGCGAGAAGGAGGTCACGGTGGAGCGCAGCGAGCAGTGCGCCACCTGCAAGGGCAACGGCTGCGCCCCCGGCACCACACCGGAGGTCTGCCCCGACTGCCACGGCAGCGGTGCCGTCACCCGCGCCCAGCGCACGCCCTTTGGCGTCATGCAGTCCCAGACCGTGTGCCCCAAGTGCGGCGGCACCGGCAAGATCATCCACCAGCCCTGCCCGGACTGCGGCGGCCGTGGCGCTGTCCGCAAGCGCAAGACCATCAAGGTCTCCATTCCCGCCGGTATCGACGACGGGCAGACCATTTCCCTGCGCGGCCAGGGCCATGCCGGACGCAACGGGGGTCCCAGCGGCGATCTGCTGATCACCGTCATGGTGCGGCCCCATGAGATCTTCCGCCGGGAGGGCACCGCCGTGTTCTGCGAGGCCCCCATCACCTTCACCCAGGCGGCGCTGGGCGCCGAGCTGGAGATTCCCACCATCGACGGCAAGGTAAAGTACGCCATCCCCGAGGGGACCCAGACCGGCACCACCTTCCGGCTGAAGGGCAGGGGTATCCCCGACCTGAACGGCCGGGGCCGGGGCGACCAGTACGTCACCGTCACCATCGAAACGCCCAAGGATCTGACCCGGGAGCAGAAGGAAGCCTTGCGGAGATTCAGCGAGACCCTGGGCGAGGACAACTACAAGCAGCAGAAGAGCTTCTTCAAAAAGTTTTGGAAGTGAGACGCCCCATGTACCTTGCTGATTATCATACCCACTCCAGCTGCTCCCTGGACGGCGAATACTCCATGGCCGAAATGGCCCGCTCCGCCGTGGAGTGCGGCCTGCAGGAGATCTGCCTGACCGACCACATGGACACGGTCACCTGGGGTATGTATGAGCCCAATACGTATTTTCCCTGGCCGGAGGCCCTGCGGCAAATGGAGGAGGCCCGCCGTCTCTGGGGCGACAAGCTGACCATCCGCCTGGGGGCGGAACTGGGGGAGGCTGCCATGTCCTTCGAGCGGGCGGAGCAGATGCTCTCCGAGGCGCCGCCGCTGGACTTCGTCATCGGCTCCGTCCATATGATGGGCCCCCGCCACCACCACGAGGACCTGTGCTTCATTCCCGAGGGCGACGGCGCCTATTACCGCGACGTGATCGCCGACTACCTGGACGACGTGCTGGCCCTGGCCCGGTGGGGCAGGTTCAGCGTCCTGGGCCATTTGACCCTGCCCCTGCGGTATATCCGCAGGAACGCCGGCGTCACCATGGATTTTTCCGCCCACCTGGATCAGGTGGAGGAGATCTTCCGGTGCATCATCCCCAAGGGGGTCGGCATCGAGTGCAACACCAACCGGGGGGACGTCCCCCTGCCGGACGCAGACCTGCTGCGCCTGTACCGACAGCTGGGCGGTGAGATCATCACCGTCGGCTCCGATGCCCACTCGCCCAAATACGTAGGCTGCCGGGTGGCGGAGACCCAGCAGCTCCTGCGTGAGTGCGGCTTCCGCTATTTCACCACGTTTGACAAGGGAGTCCCGGAGTTCCGGCCCCTGTGAGAGTTGAAAGGAGAGAGACCCATGAAGATTGCCATCGGCTGCGACCACGGCGGCTATCTGCTCAAGCAGGACATCCTCATCTGGATGGAGGAGCACGATATCGACTATGAGGATTTCGGCTGCTACAGCACCGAGAGCGTGGACTACCCCATCTACGGCGAGAAGGTGGCCCGGGCGGTGGCCTCCGGCGAATGTGACAAGGGCATCGTCATCTGCACCACCGGTATCGGCATCTCCATCGCCGCCAACAAGGTCAAGGGCATCCGCTGCGCCCACTGCGCCGATCCCCTGTCCGCGGAGATGACCCGCCGCCACAACGACGCCAACGTGCTGGCCCTGGGCGCCGGCATGATCGGCCCCAACCTGGCCAGGCGGATGGTGGAGGTCTTCCTGAACACGGAGTTCGAGGGCGGCCGCCACGCCCGCCGCGTGGCCCAGCTGGACGCCATCGAGCCGTAAAGCCATGGCGACGAGCGGATACAATCGATACCGGGGCCGCAGCGGCGGGCACAAGAGCCTGCTGGTGGCCGTGCTGGTGCTGATCCTGCTGGCGGCGGTGGCCTTTCTGATCAGCCAGCGGTATCTGGTCTATGACGAGTCGGGGAAGCCCCATTGGGAGCTGCCCTTTATCCACCGCGACGAGCCCACTCCCCATCAGCCGGAGAGCAACCCCGTCTCCCCGGAGGACGTGGTGATCGACCGGGAGGAGCCGGAGCCGGAGCCCGAGCCCGAGCCGGATCCCACCCCCGCCCGCCGCCGGCTGACGGAACTCCACGCCCGCGAGCTGGAGAACGGCGCCCTGTGGTGGAACACGGACTACGTCCTCTCCGAGGTGGAGGGGGACATGATGGTGGAGGTGAAGCGCCCCGGCGGCGGCATCACCTACGGCACGGAGGTCGGCACGCCCTCCGGCGTGGTGGTGGAGCGGGGCGTGACCCGCGGCAACCTGACGACCCTCCTCCAGAGCGACCACTATTCGGTGGCCCGTCTCAGCAGCTTCCGCGACGTCTCCTATGCCCAGGGCATGCCGGATACGGCGCTGAAGGCCACCTGGGGCGACATTTGGTACGACGGCGACGGCTACGCCTGGCTGGACCCCGCCAATGAGGGGACCCGGGCCTATCTGACGGCCCTGTGCCGGGAGTGCGCGGAGCTGGGCTTCGACGAGATCCTGCTGGACGGCTTCTGCTACCCCGTCAGCGGCGATCAGGGGGCGCTGGCCCTGGCGGACGGCCTTGACAAGACGGCTGCTTTGGCCGACTTTGCCGCCGCCATCCGGGAGGTGCTGCCGGAAAACGTGGCGCTGAGCGTGGCGTACCGGGGAAGCATGGGCTCCCTGGGCGGCGCCTCCGGCCTGACGGCGGACCTGCTGGCCTCCTTCGACCGGATCTACGTGGACGAGTCCGCGGACCGGGCCGCTCTGGAGGCGGCTCTCCCGGAGGATTACGACCGGGTCGGCGGCCTGGCCCTGCTGTGCTACGCCAAGCCCTCCTCCGGCGGCTACGCCATCCTGCCGTAACGCGGATAAAAGAAAGGACGTCTCCCTGCGGGGAGGCGTCCTTTGTGCTTTTCAAACGGCCCGGGATATGGTAGAATAGGGGCAGAAAACGAGAGGGGGCGCGCCATGCTGAACCGGGTCTACGTGGAGATCACCGACGTCTGCAATCTGGCCTGCTCCTTCTGCCCCGGCACGGCCCGGCTGCCCCGTTTCATGACGCCGGCGGAGTTCCGCGCCGTGGCCGACAAGCTGCGCGGCCGCACGGACTATCTCTATTTCCACGTGATGGGGGAGCCGCTGCTGCACCCGGACCTGGCGGAGCTTCTGTCCGCCGCCGGCGACCGGGGCTTCCGGGTCTGCCTGACCACCAACGGCACCCTCCTGGACCGGCGGGGCGAGGAGCTGCTTGCCGCCCCCTGCCTCCACAAGGTCAGCGTCTCCCTCCACAGCTTCGAGGGCAACGGCCGCCGGGACGGCCTGGAGACCTATCTGACCGCTGTCCTGGACTTCTGCCGCCGGGCGGCGGCCCGGGGCGTCATCTGCGCCCTGCGCCTGTGGAACGAGGGCGGCGAGAACCGCCTCAACAAGGAGATCGAGGCGTATTTGAGCCGCTCCCTGGGCGTGGACGCCGCCCGGCTGCCCGCCGACCCCAACGGCAACCGGAGGCTGGGGAGGAATCTGTACCTGGAGTCGGCGGAGAGGTTCGACTGGCCGGACCTGTCGGCCCCGGAGGCGGGGACGCAGTTCTGCCACGCCCTGCGCCGGCAGATCGCCGTACTGTGCGACGGCACGGTGGTGCCCTGCTGCCTGGACGGGGAGGGCCGCATCCCCCTGGGGAACCTGCTGGAGCAGGAGCTGGATGAGATCCTGGCCTCGCCCCGGGCCGTGGCCATGGAGCGGGGCTTTGCCGCCCGGCAGCCGGCGGAGGAGCTGTGCCGCCGCTGCGGCTACGCCGTGCGGTTCAACCGGTGAGGAGCGCGGAATGGATGAACAGATCCGACAACTGAAGAAGCTGGCGAAGCCCCTCCTGACCTGGTACGACGCCAACCGCCGCGTGCTGCCCTGGCGGGAGGAGATATCCCCCTACCGGACCTGGGTCTCGGAGATCATGCTGCAGCAGACCCGCGTCACCGCCGTGCTGCCCTATTTTGAGCGGTTTATGGCGGCCTTCCCCACGGTGGAGGCCCTGGCCGGAGCGGATACGGAGCGGCTCATGAAGCTGTGGGAGGGCTTGGGCTATTACAGCCGTGCCCGGAATCTGCAGCGGGCCGCCCGGATCGTGGCAGAGGAGTACGACGGCCGCTTTCCCGACACGTACGAGGGCCTGCTGGCCCTGCCCGGCGTGGGCGACTACACGGCGGGCGCCATCGCGTCCATTGCCTTCGGCCGTCGGGTCCCGGCGGTGGACGGCAACGTGCTTCGCCTGGCCGCCCGAATCACCGGCAGCGACCTGGACGTGCTGGACCCGAAGAACCGGAAGCTGTTCCGTAGCTGGATGGAGGCGGCCATGCCGGAGACCCGCCCCGGCGCCTACAACCAGGCCCTGATGGACCTGGGCGCCACCGTGTGCCTGCCCGGCGGAGAGCCCCTCTGCGGCGTTTGTCCGGCCCGGGATTTCTGCGCCGCCAACCGGGAGGGCCGCCAGAGCCGGCTGCCCGTCCGCGCCCGGAAAAAGGAGAAGCGGGTGGAATACCTGACGGTGTTCGTCCTGGAGCGGGAGGGAGCGGTCGCCCTGCGGCAGCGGCCGGACGGCGGCCTGCTGGCGGGCCTGTGGGAGTACCCCCACGCGGCCGGCACCCTGGACGAAGCCGCCGCAGCCCGCCAGCTGTCGGAATGGGGGCTTGCGCCCCACCGATGGCTCAAAAAGCTGACGGCGAAGCACGAATTCACCCACATCCGCTGGGAGATGACCGGCTACGTCCTGCAGATGCGGGGCGCCGGCCCCACCGGCTGGCTGTGGGCCGATGAAGAGGAACGGCAAAAACGGGCGGTCCCCTCCGCCTTCGAGCGCTTTACCAGGGAGATCGACACCACCGAAAAGGAGAGAGGATAGATGGCACAGTTATACTTCAAATACGGCGCCATGGGCTCCAGCAAGACGGCCAACGCCCTGATGGCCCGGTTCAACTACGAGGAGCGGGGCCAGGAGACCCTGCTGGTGAAGCCCCAGATGGACACCCGGGACGGGGACCACATGGTCCGCTCCCGGATCGGCCTGACCCACCCCTGCATCTACTTCCACGAGATGCAGGCCATGTCGGACGAGGAGCTGCAGAAATACGCCTGCATCATCGTGGACGAGGCCCAGTTCCTCTCCAGGGAGGAGGTCTACTACCTGGTGCACCTGGTGGACGACTGCGACATCCCCGTCATCTGCTACGGCCTCCGGGCGGACTTCCGGGGCGAGCTGTTCCCCGGCAGCTACCACCTGCTGGTGCTGGCCGACAAGCTGGAGGAGGTCAAGACCATCTGCTGGTGCGGCAAGAAGGCGGCCTTCAACGCCCGCTTCGACGAGCACGGCCGGGTGGTCAAGGAGGGCGCCCAGGTGGTCATCGGCGCCAACGACAAGTATATCGGCCTGTGCCGCCGCCATTGGATGCGGGGCGACCTGGGCCCGGATTTCGACGTCCGCCGGGTATGATCTGCGATCTGTGTCCCCGGCGCTGCGGCGCGGAGCGGACGGAGACGGAGGGCCGGGGCTACTGCGCCATGCCGGCGGGACCGGTGGTGGCCCGCGCCGCCCTCCACCGCTGGGAGGAGCCGGTGATCTCCGGCACCCGGGGCAGCGGCGCCGTGTTCTTCTCCGGCTGCAGTCTTCGGTGCGTGTTCTGCCAGAACCATGACGTCTCCGCCACCGGCTTCGGGAAGCCGGTGTCCGTGGCGCGCCTGCGGGAGATCTTCCGGGAACTGGCGGCCCGTGGGGCCCACAACGTCAACCTGGTGACCCCCACCCACTTCGCCCCCTGGATCCGGGAGGCCCTGGAGGAGGACCCCGGCGTGCCGGTGGTGTGGAACAGCGGCGGCTACGAGCGGGTGGAGACGCTGCGCACCCTGGAGGGAAAAGTGGACGTGTATCTGCCGGACCTGAAGTACGCCGACGCCGCCCTCAGCGCCGAGCTCTCCGCCGCCCCGGACTATTTTGAGGCGGCCACCGCCGCCATCCTTGAGATGTACCGCCAGACGGGCCCCTTCGTGCTGGAGGACGGCCTGCTGCGCCGCGGCGTGCTGATCCGCCACCTGGTGCTGCCGGGCCGCCTGGAGAACACCCGCCGCTGCATCGACTGGGTGAGCCGGACCTTCCGGCCCGGGGAGGTCCTCTTCTCCCTGATGAGCCAGTATACCCCCCAGCCGGGGGCCGTGGGCCTCCTGGCCCGCCGGGTGACGGCGGCGGAGTACCGCGCCGCCGCGGCGTACATGGTCAACTGCGGCGTCACCGACGGCTTCACCCAGGAGCGGACCTCCGCCCGGGAGGAATACACCCCGCCCTTCGACCTGACGGGGGTCTGACGGCCGGCCCCTGCGGGAGCCGACGCAAATTTACGGCCCGGTTTGCGGGAACCTGCGTTTTTTTCGTTGCTTTTCTCGCTGGAATGTGGTAGTGTAATGATACAGAAACATGCGCTTCGGCGCCCAACACGTATGATCAAGGAGGAATTCACCATGAGCTATCCCAAGACCGGCAATGAGGTCTATGTGAGCCTCAACCTGTCCAACACCATGCTGACCGGCATCGGCAAGGGCACCGTCACCCGCGAGAACGTGTCCGTGGACTATCTGAAGCGCCTCTTCAGCGAGTACGGCGTCATCGTGTCCGCCAAGCCCTCCCAGCGCGCCCTGCTCCAGCGGGTCAACGACACCTATGACCTGGGCCTGGAGATCCCCGAGAAGCTGACGCTGTTCCAGCTGAGCGAGCAGCACCGCCGCCTGGTGGTGGTGAACGTGGCCGGCCTGCGCCGCAAGGACGGCTCCCTCCTGCCGGACTACACCGAGGAGGAGCTGGACGAGGCCACCTTCACCTTCGTCAAGTACTATGTCCAGAGCGTCCACTACGACGATCTGGTGGCGGAGAACAAGAAGCTGCGCTTCGACCTGGAGCAGGAGATCGCCTGGCGCAACCGCACCGACAGCTGATCCCCGTCCCGCCGACGAAAAGGGAGGACGTTCCCCGGAACGCCCTCCCCCTCTTTTTCGCCGCGTCACCGGACGCCGTCGGGCCTTTCCCCCGGCGGTGACGGCGTCAGACGGCAGCACAGACCCGGCCGCCCGCCCGGCGGTCCGGAAACGGCACAGGAGCGATGACCGGCATGAACGGACGAAGAGAAAAACAGAATACGCGCCGCCCGCCGGTCATTCTCCTTCTTCTGCTGGCCGCGGCGCTGCTCCTGCCGGCCGGCTGCGGCGCCCCCGCCGATCCCGCCCCGGGCTACCGGCAGATCTCCCAGGACGAGGCCGCCCGGATGATGGCGGAGGAGCCGGACTGCCTGATCGTGGACGTCCGCACCCCGGAGGAGTACGCCCAGGTCCGCATCCCCGGCGCCGTCAACGTCCCCAACGAGACCATCGGGGACGGGATGCCGGAGGCCCTGCCGGACAGGGATCAGGTCCTGCTCGTCTATTGCCGCAGCGGCAGACGCAGCAAGGAGGCCGCCCGGAAGCTGGCGGACCTGGGCTATACCAACGTGTACGAGTTCGGCGGCATCATCACCTGGCCGGGCGAGACGGTGTCGGGCCCGGAGGCCCCGCTCTCCGCAGACCCGGCGCCGGCGGACGCCCCCGATCCCCCTCCGGAGCCGGACCCGGCGCCGGAGGACCCCGCTCCTCCGGCGGAGCAGATCGACTTCCTGGTGCTGGTGGACAGCCGTCACCCCCTGCCCGCCGGCTGGGAGGACGCGCTGTGCCTGGTCGAATTCACCAACGCCGTGGGGGACCGGGTCCGGGTGGAGCAGACGGCTTACGCCGCCTACCTGGAGCTGAAGGCGGCCCTGGCGGAGGAGGGCGTGTACGTGGACCTGGACTCCGCTTACCGGAGCGTGGCGGAGCAACAGGCCGTGGTGGACGAGCTCACCGAACAGTACGGCGCGGCGTACGCGCGGACATACGCCGCCCAGCCGGGGACCTCCGAGCACCACACGGGCCTGGCGCTGGATCTGTTCCTCCTGGTGGACGGCGGGATCGTCTACGACAACGAGGACCTGATGAAGTATCCGGAGCTGTGGGCGAAGATCCACGCCCGGCTGAGCCGGTACGGCTTCATCCTGCGCCATCCCGGCGGCGGCGATTACCCCTACGAGCCGTGGCACATCCGCTACGTGGGGACCGGGGCCGCCGGCGAGATGGCGGAGAAGGGCCTCTCCCTTGAGGAGTACCTGAACGGCAGATAGGGTCCGGCAAAGCAAAAAGCGAGGGCGTTCCCCCGGGGGAACGCCCTCGCTCCTTTTTTATTTGACCCGCAGCTGCCGCATCCGCTCCCGGGCGGCGCCCACGTACCAGGTGTCCCCGCCGTGGGCCAGGACGTATTCCAGATGCCTGGCGGACTGCGCCCTGTCGCCCTCCTGAAGACTGACCCAGGCCAGAGCGTAGTGATCGGCCACCCGCTGCCGCTCCGTGGTGTCGGCCTCCAGCTTTCCCTCGAAGAAGGCGCGGGCCCCGTCGAAATCTCCCCGGGCCATGCGCAGCAGCGTGGCCTGGGCCCGGCAGTTGACCGTCATCTGCTCCAGCTGGGGCGTCTTCTCCGGCGCGGCGGCCAGGTCGGCGCGAAACTGCTCCAGCAGCTTCTCCGCCGTGTCCAGATCCCCCAGCTGCCGGTGGCATACCGCCAGATTGTTGTCATAGCACAGCCGCAGGGGGACGCCCCTCCGCCCCTTGGGGAAGGCGGGCAGCTCCCGCAGCAGGTCCAGCGCCTTCCGGGGGTATCCCTGCTCGATGTACCCGGCGGAGAGATTCAGCTTCACCAGGAGCTCGCTGCTCTTCCGGGCCCGGGGCAGCAGCTTCTCGTAGGCCGCTGTGTACTCCTTGATCCGGCACCCCTCCAGCAGGGCCATGTTTTTGTTGATCCGCCGCATGGCCAGATACTGGAAGACCAGGGCCAGGCAGAACACGCACAGAAAGGCCGGCAGAGCGTATGGCAGGATGCTCTCGTCCCGCAGGACGGGCGGCAGCAGAAGGGCCGCCGCCGCAGCGAAGGAGAGCAGATAGTAGGTGATATTGAGATCACGATACAGCTTCATAGGGGGACGCTCCTTTGCAAGTTTAGTCACATACCACCCGGAAATCGCCCCGGGCGGTCTTGTCCAGCCGGGAGGCCTCGTCCTGCCCCATGGCCTCCAGCAGGGCGCCGATGATCTGATTGGACACCAGGAAGCCCCGGGGCGTCAGCCGCCAGCCGGCCTCCGTGGTTTCCGCCAGGCCGTGGGCGGCGTAGGTCCGGAACAGGGCCTCCAGGGGGGCGAAGGGCCGGCGGTAGCCGTACTCCATCACCCGGCGGCTGATGCCCTCCGTCGTCCGCAGGGACAGCATCACGTATTCCTGCTCCCGTTCCCGGGGCGGGATCTCCGAGGACTCCGACAGCCGCAGCTCCCCGGCGATGTAGCCGTCCAGATCCCTGGCGTAGGCGTACCGGACGCCGCCCCAGTCGGAGTGGGCGCCGGGCCCGAAGCCGGCGTACTCCTCCATGTGCCAGTATTTCAGGTTGTGCCGGGATTCCCGGCCGGGTCTGGCAAAGTTGGAGATCTCATATTGCCGGTAGCCGTTTTTTGCCAGGAGCTCCACGGCGTAGAGATACATGTCCGCCTGACCGTCGTCATCCGGCAGGGGGAGGGTCTCCCGCCGCTCGTACAGAGGCGTGCCCGGCTCCAGCTTCAGCCCGTAGGCGCTGATATGCTCCGGCTCCAGGGCGATGACGTCGGCCAGGGTCTGCCGCCAGATCTCCGCGGTCTGGCCCGGCAGGCCGTAGATCAGGTCCACGCTCAGGTTGTCGAACCCGGCCCGGCGGGCGGCCTCCGCCGCCTGCTTCGCCTGCTCCCAGGTATGGATGCGGCCGATCCGCCGCAGGATGCCGTCGTCGGAGGACTGGACCCCCAGGGAGATCCGGTTGAACCCCGCCCGGCGCAGCTTCCGCAGGGCCCGCCAGTCGCCGGCGCTGTCCGGGTTGGCCTCCAGGGTGATCTCCGCATCCGGCGCCGCGCGGTATCGCTTTTCCACCGTCCGGAGCAGCCGGACCAGCCGCTTTGCCCCCAGATAGCTGGGGGTGCCGCCGCCGAAATACACCGTGTCCACCCGGTGGCGGGCCGCCTGATCGGCCACCTCCTCCAGATGGCGGCAGAGGGCGTCGGTATAGGCGTCCATTTTCTCCTCGCTGCGGGCCAGGGAATAGAAGTCGCAGTAGGCGCACTTGGCGGCGCAGAAGGGGATATGCAGATACAGCCCCAGGGCGGGGTCGGTCTTTTTCACAGCCATATCACACCTCCTGCTTCGGCGGCAGCATGGTCACCGCGTCAAAGGGGCAGTTGACCTTGCAGGACCGGCAGCCGATGCACAGCTCCGGGTCCACCTCGTAAAAGCCGTCCCGGCGCTGGGGGATGCATTTCATGATGCAGAACATGGCGCATATGCCGCAGCCGGTGCAGCTCACCGGGTCGATAACGGCCAGGGAGCGGGCCTTTCGCCCGAAGGGATGGGCGGGATCAAACACAGGGATCCCCCCTTTTTTCTCCTTATCCCTAGTATAGCCGCTTTGCCGCCGTTTGGCAAGGCGGCGCATATTTTTCCCGCTTCGGCGGCATACTGTGGAAGAAAGGACGTGACGGGATGGATATGACGCCCCGGGCCTATCAGGCATATATCAAAAAGAAGCAGACGCCCTCGCCGCTGCTGAAGAATACCGCCCTGGCCTTTGTCACCGGCGGCGCCATCTGCGTCCTGGGCCAGCTGCTGATCAACGGCTATGGGGCGCTGGGCCTTTCGGCGGAGGACGCCGCCGCCGCGGCCTCCGTGTCCCTGGTGTTCCTCTCGGCGGTGCTGACGGCCCTGGGCCTCTACCACCGGCTGGCCCGCTTTGCCGGGGCCGGCACCCTGGTGCCCATCACCGGCTTCGCCAACGCGGTGGTTTCGCCCGCCGTCGACTACCGGGCCGAGGGTCTCATCACCGGCACCGCCGTCCGCATGTTTACCATCGCCGGCCCGGTCATCGTCTTCGGCACAGCGGCCAGCGTGGTTTACGGACTGGTTTTGCTGGTCCTGGGCCCGTGAAGGAAGGCCGCCGGCGCATCGCGCCGGCGGCCTTCTGTGTTGTTTGTCTGCTATGGAACGCGTACGGGACGCGGAGCTGTTCAGGCGATCTGCCCGATGAGGGCGGTCAGCTCCTCCGGGGCCATAGGCCGGTCCAGATCCACGGCGTACGTATAGCCGTCCCGGACCCAGGTGGCCACGCTGATCTTGCCGCCGTCGCCCCGCAGGGTCACGTCGGCGCCGTTCACGCTGACGGTGCTGCTCTCGGCGTACTGATTGTAGTCGCCGCTGATGTCCTCGTCGCCGGCGGCCTTCCGGATGAGCAGACGGTCGTCGCCGGAGCGGTAGATCACCTGGATCATGGAGTCGTCCATGACCTGGATGATGGTCTCGTCATAGCCCTCCGGGGCTTCGGGCACGGCCAGCTCAAAGCCGGCGGCCCGGGCGGCCTCCTCCAGGGACCCGTACTCCACGAAGGGGTTGGCGATCTGTACGCCGCCCACCGGCTCCTGTTTGGTACCGCAGGCGGCCAGCGCCAGCGCCGCCCCGGCGCAGAGGAGAAGCAGCAAAGCTCTTTTCATATGAACATACCCTCTTTCCGCAGTTTTGCGTCAGATATCCAGGGTCTCCAGCTCGGATTCGTCCACCTTCCGCAGCTCCCGCTTGTTCATCATGTCGTACATACAGGGCACCACGAACAGGGTCATCAGCGTGGCGTACAGCAGTCCGCCGATGCACACCAGGGCCACCGGCTGCATCAGGGCCGTGCCGGCGTTCCGGGCCAGGGCCATGACGATCAGACCCAGGATGGTGGTCAGAGACGTCATCAGGATGGGCCGCATACGGGTCACGCCCGCGTCGATGATGGCCTCCCGCCGCTCCATGCCGGCCAGACGCTGCTGGTTGATGTAGTCCACCAGCACGATGCCGTTGTTGACGATGATGCCCACCAGCATGACGAAGCCGATCAAGGAGATGACGCTGACCTCGATGCCGGAGATCAGCAGGGCCAGGAACCCGCCGGTGAAGGC
>JAEEGF010224452.1_pt1 | contig 13331 bp, 8 predicted proteins | sample 9134171 | NCBI WGS metagenome assembly JAEEGF01 (sample SAMN16246542, study PRJNA631951) | gut metagenome | biome: gut microbiome; feature: rumen; material: AP-attached | host: Bos | place: Iran: Karaj | collected 2018-10
CGACTTCGCTACCAAGCCCATCGACCTCGACGATCTGAGTGTGACCATCGAGAAGGCCATTGCTCAGATAGAGTACATCAAGCGCATGGAGCAGGAGCATCAGCAGCTTGAGGGTATCAAGGACGATCTGGCCATTGCCAGTCAGATACAGCAGTCTATACTGCCTCGTATCTTCCCGCCCTTCCCCGATGTGGCAGACAAGCTCGACATCTCTGCCTGTATGTATGCTGCCAAGGATGTGGGAGGCGACTTCTACGATTTCTTCCGCATCGACAACGACCGCATTGGCTTTGTGATGGCCGATGTGAGCGGAAAGGGTATCCCCGCTGCCATATTCATGGCTGTGAGTCGTACCATTCTCCGTACCACTGCCATTCAGGGCATGTCACCCTCTGAGTGCGTCACCCGTTCTAACTCCCTCATTTCGAAGGAGTCGTACGAGAGCATGTTCGTCACCGTGTTCTATGGTATCTACGACATCCGTACGGGCGAAATCACCTACGTGAACGCAGGTCATAATCCTCCTTGTATTCTGAAGAAGAACGGAACGGTAGAGGAACTGCCTCAGTCGATGAACCTGATGGTGGGCATCCTCGATGGCTTCGAATATCCTGAGGACAAGTGCAAACTCGAACCCGGCGACACGCTGTTCACGTTTACCGATGGCGTGACCGAAGCCATGAGCGCCGATTTCCAGATGTACAGCGACGCGCGTCTGCATCGCAACCTCTCTGGTATGGCAGCCGATTCCTGTCAACAGATCATCGACACAATCAAGGCCGACATAGCCACCCATACGAAAGGTGCCGAACAGAGCGACGACATCACGATGCTGGTACTGAAACGACTACAGTGACAACGATACTGAACCTCCTCCAATAACTAAAATAAAATGAAAAGAACTAAACTCTTAGCAGGCGTAACCACAGTAGCATTACTCGCAGCTGCAGCAGTAGGCTACTGGGGATGGTACGCCAATCAGAAGCGTGTAAGTAGTCTGGAGTCGCAACTGGAAGAACTCCAGAAGAAAGAAAGGCGCTCGGCCGTGCTGCAGAGTGTAAGTTCTCAAATGGAGGAGATTGCTTTCCAACAGAAGAAGATCAGTGATGAGCAGCGTGAGGAAGCACTGCAGCAGACGCGTGTTGCCACCGAGATGCGTGAGCGCTCAGAGATAGAGCGCCAGAACGCCATCATCGCCCAGCAACAGGCTATGGCTTCCGAGCGTAAAGCCCTCGATGCCTACGAGTTGGCCCAGAACCAGCGTGAGATAGCCGAGCAGCAGCGTGTACAGGCCGTCAAATCGAAGCGTTTAGCCGATACACTCAGCTATATTGCCTTAGGGCGTACCTTAGGCGCCCTGTCGCTCTCGCAGTATAAGGCTGGTAATACCGATATGGCCAATCTGCTGAGCTTTGCCGCCTGTGTCTATACCACCCGTTATCATGGTGATATTTACTATCCTGCCATTTACCAGTCGCTGTCGGAGTGTAGCCAGAGTAAGAGCGAGTGGACCATTAACGAGGGTGTAGTGAGGGATATTGAGTTCATGCCCAACAAGGACAACGAACTTGTAACCGTGACCACCTATGGTGAGGTGATGCAGATCGTTCGCGATGGCAATAATCTCAAGACGAAGACATTGCTGAGGGACAAACGTTACGACTTCAGGGATGTCTATATTTATCCGGCTAACAAGAACATCTATGCTGTGAGTCGTACTGGCGACCTCTTTATCCATAACGCAAAGGGCAATCATATCCTGCCGCTTGAGGGTATCGTTCACCCCATGGCCATCGAGCCCATGCAGGACACGAAGTACCTGCTGATAGTGGGTGAGAATAGTCTGGCCAAGCTCGATATGACCACCAACACCATCGTTGGTACACAGAAACTCGACTACAAAGTATCTTTCTGCTCGCGTTACGACTATGCACCTATGATATTCGACGACAGGGGTAGGATGCACACCGTTCGCGATCTGAACAAGTTTAACACACGAAAGGTGCCCATCATTGGAAAGGTGACAGCCTTTGCCAGCTCGAAAGGTACGGGTTCCGAGGCTTACGGACTCGACAATGGCACGATATTCCTAATTGATAAGGAGCAGAAGATCCATCGTCTTCTCAGTCATCGTTCGCGTATCTCCAAGATCAAGATCAATGGCACGCGTCTCTATTCCGCCAGTTACGATGGCACCGTGAACGTATGGATGGTCGATAAGGAGAAGTTGGAGCCGATGGAACTCCTAACCACCAGCGGCTGGATTATGTACTTCACCTTCGATTCCTCGAAGAACTACCTGTGGACAGCCGGGCAGAAGGGCAACATCTCCGAGGCCCTCATTTCACCCCGTACCATGTTTGATAAGCTGTCGAAGAAACTCAAACGCGACATGACCATTGAAGAGTGGAACTTCTTCGTGGGCCGTAACGTGCCTTATGAGTCGTTTATAGAATTAAGAAGAAAGGGGGTAAGCCTATGATCCGCCGACTATTCCTTCATGCGCTATTGCTGCTTGCCGCAGTCTCTGCCTCAGCCCAAGGTGTACCTTTCCTGGAGACCTTCACGCCTGAGGAATATGGTGGCCACTGTATCAATTTTGATATCAAGACAGGACAGGAAGGCACCGTCTTCGTGGCCAACTTCGAAGGTTTGATGTATTTCGATCACGCTGCGTGGACCGTCCTCCATACCTCTGGTATCACCCGTGTTACCACCACCTTCTGCGATTCAAACAATAACATCTGGGCAGGCGGCTATAACTACTTCGGACGCGTTGATCGCCAACCTAATGGCCAGTTGATCCTGAAGCGTGTAGGCGGTCCCGATCTGTTCCGTGGCGAGGTACTCGAGATGTGGGAGAAAGACGGCTACCTCATGTTTGTAGTCAGCAATGGTGTGGTTTATAAAGCCAAGGACTTCAATGTATCCGTTGACCGCAAACTCAATATGGATGCCTCGAGAATTGGCCTTACAGATATCATCAAGCCCGAGACTATCGATGAAACAGGCATGATAGAGGTGTTGAGCGACATCACCCAGGAGGAACCCATGGCGTTCGGTCTGAAGGCTATCGTGCAGAAAGGCAAGGGCGTTTCCATCGTCGACGAGGAAGGTCATGAAATCTACAAGATTAACGAGCAGAGCGGACTGGTCAACGAAAATGTGTCGTGGGTCAACTACGATGGTCATGGTCGTCTCTGGGGTGCTACTGAGGATGGCATCTTCACTGCGGCCGTTCCCTCGGCTTTTACGCATTTCTCCACTAAGGAGGGTATTGATGGCGATATACTCGATATCAAAGAATTTGGTCATCATGTGTACATGGGTACCATCGATGGTCTGTATCGTCTGGACGGACAGACTCTTACACGAGTTCCTGGTATCGATTATGCCTGCTGGGATCTTCTTGACACAACCGACGGACTCATGGCCGCCACCACTGATGGTACTTGGCTGATTAACTCCGAAGGCAAGACCCGCCAACTCTCCACCACCAACGCCATGTCGCTCTTGGACGATGGCGACTATTACTATTGTGGTCAGTTCGATGGCGTGTGGCATGTGAATAAGCGCACCAACGAGCGCAAAAAGGTTTGTAATCTTGAGAAGGTGTTCCAGATCGTACGCGATGCTGAGAATACCATCTGGCTGAGGAGTACCTTTGGCGAGGTGTGGTTCAAGCGTGCCAGCAGTCAGAAGTTCCAGCGATACACGGCCAACGGAGCAGGTGAGTCAGCCTCTACTTTCGTACTGGTCAACGGAAAGGTGATTGTGGTAAAGGCCGAGGATAAAGAGCCCTTCTCTTATCCCTCCTTCGCCTATACCGACTCAACGGGTGTCACCTGGCTTACCGACGAAGATTGTAAGCATATTTATAGATGGAAGGATGGCAAGCGCCTGACCGATCTTGATAAGTACCTCTATCCTTTCGCTGATATATCCGTGCGTGCCCTGTTCATTCAGAATGATAAAATCTGGTTGGGCACGAATAAGGGTCTCATCATCATCGATACCAAGCTGAAGGACCCCATTCTTGAAACCATGCCCCGTATGCTCATCCGTCGTATCACGTTGGGCAACGACAGCATCCTCTGGGGTGGTTATGGCACCATGCCAGAGTCGCTCCCCACTCTCGACAACAATTCCAACCTGTCCTTCATCTTCTCGCTCGATTACGAGGCTATGGTTGGCGAGACTGTCTATCGTTATCGTCTCGACGATACTGAATGGAGCATCTGGGATGATGATCACGAGGCCCAGTTCCTGAATCTCTCCTCAGGCTCCCACACATTCTATGTGCAGGGTCGCGATGCCTTCGGTCGTGAAACGGAGGTTGTCTCCATCGACTTCAAGGTCCTCGCCCCGTACTACTTCAGGTGGTACATGATTTTGCTCTATTTGATTCTGGCAGGTCTTTTGGTCTATGGCATATCCATTTGGCGTATGCGCTCCCTGAAGCGTGATAAGATCATGCTTGAGAAGATTGTTGAGGAGCGTACGGCCGAAGTGAAGAGCGCCCAGAAACAGCTCATTAAGCAAGAGAAGATGGCTACCGTGGGTAAACTCACCCAGGGACTCATCGACCGCATTCTCAACCCGCTGAACTATATCAATAACTTCTCCAAGCTCTCCGAAGGACTTGTAAAGGATGTGAAGGCCAACATCGAGGACGAGGAGGAGCACATGGACAAGGAGAACTTCGAAGACACCATGGATGTGCTCGATATGCTTTCAGGCAACCTGCAGAAGGTGGGCGAGCATGGTCAGAACACCACCCGCACCCTGAAGGCCATGGAGGAGATGCTGAAGGATCGTAGCGGCGGCATTGTCGATACCGACCTCTGTGCCATCCTCCGTCAGAACGAGGAGATGGTGGGCACGTATTATGCCAAGGAGATCAGCGAGCACCACATCCGTACCGTGTTCGAATATCCCGATACGCCCGTCCATGTCAATGTCAATCCCGATTTGCTGAGCAAGGTCTTCATGAGCATGGTGGCCAACAGCGTCTATGCCGTTGTGAAGAAGTACCTGCGTGCCGCTTACGAGCCCGAGGTGTCCATCAAGGCCACCGTCAGCAATGATCGCGTTACCATCAACTTCTACGATAATGGTATCGGTATGGAAGAAAAGATTCTCGATAAGATCTTCGATCCCTTCTTCACCACAAAGACCACGGGTGAGGCAGCGGGTATCGGTCTTTACCTGAGTCATGATATAATCCAAAACTATGGCGGTGATATCACGGCCCGTTCTGTGAAGGACGAGTTTACTGAGTTTACCATCACCCTGCCCATACAAACAGCATCAGCTTATGGAAAAAACGATTGAAAAGCTAAGAGAGCAACTGCAGAAGCAGGAGAAACTGGCCTCACTGGGTATGCTTAGTGCAGGTATCGCCCATGAAATCCAGAACCCGCTGAATTTCGTCATCAATTTCAGTAAGATGAACGATAAGCTGCTCAGCGACCTTGAAGAACTCGTGGCCGACAATGCCGACAAGCTTCCTGACGACGATCGTGAGGATCTCATCGATATCATGGCCGACTTGAAGGAGAACATGGCCAAGATTGCTGAGCACGGCGAGCGTGCCATCAGCATCATTCAGGGCATCCTGTTGGTGTCCAGAGGCAAGGAGGGCGAGTTCATCCCCTCCGATGTGCGTAGGATTGTCAAGGAGTACACCTGGCTTTCTTATCACGCCATGCGCGCCAACCATAAGGACTTCAATGTCACCATCCGCGAGTCTTATCAGGAGGACATGCCTCTTGCGCGGGTCATTCCGCAGGATCTGAGTCGTGCTGTGCTCAATCTGGTCAATAATGCCTTCTATGCCATATGGCATAAGTCGCAAACGGCCGATGCTGCCTATAAGCCCGAGTTCTCGGTGAGTGTGAGCAGTCAGGCCGACAGCTTTACCATCACCTTTACCGATAATGGCGAGGGTATGACCGATGAGGTGAAGCAGCGCCTCTTCGAACACTTCTTCACCACCAAGCCAATAGGGCAGGGCACAGGTCTTGGCCTGGGCATTGTGAAGGATGTCGTCGAGAACCGCCATCATGGCACCATCGCCTTCAGCTCCGAAGAGGGCAAGGGCACCACGTTTACCATCACTATCCCCTTTAAGAAATGAACTTGAGGCGATTCCATATCATCATGCTGTTCTGGTTCTTCTGCGCCATGTCATTGCAGGCTCAGGAGGCCGATGGAGGCCGTAAGTATGTTACTGAGGCCGAGGCGGCGTATGATATAGGAAAGGTAGAGGAAGCCATGTCCATGCTCGAGGGTCGTGTGCAGAGCATGAGCAGCTCTTACCGACTCAGAGGCTACCGTCTGCTCTCGCTCTGCTGTCTGGCTCTCGATCAGCCCGATGAGGCCCGTCGCTATGCTACCCTCGTGCTGAAGGAGAATCCTTATTACACCCCCACCGTCGATTATTCCCCACGGTTTGTCGACATGATTGCTGAAATCCGTCAGGGACTCACTGCCACCATCACCACGGCCTCCAGTCAGAGTGAGAGTGTCAACGAGGCGCCTTCGCCCGTTACCATCATCACGGCCGAGATGATCGAGGAGTTGGGCTATAACAAGAGCCTCAATCAGATTCTGGCCGCCTATGTGCCTGGCATGGTCGAGGTCACCTCTTCTATTCCGGGTGAGAACCTCTCCATGCATAACGCCTATGCCAATGGTCAGGAACTCATTCTGATTATGGAGAATGGTCACCGGCTCAATAACCGTTTCTATAATGTCGGCGTCACGGGTTACTCCATCTCTACCGAGAAGATCGATCATATCGAGGTGCTCCGTGGTCCGGCCTCTTCGCTTTATGGTAATGTGGCCCTCTCGGCTGTTGTCAACATCATCACCAAGAGCGGTCGCGATGTCAATGGCATCAAGGCCCGTTATGGTAATGGTACCTTTGGTACCCACAGGGCCGATCTCACCATGGGCGGCCAGTTTATGGAGTTCGATGTGTTCGCCTGGGCATCCATCTATAAGTCCGATGGTGATCTGCGCCATTTCAATGACGATAAGGGCTATTATGCCGAATATCAGGAGAAGACGGAATATATTACCGATGAACTTATTACACGGAGACTGGCTTCACCCGATAAGATTTATATTTCAAGTTATCGGAATATGCCGGCATACGATCTTGGCTTTTCTTTTAAGTTTAAAGGTTTCGAGGCCATGCTCAGTCGTAAGAGTTTTACGAAGCTTTATGACATCTCCAGATTCTCAACCGGTTACGATTACGACCTTTATCCCACTGTTAATGACATGAAGCCAGGCAACTGTGTCGAGGAAACCCATATCGAGTTAGGCTACGCTCACCCCATAGGTAAGGTCAATCTCAAAGGCACCGCCTATGCTGACTGGCATAACACCAAGCAGTATGAGGTGTATTGCGATTACATGATAACCGATAGTCCGGTGTATGATTATGATGCAGGTGATTATGCCCGCGACGAGGATGGTAATTTGGTTTACCAAACAGAAGAGTATTATGGCAATTGTGCTTTTACATCCTATAAGGATAAAGCTTTCGGTGGTATTGTGAATGCCACAACCGATTACCGTTTAGGTGGCATGAGGGGAAACCTTTTGGCCGGTTGTCAGTACGAGCATACCATTCTCGACTCTCGATTCTATTTCTTGGGAAGTGATTTCAGACAAGTGGAATATGGTAATTATGGTTTCACCGGATTTTCCGAGTCGGGCGAGGAAGACAATCTGTCGTTCTATCTTCAGGGTAAGCATTACTTCACGCCGCGTCTCATTGCGAACGTCGGTTTCCGTTACGATGTGAAATACCGTCCGAAGGAAAACCTCACGGCCCTGTCACCCCGTCTGGCACTCATGTATTCGCTCAGCGATTATCTCACCCTGAAACTGTCGTATGCCCAGTCGTTCTCCGATCTGGCCATCTATTACCGCTATCTGTTCGGCGATATGTTCGATATGAATCCACAGCGCCTCTCGGCCTTTCAGTTTACGGCCATGGGAAAAGCCTCCCCGTTGCACCTTCAGTACGAGGTGTCCTTGTTCTATAATCATTACAAGAATTTTATGATGTGGTTCGAAAGATTCAGCACATCTACTGAAATGGTTGATATCAGCAACCAGGGCACTTTGAAGAATATCGGTATTGAGGTTACTGCTTCTTATGCCTACAAGCGTTTCTCTGCTAATCTCTCGCTCTATCATATTCACGATATCAGTTCGGAGTTTTATTATTTTAATGAGGCCGAGAATACGGTCAATAATGTGCCCCATTTCTCAGTCAACCTTCATGGCGCTTATAAGTTGGTGCAGACCGATAAGCATGAGCTGAAGGTGTATGCTCATCCGTATTATTCGAGTCGCAGGCTGAACTACACACCCTATAAAGCTACCGATTTTTATGTCGACGGCAAGTGGAAGCTCGACCTCGGCATGAAGTATAGTTTCCGTCATCGCCTCTCGTTCTCCGTCGACTGCGAGAATCTCTTCAATACCACCGACTATATTTGTGGTACCTCCGATCATTACAAACCCCTATTCGTGCGTGGTCGTAATGTCATGGTTTCGGTGGCCTATCAGTTCTGAAACGAATAAACCAATAAAAAAATAAACATCATGGCAAAGACTTCAAAACCCTCCGAGAACAACGAACTCGAGCAGTTGCGTGCCGAGAATGCCGCCCTGCGCGAGGAAGTCAGTCAACTGAAGGACGAGATGATCCGTCTCGTCAGTCGTAACCTCGACCTCACCGAGCGTTTCGAGGACGATGTCGACCTGCGCCGCCGTGTACAGGTGGCCCGCGAGATCTTCGATGGCAACATTGAGCGCCAGCGCAATGCCGACCTTCAGGACGACGGTCAGCTCCTGGCCCTCATCGAGATGCGTGTCGAGAAAGATATGCTTCATCAAGACCCCAATTTCGACACCGCCGCTCTGGCTCACCTCTTAGGCGTCAGTCAGGAGCGTCTCAGCCGCCTGTTCCATAAGCAGACTATCTATCGCACCCCCGAGGCTTATATCGACAATATCCGCCTCCTGTCGGCCATGCGCCTGCTGCGCGAGGAGCCCAACTACAACATTGCCGTCATAGCCGAGGAAGCCGGCTTCGGCAACGTGCGCACCATGCAGCGCCGTTTCCAGGATGCCGTAGGCATGACCCCCGTAGAGTATCGACTCATGATGACCCGCGATAAGTAGAAGATATGAGGAGATTCCTGGTCATAGCACTATTGCCGTTCTTCTGGGCCCTGCCGCTGCATGCTCAGGAGGACGATTCCCGTCAGCTCATCAATCAGGCCGAGCAGGCTTACGAGATTGGTCAGATAGAGGAAGCCCAGAACATGCTCCGAGGCCATCTCGAAGGCATGAACAGCACCCTGAAGCTCCGTGGCTATAGCCTGTTGTCGCTCTGCTGTCTGGCCCTCGATCAGGATGAGGAGGCCCGTCGTTATGCCTCTTTAGTGCTCAAGGAGAATCCCTATTACAGTCCCACCGCTGAATACCCGCCTCGATTCGTCGATATGATCACCGAGCTCCGTCAGGGGCAGATAGCCACCATCACCACGGCCTCCAATCAGAGTGAGAGCATCAACGAGGCGCCCTCGCCCGTAACCATCATCACGGCCGAGATGATCGAGGAGTTGGGCTATAACAAGAACCTCAATCAGATTCTGGCAGCCTACGTGCCAGGCATGGTCGAGACGTGCCCCAGGTATATAGGCGAGAATCTGGCCACGCATAGTGCTTATAGCTACAATCAGGAACTCATCCTGATTATGGAGAACGGTCACCGCCTGAACAGCCGTGAGGACAATATTGGCCCCACCAGCTATTCCATCTCTACCGAGAAGATCGATCATATCGAGGTGCTCCGTGGACCGGCCTCTTCACTCTATGGTAATGTGGCCGTAACAGCCGTTGTCAATATCATCACCAAGAGCGGTCGTAACATCAATGGCCTCAAGGCCCGTTACGGCAATGGCACCTTCGGCACCCACAGGGCCGACATCCTCTTGGGCACCCAGTTCATGGATGCCGACATCACCGCATGGGCGTCGATCTATAAATCCAACGGACAGATACGTCATTTCAATGATGGCGATGGCTATTATTCCGATATGTCCACCGAATGGAAAGCCCCCAGCGATTACGTCTTCTATGGTCCCGACAGGATTTACGTCGACAGTTATCGCAACTCGCCCTCCTACGATGTAGGTCTCACTTTCAGTTTGAAGGGCTTCAACCTCTTGCTCAGCCGCAAGAGCAGCAAGAAACTCCCTCCCGTAGCCAGTGCCATCGGTTACGATTACGATCTCTATCCTTACATCTATGGCATCATGCCGGGCTTTTGCAGTGAGTCTACACATGCCGAGCTGGGCTATAACCGCATGTTAGGCAGGTTCTCGCTCAATGCCTCGCTTTATGGCGACTGGTGTAATGCCAGCCGTTATGACATCATTTGCGATAGGCGTGTTCTTCAGTATCAAAAATACGACGAGGAAACGGGCGAAATCATTTGCGATGAAGATGTCAATCCGGTCGATTTTACATACGAAATCAAGGGTGAGTGGGAGTATGATAACTTTAAGGAAACCACGATAGGAACCATCGTCAAAGCCGGTACCGACTATCAGTTAGACCGCATGAAAGGTAGTCTGCTGGTGGGTGGTCAGTATGAGTCCTTCTCGCTCTATTCCTTGATCTACTTACATGGAATCGAGTTCGAGTCAGTTGATCATGGAGGCCCCACTACTGTCGACTATCTCAAGAATGCCAAGGAGCACACGCTCTCCTTCTTCCTCCAGGACAAGCATTATATCACGCCCAAGTTTATCGTGAACTTAGGCGCCCGCTATGATATCAAGAGCCGCGAGTTTAATAGTGTCAACGCCTTCTCGCCCCGTCTGGCGCTATTGTATGTGCCTAACAATAAGTTCAGCCTGAAGTTGTCCTATTCCGAGGCCTACGCCGACCTGGCCTATTCCTACCGCTATTACTTCCAGGATCGCGAATTCTCCGTCGATCCACTCCACACATCGGCTTTACAGCTCACGGCCATGGGAAAGGCGCCCCAGCTTCATCTCAACTACGAGGTTAACGCCTTCTATAATAAATACGACAATCTGCTGCAGTGGACCGTTAGGGATGACGCCCCGGTCAATGAAGATTATTCTCTCAATAACGGCTCTCTTACCTCTATCGGCCTTGAGTGCAGCGCCAGTTACTCCCATAAGCGTGCTTCCGCCAATCTCTCGCTCTATTATTGCAAGGATCTCCGTGCCAAGAATTACAACTATAATGAGAGCAAGAACGAAGTCACCGGCGTTCCCCACTTTACGCTCAACCTCCATGGTGCCTGGAAACTCATTCAGCAGAAGAATCACGAACTCAAGGTTTATGGCCATGCAGCCTATTCAGGCCGCAAACTCAACTATATGCCGCTCGAGGCGCAGGACTATTATCTCGATGCCAAGTTGCTCTTCGATCTCGGCCTGAAGTACAGTTACGGTAAGCATCTGCAGTTTGCGCTCGACTGCGAGAACCTCTTCAATACCGATCATTATGTCTGCGGTCCCGATCCCAAGTATCTCCCCCATTTCCAGCGCGGCCGCACCCTCATGGCCTCCCTCGCCGTCACTCTCTGAGCAAGCCCGAATGACCCACGCGCGCGAAAAAAATCAAATAAAATTTGGTTTTTTCCTGACAAATTCGTAATTTTGCCCCCAAATCAATTAAATTATAAACCAACCTGATAAAATGTCTGCTTGGCTCAAACTGAAAGCATTACTCAACGAAGATCCCGCTTTATGTCACCTCACAAAACTAAAACGGCGCACATTTCTTCCGGCAGAAGTAAACATTATTTATCAGCACCTAGGGCAGCCTTAAAGCTGCCCTTTTTCGTGCCTTTTGGCGCCCCTGGAGTTTCCTCCGAGCAAAGTCAGACTTTCCTCCGAGGAAACCTCCACTTTCCTCCGAGCAAACTCCAGGTTTCCTCCGAGGCTCGCGCGAGCGCATTTATATAACGATTCGTTTTGCAAAATAAATATACTATTAATAGCCCATAATACAGCAACTAATCAAGGAAAATCTCACAATCTCACAATCTCACATTTAATGGTTTTCATTTGCACCAACCCCAACATAACAATTATATATATTATAATATATTATATATAATATATTATAATATATATAATTTATATAAGATAAATTATGTTATCTCCTTCTCACCCTCTCCAATCTCAATTTCGTTCAAAGTGTACTTTTGAAAAAGGCAATTGTGAGATTGTGAGATTGTGAGAAAATGCGTGAAAAGAGTCAATCCTGACAGGGGACAGGTACATGTCAGGATTCTCAATACGGGGCCGCTGGTTTCTTTATTTCTTCGGAACTCGCGCGAGGGCTCATTTCTTTTATTCTTCTGAAAAACAAAAATAATTCGGCAAAAACTTGCGAATTTCAAAATTATTATTTACCTTTGCCCACGAAATGAGAATAGTATCACATAGACGGTTAGTTGAGTTCTACAGCTCGGAAGGGCATGGAGACTCACAGGCAGCTCTCGAACGCTGGTATGACATAGCCGAAAAAGCAGAGTGGAAGAACCTGTCGGATATCAAGGTTGATTTCCCTGCTACAGACTACGTTGGTAACCAGCATTACGTATTCAATATCAATGGGAATAAATATCGCATGATGGTAGTGGTTAAGTTCACGATTGGGCATATATTCATCCGATTTGTGGGAACCCATAGCGAATATGACAAGATAGATGCAGCAACAATTTAAATAAGGAGGAAAGAATATGAGTAAGATTACAAAGGAGAAATACGATTTTGCATTGGCACGCATTGAGGAACTGCTGCCATTGGTAGATGACAACACCCCTGCGAATGATCGCAATGCCATTGAGCTGACAATGATGTCGGACGTGGTGATAGAGTATGAGAAAGAACACTTTCCCATCGCTAAGCCTACCGTTGCCCAACTCATTCAGTTGTCGCTTGATGAAAAGAACATGAGCCAGAAGCAACTGGCAGAAGAGATTGGAGTAAGTCCGTCGCGAATTAGTGACTACATCTCCGGTCGTGCAGAGCCAACGCTAAAAATCGCCCGTTTGCTATGCGCTACGCTTGGAATTACACCAGCCGCTATGCTAGGCTGCTAAATTTCCTCCCTGTCAGGAGGATAATTAACCTTTTTAGCCGCTGAAGCAGGTACGCGTACGGCTGCCATCTACGACATGAACGGTCGCCAGCTCAATGCCAAGCCCAACAATGGCATCTATATCCAGAACGGCCAGAAATACATCGCCA
>JAEEGF010751560.1_pt1 | contig 13331 bp, 10 predicted proteins | sample 9134171 | NCBI WGS metagenome assembly JAEEGF01 (sample SAMN16246542, study PRJNA631951) | gut metagenome | biome: gut microbiome; feature: rumen; material: AP-attached | host: Bos | place: Iran: Karaj | collected 2018-10
CCCTCGCTATCCTTCGGCAGTAAGGCAGAGAAAAGGTCCCTGAGCCTGCCGAAGGGCCGCTACCCCCTCGCCTAGGGGCTCTGCCCCTAAAACCCCGAACCGCAGAAGGAAAACGGCAACGTTATTTCGAACAAAGAAAAATAATCTAGAGTAAAAAAGAAAAACGAAATTGATAAAGAATTGTCATTCTGGAGCGAAGCGATAGAATCCAAAGCGTTAAACAAAGTGTCACCCTGAGTCCCGGAACAAGTCCGGGATAAACAAAGTCGAACGGGTCTAAGCAACCGGAGAATGTTATGAGCAAATGGGAATGGAAGAAACTTGGTGAAGTTTGTGAGATTGTAGGAGGAAGTACTCCTAAAACAGGAGTAGAAGAATATTGGAATGGAAAAAATATTTGGATTACTCCTGCTGAAATAGGACGAGATCTATTTTTGAATGATAGTGTTCGTCATATATCCGATGCCGCTGTAAAAAGTGCAAATCTAAAACTAATGCCAGCAGGTACGGTAATATTGTCTTCAAGAGCTCCTATTGGTAAATTAGCGATTTCAAATGTTCCTTTTTATTGCAATCAGGGGTTTAAAAATGCAATATGTGGTGATTTATTGAATAATAAATTTTTGTTCTTTTATTTGTTATCAAGTACGGCTGAATTGGAATCATTAGGAAAGGGAACAACCTTTAAAGAAATCTCTAAAACTATTGTAGAAAACTTTCCTGTTCCTGTTCCCCCTCTTTCAGAGCAGAAACGCATAGTCAAATTCCTTGACAATGAATTTTCAAAAATAGACACGCTCAAAACAAACGCCGAAACCAACCTCAAAAACGCCAAGGAACTATTCGAAACCACCCTTGAAAAAGAACTGAACCCACTATCACGTCATTCTGAGCGTAGCGAAGAATCCAGTGCAGATTTACCCTTCGGCTGGGAATGGAAGAAAATGAGAGACGTGTGTGAAGTTACATCAAGCAAAAGAATATTTAAAGATGAATACGTTAAAAGGGGAATACCTTTTTATAGGACTAAAGAAATAAAAGAGTTATCTCATGGCGAACCATTATCTTTAGAATTGTTTATTTCAGAAGAAAAGTATAATCAAATAAAGCAAAAATTTGGAGTCCCTCAAATTGGAGATGTTTTGATTTCTGCTGTAGGTACAATTGGCGAAATATTGGTTATTTCAAATAACAATCCCTTTTATTTTAAAGATGGTAACATTATTTGGTTGAAGAATATTAGTTTATTTGATTCGATATTCTTAAAATATGAACTAAAATCGATTATTGATAGTTTAAAGGCAATGACAAGAGGCGCTGCATATAATGCTTTGACTATAGAAAAATTAAAGGAATGTAAAATTCCCCTCCCGCCTCTTTCCGTCCAGAAAGAAATCGTCGCCCGCCTAGACAAACTCTCCGAGAACGTCAAACGCCTCGAAGCAAACTACAAGCAAATCATCGCCAACTGCGACGAACTCAAAAAATCCATCCTCAAAAAGACATTTCAAAACGAGAATTGAGATCCTTCGACTTCGCTCAGAATGACACGTTACTTTTTCTAACCACTAATCACTAACCACTGCCCACTAGATTATGAACGAGTCCGATACCAGAAGAAAGAAGATTGACCCCAAGCTGAAAGAAGCCTTGTGGGAAGTGACGCCGGACAGCGCCATTTATACGGAGCAGTCTGCTTACGAAATCGCGCCGGGGCGAATCGGCCATGCCGAACGCAACCCCAAGAAAATCGACTACCTTCTGGTTTACAAGGGCATCAAGATTGCAATCGTCGAGGCAAAAAAGGACGAACTCGATGTAAGCGAGGGTGTGCCGCAAGCCAAGGAATATGCGGAACGCATGAACATCCGCTTCACGTATTCTTGCAACGGCGATAAAATCTGGGCAATCGACATGCAGACGGGTGAAGAAGGCTTTGTTGATGCCTTCCCGACACCGCAGGAACTTTGGAATCGGCTTTATCCTGAAAACAATCCGCTCCGCGACAAGCTGAATGCAGTTCCGTTCAACAGGGATGGCGGCAAGTCTCCCCGCTACTATCAGGAAATCGCCGTCAATAACGTCATGGACGCCATCTCCCGAAAGCAGGACCGCGTCTTGCTCACGCTTGCAACGGGAACCGGTAAAACTTACATAGCCTTCCAAATCTGCTGGAAAATTTTCAAGGCGCATTGGAATGTCGATGGAACGGAACGCTTGCCGCGCATCTTGTTCCTTGCCGACCGCAATATCCTCTCGAATCAGGCTCTCAATGATTTCGGGCAATTTGACGAAAATGCCATGTGTCGCATTACGCCGGATTCTATCGCCAAATCAAAAGGCGTGCCCAAGGGCCCGAGCATCTATTTCAGCATTTTCCAGACGATGATGACCTCGTTGAATGGAAAATTCGTTTATGAAAATTACCCCGAAGATTTCTTTGACCTTGTCATCATTGACGAATGCCATCGCGGTGCCGCCAATGACGAAAGCCGCTGGCGTGATATTCTTGATTATTTCCAGCGGGCGTATCACTTGGGCCTGACGGCAACACCCAAGAAAAATGAAAATGCCAACACCTACGAGTATTTCGGAAAGCCTGTCTATGTGTATTCGCTGAAGCAGGGTATCGAAGACGGTTTTTTGACGCCCTACCGCGTCCGGATTTCTTCTAGCAATATTGACAATTACATCTACGATCCCGAAGACGATGTAGAAAGCGGCGAAATTGACCCGAATAAAATTTATACGGAAACGGATTTTTATCACGGCAATATCAAGATTCGCGAACGCGATGAGTTTAGGGTTGAAGAATTCCTGAAACAGATTGACCCCGACGAAAAAACGATTGTGTTCGGTGCGACGCAGGCCCACGCGGCCATTCTGCGAGACCTCATCAATCAGCATTCTCGCAAGCCCAACGTGAATTATTGTAAGCGAGTCACCAGTGACGATGGCGACAAGGGCGAAGCCGATTTGAAAACTTTCCAGGACAATGAAAAACTGTTGCCTACAATTCTTACGACATCGCAAAAACTCTCGACAGGTGTAGATGCCAAGAATGTTCGCAATATCGTGCTGATGCGTCCTGTAAACAACATCATCGAATTCAAGCAGATTATCGGTCGCGGCACGAGACTTTTCGACGGAAAGTATTTCTTCACCATTTACGACTTCGTGGGCGCAAGCAGGAACTTTAGCGATCCCGAGTGGGACGGCGAACCGATTATTGATACGCCGGAACCGCCCGACGGTGGAAAACCTGATGGAGGCAACGGCTCTAGCGGCGGGCCACGCAAACCGAAACCTTGCAAAATCTGCGGCAATCTCCCGTGCACCTGCGATGCAAACGTGAAAGAAAAAAATTGCATTGAAATTAAACTTTCCGCAAACCATGTGCTCCGTTTGCAGGCTCAGTGGCAAGAAAAATTCATGTTCGATGGCGAACTCATAACGCTTGAACAGTTTATCAAAATCCTCTTCGGCAAGATTCCGGAGTTCTTCAAGGACAGTAAGGATTTGCGAGCCCGCTGGTCTGATCCCACAACCCGCGAAGCGTTGCTGCAGAACTTGAGCGACAACGGATTCAGCAAAGAAAGGCTCCGCCAAGTGCAGGCTCTGACGCAGAACGAAAAATGCGACCTGCTTGATGTGTTGGAACTCATCGCTTACAACAAAAGCCCCATGGAACGCGCCGAGAGAGTCCGCTTGATGCACGAAGAAATCCTGAACGAAATAACCGAAAAGCAAGCCCCCTTCATGGAATTCGTCTTGCAGCAGTATGTGGAAAACGGAGTCGATGAACTTTCGCTGAACCAACTGCCCGAACTCGTCAAACTCAAGTACGGCACCATCAAGGATGCCTGCGATAAAATGGGTGTGACCGGCAAGGATTTGAAGAAAATCTTCACCGATTTTCAGAAAACGTTGTACGTAGCGTAATTTTTGCAAGTGTCACTTGCAAAAAGAGATCGCGAACCAATTTTGCTAACAGTTGTTTACAGAACAACCTGTGATTCGGTCATATCGGCAAGCAAGCTTGCCGCTGCGACTCTCATGCTAACGGTTGTTTGCAAAATGAAAAATTTTTCTTGATATTTCACTTTCCCTAATTCTATTTGTTATATTGTAACAAGGCCGGCGGATTGCTGGTCTGCTCATTAAAGAGCCGTTTGCTATATCGTATTTTTTATATGACGTAGGAACGGCTCTTTTTTTATTTGAATTTAATCTACACAGAACAATCTGTGTAAAGGAGTAAAATGCAAGCAAACCACATCCCGTTTGAAAACTTGCCCATCACGAACCGCTTTATGTTCGCTTTAGTATTCAGCCACAAACACATTGCGAAACCTTTTCTTGAAGCTCTTCTCGGAATTAGGATTTTGGATTTGCAGGAACCTGAGCCGGAGAAATCCGCTGAAAGCAGTCCTTTTAGCAAAGGTGTCAGATACGATGTTTTTGTAAGGGAACTGGGTTCCGAAGGTGACGCTATTCGTACATTTGATATTGAGATGCAAATAGAAGATACCCATGAATTGCCAAAGCGTGCTCGCTATTACCAAGCTTTGTGCGACTCTGAAGCCTTGAACAAAGGGGAATCCTACCGCAATCTCAAGGAACAATATATCATCTTTATTTGCCCCGATGACATTTTTAAGCAGGAACGCGCCATCTATAGGTTTAAAAACATAGAAATCGGACATCCCGAGCACGAATTAGGCGACCAGTGTTTCAAAAATTTTATTATATTCAATAAGTACAAGGATGTCGCCGAGAAATCAGTCAAGGAGTACCTCGAATATTTCGCAACTAGCAAAGCGACATCCAAGGGAACTCAAGATGTCGAACGCCAGCGGCAATGGTATCTGTCGGACAATGAAACAAGGAAACGCTATATGACTTGGCAACAGGAATTGGATGACATGGTATATGAGGAACGCGAACGCACCAAAGCGGAGAAACGCCGTGCTGACGAAGCGGAGTCCCGTGCCGATAAAGCGGAATCCCGTGCTGACGAAGAAAAATCTCGTGCTGACGAAGCGGAATCCCGTGCTGAAAGGTACGAGAAGATACTCAAAGAACACGGGCTTCTTTAATTTTTCCGGTCGTCCTTTCTTAGTTTGCTAAGGATAGATTTGCAATATCAGCCTGTTTTTCTCAAAAAAAACGTTCAGCAATGTATTGATAACAAATGAATAACTTAAAAACAGATGTTCTTTTCACGGAGGGGCGTGCCGAAGCCGTGCCCTCTAGCAATTACCTCACCTTCACAGCCGAGGAGGACAACGCGTCGTTTTCGGCTGTAAATCAAACAAAAAAATTCCCGGATTTGCAATACTCGCTGGATAAAGGTGTGACATGGAATGCCATGAAAAAGAACACCCCGATTGTACTGAAAAATAAAGGGGACTGTGCATGGCTGAAGGGCGACAATCCAGAAGGTTTCTCGAAGGACCTGAAAAAAAAGAGCACTTCATTTATTCTAACTGGACGGATCGCTGCAAGCGGCAGCGTGATGAGTTTGATTGACGGAAAGGGGGAGGCTAAAGTCATCCCGAACGACTTCTGTTTCGCAAGATTGTTTCTTCATTGTGCGGGCTTGACGCAAGCTCCAGAATTGCCGGCGACAACGCTCTCAATGGGGTGCTATGAAGGAATGTTTTATGAGTGCTCTAGCCTCAAGCAAGCTCCTCAACTGCCGGCGACAACGCTTGCGATGGAGTGCTATTACGGGATGTTTATTGGTTGTACAAGTTTGATTAGCCCTCCACAACTGCCTGCAACGACATTGGCAGAAAGGTGCTACAGTTACATGTTTAATGAATGCACGGGTTTGACTCAAGCTCCAAAGCTGCCAGCCACCACGCTTGCTGAATTTTGCTACTATCATATGTTCAAGAAGTGCACTAGCCTTACTCAAGCTCCAGAACTTCCTGCAACCAAGTTGGAAGCATGCTGCTACAGGGGTATGTTCGGTGGTTGCATCAATCTCACGCGAGCTCCGGATTTGCCCGCTACTATTTTAGCGAATAGATGCTACTCTGGTATGTTTAAAAGCTGTACCAACCTCACGCAAGCCCCTCAATTGAACGCAATGACGTTGGATTGTTTTTGTTGCGAAGAAATGTTCGATGGTTGCTCCAATCTCACGCAAGCTCCGGAATTGCCTGCCACGACTTTGGCACAAGGCTGCTACTATTGTATGTTCAAGAAGTGCACAAGTCTTACGCATGCTCCAGAACTACCTGCAACCAAGTTGGAAAGAGCTTGTTACGAATGTATGTTCGAAGGGTGCAAAAGCCTCACGCATGCTCCGGAACTGCCCGCTACGAAGATGGCTAAAGAATGTTACTTGGAAATGTTTTATGGGTGCTCTAGCCTCAAGCAAGCTCCTCAATTGCCTGCCACAAAACTAGCTGACAGGTGCTACAGGGAGATGTTCCTAAGATGCTCCAGCTTGACTCACGCCCCGGCGCTCCCTGCTAAGAAATTATACACACAGTGCTACGCTTGGATGTTCCTGGGGTGCACAAGCCTTACGCAAGCTCCAGAACTGCCAGCCACAAAATTAGCCGACAAGTGTTACGCTTGGATGTTTCAGGAGTGCGTGAGCCTTACGCAGGCCCCAGAACTGCCTGCTACGACCTTGGCCGTTGAATGCTATTGGGCAATGTTCCGCGAGTGTACTGGTCTCGTACAAATTCCCACACTTCCCGCTACCACATTAGCAATGGATTGCTACAAGGAAATGTTCGAGGGGTGCACAGGCCTCGATGGCTAGCTTAATCAATTTGTTGCGGCTCACACCTGCTTCTTCGAAAATTTGAGTATATTACAAGAAGTTGTTGCAGGTGTTTATGAGAAAAAAGTTCATGGTTGCTTTGGGAGCGGTTTTGTCGGTGGCTTTGGCGGCTACCCAGTCGTTCGGTGCCGTGTATTACGTGGCGACCGACGGCAGCGATAGTGCGGCGGGCACAAAGGACAAGCCTTTCGCGACGCTCAACAAGGCAAATACGGTAGTGCATGCGGGCGATACCGTCTGGATTCGCGGCGGCATTTACGACTTGCACGACACCGTCTTTTACGAACGGTACAAAATGACTGCGGGCATCCTGTTGACGGCGAGCGGCGAGAGCGACGACAATCGCATTCATTACCTTGCGTATCCGGGCGAGCGGCCGATTTTTGACGCGGCGAATCTCCCGGTGGCCATTGGCACGGACCATAGCGACGGGACGCCCGAGGGGGCGATGTACACCTCGCCTATCGTGATTTCGGCGAAGTTTTTGCATTTGAAGGGAATCGAGGTTCGCAACACGCCGATGGTGCACAATTCGAATTCCGGCGTTTTCCTTTACGCGAGCAAGCATATTTTCTTGGAACAGATGGAAAGTCACCACAATGCGGGTCCGGGATTTTTCGCGAACGACGGCGCCAACGATGGCGGCGGACATATCTTCTTGAACTGCGACGCGCATGACAATTACGACCCCACGGGTTGGCAGGGCGACGGCGAGAATGCCGACGGTTTCGGGGCGCATTACCAGAAGCCTGGCCAGGGCGATACGACGAAGTTCATCGGGTGTCGCGCTTGGTGGAACAGCGACGACGGTTTCGACTTCATCAATCAGGAATTCCCTGTGGTTCTGGAGAACTGCTACGCCATGGGGAACGGCTACAGCGATTACGGGCGTGGCAACCCGAAAAACGGGAACGGTTACGGAATCAAGATGGGCCAGAGCACGTATGGCACCGGGCATCATACTATCAAGTTCTGCGTCGCCTGGAAAAACAAATCTTCGGGCTTTTACGCGAACTACACCAATGCCGGCAGCAAGTGGCTCAACAACACGTCTTACATGAACGAAGACCGCGCCTACAGCATGGCATCGACGCTCTACGACGAAGACGGCAAAACTCGCCTTGCCGAGGTGGCCCCGCTTACGGGCGACAACGCGCACGTGCTCAAGAACAACATCGCATTCCCGAATAAACTATCACAAATCGGGGAATGCTGGGAAAAGATATCGAGCCAGAACATCGACCATTATGTGGATTGCCCGGCTGGCGAAAACAATACTTGGAATTTGAAGCTGGACTTGACGGAAGACGATTTTGAGAGTCTTGACGATCCGAGCATGACTGTTACGGGAAAAGACCTCTCTACGATTGCGGGAATTTTGGGCCCGCGCAAGGCCGACGGGAGCTTGCCCAACGTAGATTTCCTGAAACTCAAAAAAGGAAGCCGAGCCATCGACAAGGGCGAAAATCTAGGCTTCCCGTTCGTTGGTAAAGCACCAGACCTCGGCGCTTTCGAATACGGACTTTCGAGCAGTTCCGTGGCGCCTTCGAGTTCTGCCAGCGTTTCGTCGAGTTCGGGCACGACATCTATCGCAACTCGCTTAGACAGTTTTGTGAACGCATCGGGTTTGGCAACGGTGTTCGATTTGCAAGGCCGCTACTTGGGAACTTTACAGATTGAACGCTTACCTCCGGGCGCCTACTTGGTGCGGCTTGGACGTACTTTCCAAAGAGTGAATGTAAATTAATTCGAATTAATTTTCACGCAGCGAATGGACAAGAAGTCGTTCTCGCTTTCTGCACAAGTTGGTTTTGGCTGCTCGGAACCTTTGCTTGTTAAAATTTTTACGGGACAGTCGTTGTTTTGTGCATCTGTTGAGGATGTCCAAAAATGTGCGGATTCATCTATCCCTTCAAATGACATTAATTTGGCATAATAGATGCCTGGATAATTTGTTACAAAGTCATCAGGTTCTTTTGGCCATTCCTCGGCTGTTGGCAGGCGCCATCCTGTAGGGCAAACGTATTTTGCTTCGGACAACTTGTATAAGGCTCCGTACTCTTTACAATTATTCCGGTCATTTTTGTAACACTCGCTGTATTCTGATAAAATGCGGAGATTTTCGGCCATCCAAATGTGGTCGCCGATTTTTATGGTTTTATAGAGTTCCCCGTCCCGGTTATCTCTCAAGATAGAATTGCTTGACGTCACGGAAATGCTGGAGTCGATAACGATGGAGTCGTTGTAGGTTATCTTTGGCGGATTGCATGTTATAATTATGACTGATGGAGGGGGTGGAATGCAAAGACTGTCACGAAAGATTTCTTTTTCTCCAAGTGTTACGTTGACGGTATCGCCAAATTTGGTTAGGGTTATAACTCTTGATTGTGCTCCGCTTTCAGGGCAACATCCGTTTATATCCCATCTGGAATTCCATGATGAACTGCTTAATAAAAACGGAATGGCGATGCTGCTTGACGAGAGTGGAATAGCAGAGCTGCTTGATGAGTGGATTTCGGTTTTGCTGGATATGGAATCAGATGTTGCGATGGATGACGAACTTTCTGGAGTTGTTTCAGGAAACGCGGGGCTTGACGAAGAATCGTCGCATGCTAAAAATACAAGCGATATGGCGACAAGATATGCCAAAATTTTTTTCATAATTCCTCCTCTTTTTTTCTTTAATCTTGTATTGGGGATATCGTTGTTGCTGCCGGCAGGATTTTTTTGCTGATGTACTCTTTGTATTCCACGGAGCCGCATGGCGTCATGGCTTCGTTGAGTGTACTTGTTATGACGATTTCTGGTTTTTCGGAAAGTTCTCCGCAGTACGAGAATAGGAATCCGACGTGCATGTCGAATGGTCTTGGCTCGTAATCGCAGTTGTCGTAGAATGTTGCGACTGTGAGGGTGTCCTTCGAAATTTTTGTGAGGACGTGTACGGCAGGCGAGGTTTCGTTGATGTTCAGCACGTAGAGAGGGCATCCATCGGAACTCGCGAGCGTTCCTCCCATGAATTTAGACGTAATAGAGTATATTGAAATCGCGTTGGCCAGATTATCGTCCGTTATTTTGTACAATCCGTTAGACGCAAAAGGCGGAAGGTCTGGCACTTCGTTGCATGAATTTTGTGATAAATCGCAAGATTTATATGTGACGTTATATGCGAGAACGTTCTCGTCGAAGGTGACGCCGGGAACCTTGTATTTCTGAAGGTAATAATCAAGAGTTTGTTCGCTGTATGGATCATTGCCTGCATGTCCAATACTCCCTTCATGGGGGGCTGGGGAGCCTGCATTTGAACTGGCTGGAACGGTGCTTGCGGATTTGGGTTGCGGGGCCCTGCTTGAGGACATATGCTGAGACCTCTTGCTTGAAGACGAATTCTGCGGGAGATGAATTTGTTCTTGAGACGAGTATGCGGTTGATGAAGAGGTCTCTATGCCGATAGAGGAACTGGATTCGTCGTATCCTTGGGCGAACTGGTTGGGCTCTTCGGCTGTACCGGTAAATATCGGATTTTCTGATGTGCAGGCGATTACGCAAAAAACCGCCATGGCGGGGACGCTGGAGCTAAAGATTTTTGAAAACAACTTAATCATCATTATTCTCCTTGGCGTTTCGTGTCAGCGGAAACAACTGTAAATTTAATCTGTAAACTTGGTTGATGTTTTTATCGCCGGCTGCGATGCTTACGATTTTTCTCCGGCATTCGTCAAGCTCTTTGACGATTTGTTCGTAGGAATCCTTGGAAATTCCCATGGTGATGCCGCTGAAGTTCCTTTCTGCCTTGGCCAAGTTGAGCGACTTTTCTGCAATTCTTGCCATTTCGCGGTGCATTTCACGGATGGCGAGGCGTGTCGCTTCTGGGGAACCCTTGATGGATGTTTCGCTTTGAACGTAAGTGTTTTCGCCGGTCTTTTTCAAGAAACCCGCTTTCGTCAAAAAATCGAGCGATTGCTTGACGTCGTAAGCGGAAATTTCCGGGTAGCATTTCTTGGCGAGTTCTCCGGGGGTGGCGCCAGGCATTAGCGGGGCGAGTTCTCTCAAGACGGGGTTTTTCCAGGATTCGTAAAAATCGAACAGGTCGCCCTCGATGACTCTGACCTTGTGTTCCTTGGCGATGGCGAGCATTTCTGCGTAGGCGACTTTCTTTTTATCGTCGTCGGTTTCTTGCCCGAACTTGACCATGGCCCTGAAGTAATCCATTTCGAAACCGACCAGCCCCATTGCCTGCCCGGTGCGTTCAACGCCGATGCGGCTGAGGTTGCTTTTGCCGTCGCAGACGACCTTCATGTACGAAGACGACGTGAATCCGGCGTTTTTGGAAAACTCACGCCACGAAAAAACATGGCGAAGTTTGCGTTCTTCGTAGAAATCCCGCATGTATTGGCGGAAATCGGAATATTCAATAATCGGTTTCATCTAACTCTTAATATAATTTTTTGAAGGCGAAAAAGCAATTTTTGATGCAACAAAATTTTGTAAAAATGGGCAAAAACTCAATTTCTTGAATTATATTGGATTATTTTCTGTTCTATATGCAACATTTGGCGCGCCAATTAACCGAAAATTTTTTGTTTTTGGAATTATACGTGCAATTTTTTCACGTTTTGAGGGAAATAATATATTTTCTTCTTTATGAGTGTATTTGGATTCTATGCGGAAGTCAATGTGGGGTGCGCATGCATTTTGATGCTGTTGCTTTACAGCATAAAAAAATTGCCGACGCCGCAGATGAAACACTCTCTTTTCCAGAATTTGGTGTTGTGGCACATCATTTATTTCATGAACGATTCCGTTTGGGCGCTTGTAAACGATAGCGTTTTCCCGAAAAATACGTTTAGCGTTCTTGCCGTGAATTTTCTCAACGCCGTGATTTTGGCAATTGTCGCCTACAGTTGTTTCTTGTTTGCCGAAATCAGCACGCGACCGGAGATGACCCGCTTGCAGATTCATCAATTCGAGGTGAAGTTGCGGATTCCGATTGTGCTACTGTCCTTCGCTTTGCTTGTGTCTTTTGCTTTTGCTCCGGATTTTTGGCTTGAAGAAAATTTGGAACCGCGTTTTTTCTATTATGTTGTCTTGGCATTTATCCCTGTGGTCTATTTTGTGTCGGCGACGGTTCGCGGCCTTGTTCGCGGGTGCTCGTTGCAGAATAGCCCGAACCTGAAAACGTTTATGATTGTGGCCAGTTACACGCCGGGCTGCATTATTGCGGGCGGAGCGCAAGTTTTCTTTGCCCTCACGACGCCGATATTCTGTTTCTGGTGCACGTTCATTATTTTGTTTGTCTATTTGCATTTGCAGAACCAGATGATTTCGACGGATTCCTTGACGATGCTCAACAATCGCAACAGGCTGAACCATTATTTGCATCAGGTGCGTGACTTGAAAAATTCGTTTATATTGATGGTTGATATTGATCACTTTAAACAGATTAATGATACTTACGGCCATGTCGAAGGCGATAGGGCGCTTGTCCTTGTTTCGCAGGCGTTAAAGAAGGCTTGCGAACGTGTGAGTTTTTCGATATTCCTTTGCCGTTATGGCGGTGACGAGTTCTTGTTGATTGCGCGGACGGATTTCCCAGAAAAACTGGTTGAACGCATTCATGATTGTTTGCAAGAAGAAATTGAAAATAAGGGTCGTTCGCTCTCCTACACAATCGAGGCCAGCATGGGTTTTGCCCGTTGGAACGGCGATATCAATAGCTTTAAAGATTGTGTGATGCACGCCGACAAGAAAATGTACGAGGATAAGCGCGCTAGCTAATGCCTGATTAGCAATCACCCTTCCAGTTTGTTTTTAAGGTAATGTCGCGACGTCCATGTGAAATACAGGATGTCTGCAATGACTAGCGCGATGGCGCAGGCGAGAAATACGGGGCGATGCATGCCGAAGTAGTTCGCCATGGCGCCACCGGTGAGAATCCCTGCTCCGATGCCGATGTCCCAGCCGCTGAGGTACGTGCTGTTCGCGGTGCCGCGTTGATCGTGGCGGGCGAGGTTCACGCACATGGTCTGGTAACCGGGGAAGATGAGTCCGAGGCTTGTTCCGATGAGGAATGCCGCAATGAAGAATGTGGCGACTCCGTGACTGAAAGTGAGGATAAAGTATGCGATGACATTCAGCGTCATGCCGGTGCCGACGAGGTGGATGAGGTAGCCACGGTCGATGAGGCGGCCCGTCATGATGCGGTTCAAAATGAGGCCTGCGGCGATAAGGGCGTAAAACCAGCCCGAACCGCCGATGCCGAGTTCCTTGGCGTAAAGGGCGATGTAGTTGGTGACCGGGCCGTAAGCGAAACCGACAAAGATGAAGTTTGCAAACTGCGGGACGGCACGCGTGAGGAAGAACCGGTCGAGCGAAAGCGGGGCGTGCGGTTTTTTCTCTTTGCGGGGAACGCGTAACGTCTGCACGAGAATGAGGCCGATGACGCAAAGGGCGATGGAAATTGCAAAGACGATGGTGTCGCCGAATGCTTCGTAAAGAAACATTCCGGTCATGGGACCGGTGGCGAAGG
>JAEEGF011088938.1_pt1 | contig 13331 bp, 9 predicted proteins | sample 9134171 | NCBI WGS metagenome assembly JAEEGF01 (sample SAMN16246542, study PRJNA631951) | gut metagenome | biome: gut microbiome; feature: rumen; material: AP-attached | host: Bos | place: Iran: Karaj | collected 2018-10
CGTGCTCGGCAACAATTGGGCCGGGCAAGAAGTATTGTGCAGTCTCTTGGAAACGGTCGGGATGCTCAGTGGTCAGGTAGCGAACGCTGCCATGTTTCGAGCATTCGCGCTCAATGTCAGTGTGGCGCAGGAAATAGTTTTGCAGACTGGAAGCCACATAGTCGCCTTGAGGCACCAGGCGAACACCCTGTGGAACATACTTCACGATCTTAGGCATCAGCAGCGGATAGTGTGTGCATCCCAGAATGATGGCATCTATCTGCGGATCAAGGCGCATCAGTTGGTCGATGCGCTTTTTTACGAAGTAGTCAGCACCTGGTGAGTCGGCCTCGCCTGCCTCGATGATGGGCACCCACAGCGGACAGGCTACGCCCGTTACGCTGATGCCGGGAAACAGTTTGTTGATTTCCAACTTATAGCTCTCGCTGCGAACAGTGCCTTCTGTGGCCAGCAGGCCTACGTGCCGGCTCTCTGTGAGTGTGCCGATGACTTCGGCCGTCGGGCGGATGACGCCCAGCACGCGGCGAGGGGCTTCTGTCGGGGCAAACAATGGCGAGTCGGGGCTGTTCCATTCGGGGAGGTCATTCTGCTGAATGGAGCGCAGGGCCTTTGCCGAAGCGGTATTGCAACCCAGGATAACGAGTTGGCAACCCATTGAAAAAAGTTTCATGACAGCCTGGCGCGTGAACTGATAGACCACGTCGAACGAACGCGATCCATAGGGTGCACGTGCATTGTCGCCCAAGTATAGGTAGTCGTACTCGGGCAGCAGTTGGCGGATGCCATGCAGAATTGTCAGTCCGCCGTAGCCAGAATCAAATATTCCAATGGGACCCATCTACGTAGTTGCGAGTTATGAGTGACAGAGGGTAGGTTTTCACCCCCACTCTTATTCAACAGCCTTGAGAATCTCCTGTGTAATGTCGTCGCCCAGCGTTGTGTCGGCATAGGTCAGCGTGTTGTTGTCGCTGTTCAGGATGAACGCATAGCCATGCTGCTTGCCGATGTTACGCACTGCCGTCACCACCTTCTGTTTCAGCGGAGCCATGGCATCCTTACGAGCTTGTTCGAGCAGGCGGTTGGCCTCTGCCTTGAAGGCGATGTTCTTCTGCATCATGTCGGTAAGCTCGGCCTGACGCTTCTTGTAGATGGAGGGAGCCAGCGAGCGCTGATTCTCAAGAAATTCCTCGTACTTTGTGTTGAACTCTTCTTCGGTCCGCTTCATCTCTGCATCATACTGTGCGCGCAGCGAGGCGATGTTCTTTTCCACTTCGTCCATGCCCTTCATCTGTTGGAGTACGGTGTTATAGCTGAAATAGGCAAAGAGAGCGGTGCGTTCCGGTGCGTCGTTGTCTTGTGCTGAGGCTGCGAAGGGCAGCAATGTGAGCAGGCAGAGCACCAGTCTGCAGGCCATGTGGCGTGATGTGTGGAGTTGCATAGTCGTCAAAAAATAAAACGGGGTATGCGATAGAGTGTCTCATATCGCATACCCTAGGTTGATGGTTTTGGCTTATTTCAGTTTCAGCACCTCAGTCTTGCATTCGCTGGTGACGTCGGTGACGAGAGTCGAGCTGATGAAAGGCATCGAACCCTTCATGACGATGATGGAGTACTTGCCGTTGTTACCCACATTCTCGATGGCCTTGGCCACCTTGGTCTGTATCGGGGTGAGCTTCTCCTGCTGCTGCTGCGACAGTTCCTGCTGAGCATCCTGCTGGGCCTGCTGAATCTTCTGCTGCAGTTCCATGAGGCTCTGTTCGGTCTCCTGCTGCTTTGTGGCGTTCATGGTTGACTTAGTCTTGTCGTATTCCTCAGCCTTGCGCTGGAACTCGGTGTACATCTCCTGCAGTTCGTTGTCCTTCTGCTTGGCGAGTGCCTGCAGTTCGCCCTGTGCCTTTGCGTATTCAGGCAGGTTCTGAGCCACTGCATCGTAGTCAACACATCCGATTTTCTGTGCCTGCATAGCCATCGGGGCCAGCAGCATCAGTGCTAAAAAGATCTTTTTCATTTTTGTTTGCTTGTTTGTTTTGTTATTGTTACTTTGTTATCTTGTCACTTTGGAACATTATTGTCCATATCCGAGCTTCTGGAGCACCTCGTTTGAGATGTCGACCGAAGGAGAACCGAATATGATGCCTGCAGCTTCGCTGGCGCGGTCGAGCACCAGACTGTAGCCACGAGTCTCGGAAATCTCCTTCACGGTGTTGTAGATTTCCTCCTGAATAGGCGACATCAGGCTTTCACGCTTCTTGAAGAGTTCGCCCTCGGGTCCGAAGTACTTGCGCTTCAGGTCGCTGGCTTCCTTCTCCTTCTGCATGATGGCATCCTGCTTGTCCTTCTTCTGCTCTTGCGAGAGGAACACCACCTCGTTCTGGTAGTTCTTGTACATGGTCTGTGCCTCTGTGTTCAGGGCCTCAACCTCGGCCTGCCACTTCTTCGACACTTGGTTCAGCTGTTCGTTGGCACGCTCGTAGGCGGGGATATTTTTCAGGATGTACTCCATGTCGAGCAATGCGAACTTCTGTGCGCTAGCTGTCAGCGAAGCCACTGCAAAGAGGGCTATCATCATTAGTTTCTTCATATTCGTTACCTCCATTATTGGTTATTACTCATTTCGTATGACTATTTACGCAGCAAAAAGTTGCGCTTCGTTTAGTTTTTTTAACCACTCGAACCATTCAAGCCTCTCGAACTATTCGAACCATTCGAACCATTCGAACAACGCGTAGCGCTTAGAACTCCTGTCCGAGGATGAAGTGGAATTGCGATCCACCCTTCTGCATGGTGCCGTTCGTATAGACCTTGTCGAAGCCATAGGCCCAGTCGATACCCATCAGACCCACCATAGGCAGGAAGATGCGCACACCCACACCGGCAGAGCGTTTCACGTCGAAGGGGTTGAACTTCTTCGTGTCCACCCAGGCGTTACCAGCCTCGAGGAAGCCCAGTCCGTAGATGGTGGTATTACCGAGCATGAAGGGATAGCGCAGCTCCAGCGTGAAGCGGTCGTAGGCATAGGCATTGTAGTAGCTGCTGGTACCAGCCTCATAGGCAGCGGTATTCGAGAGCGAACCGTTCTCGTAACCGCGCAGGGCGATGGTTTCTTCAGCATAGCCGTAGCTGTAGCCGCTCATACCGTCACCACCGACGTAGAAGGTTTCGAAGGGCGACTTCTTGTACTTGTTGTAGGCACCCAGGATACCCAGTTCTACACGTGTCATCAGCACAAAGCATTTGTTGCCACGAGTCAGGGCCGTGTAGGTGCGGCTCTTGAATTTCCACTTATGGTACTCAATCCAGCGGTACTTTTCCTGCTGTTCGCGTGAGAAGTTGGCCGATCCACGGTTTTCTTCGCGTGCCAGGTTCTGGTAGTCCTTGCCATCCCATAGCGACCATGGCGGCGTGAGCTGTACCGATGCCATGAACTCCGAACCGCTGCGCGGGAAGAGCTGGTTGTCGGTCGACGTACGGCTGAGCGACAGGCTCATGTTCAAGTTGTTCGAGTTACCATTGCTCATGATGGCGAAGTACTGCCAGTTTTTGAGCGAGTAGCGCGTGTAGGCCAGCTGTGCCGACAGCACGAAGTAGTCGTCAGGCCAGCGCAGACGCTTACCCCAACCCAGCGACACACCATAGAGTTTGATGTACTTGTCGGGGTCGTAGTAGTTCTCGTAGTTGTTATAATAGTAGTTGTTGCCATAGATGTAGTTCATGTAGTTGTTCATGTAACCACTATTATAATAGGTGCTAGAGACGTCGCTCTGCTTCGAGAAGAAGGCACCCACCGAGAACTGTATGGGGCGCTTGCCGCCAAACCAGTTGGTGCTGTACGAGGCATTGTACGATTGGTAGTAGCGACCGTTGGTCTGGGCTCCGATGGACAGCACCTCGCCATCGCCGATGGGCATGATGCCGCGATGTTCGCGGTTCTTATGGAAGAGGTTTGCCATGGAGAAGTTATTCAGTTTCAGTCCGACGCGGCCGATGATACCCGTCTGTCCCCAACCGAGCGAGAACTCTACCTGGTCGTTCGACTTCTGCTCCAGTTCCCAGTTGATGTCCACCGTTCCGTCTTCGCCATGAGGCTTCACTTCGGGGTTCACCTTTTCAGGGTCGAAGTGTCCCATCGAGGCCAACTCACGTGCCGAACGCATCAGGGCATCCTTCGAGAACAGGTCGCCGGGCTTTGTGCGCAGCTCACGGCGGATGACGTTCTCGTAGAGTCGGTCGTTACCGTTGATGCGTACACGGCTGATGTGTGCCTGCGGACCCTCAGAGATACGCATCTCGAGGTCAATGCTGTCGCCCACGATGTTCATATCGATAGGATCAAGCGAATAGAACAGGTAGCCGTTGTTCCAATAGTTGTTGCCCACGGCATCGTCGTCCTCCGTGAGGCGCTTGTTCATGAGCTTCTGGTTATAGACGTCGCCCTTCTTCATGTCGAGCACGCGCGAGAGGTAGTCGGTCGAATAGACGGTGTTACCCACCCAGTTGATGTTGCGGATGTAGTATTTCTTACCCTCGTCCACCTTCACGTAGACGTTGACGTGCTTTGGATCGACGTTCCAAACGGAGTCCTCCAGAATGACGGCATCGCGATAGCCGTACTCGTTGTACTTTTCGATGAGTTTCTTCTTGTCTTCCTTCCAACGCTCGGGCGTGAACTTCTTGGCTTTCAGGAAGGACGACAGCTTGCCAGCCTCGTGAGTCTTGGCGAAGGCACCCTTCGAGAACAGACCGCCCTTGATTTTCTTGTCGGTCAGTTCGCTGTTACCATCGATGATGATCTGGCGTACTTTCATCTTCTCCTTCTTGTCGATGACCACGTCGAGGATGACACTGTTACGCTGAGCCACGTCTTCACGCTGCAGAATTTCGATGTCGGCATTCTTGAAGCCTTTGTCGTCGAAGTATTTCTTGGTCAGGATCTTCGCGCGGTCAATCACGTTGGGGTGAATGCTCATGCCGGTTGTCATGCCGAGCTTCTTCTCCAGGTCTTCGCGCTCCGACTTCTTCACGCCGATGTAGTTGATGGCCGACACACGTGGACGCGAAGCCAGATGGATGTGCAGATAGATGCGGTTGCCCACGATAGAATCGGCGCTGATGGAGACGTTCGAGAACAGTCCGTGGCGCCAGTAGCGCTTCACGGCATCTGTTATCTGCACGCCGGGAACCTCAATTTCCTGTCCTACAGAGAGTCCGCTGATGCCGGCAAGGGCATAGTCCTCGTAGCCATCCATACCCGATATGTTGATGCCTCCCAGCACGAGCGTGCGTGGCGAGCCTGCATACGAGATGTCGGGGTAGGTGATGACGTCCTGTGCCGACACGTTCAAAGTAACAAAAAGCGATAAAAACAGAGAGACCCACCCCCAGCCCCTCCCTATCTGGAGGGGAGTGAATAGTCTTGCAGGTATGTATTTACTACATGTTTTCATATCTTCTTTATTCGTCTTTTCTTAAAAAGGTGATTACTCCCCGCCCTACAGGGAGGAAACGGGTGAAGGGCCTTCTGCCTCTTCCACCTGTTCTTCGGTCTTGCCGTAGCGGCGCTGGCGCTGCTGGAAGCTTTCTATGGCGCGATGCAGGTCCTCCTCGCGGAAGTCGGGCCAATAGGTGTCGCAGAAGTAAAGTTCCGAGTAGGCAATCTGCCACAGCAGGTAGTTGGAGATGCGCAGCTCACCACCCGTACGAATCAGCAGGTCGGGATCGGGCATGAAGTTGGTGGCCAGATGTTGGCTGATGGTTTCTTCGGTGATGTCCTCAGCGCGGATGCCGCCCGTCTTCCAGTTCTTCAGGATGTTCTCGGGCAGTTCCTCCATATCGTGTACTTCGGTGACGATTTGCCTGACGGCCTCTGTGATTTCCCAACGGCTCGAGTAGCTCAGGGCCACTACCATAGTCATCTTGTCGTTCTTGGCCGTGTGTTCCTCGGTCTCGCGCAACTTCTGCTGCACGTCGTCGGGCAGGCGCTTCATATCGCCAATGACGCGGAATCGCACGTTGTGCTTCATGAAGATCTCATCTTCGAGCGATGCCAGCACCAGTCCCATCAGGGCCGATATCTCGTCGGCGGGACGGTTCCAGTTCTCGGTGGAGAACGTGTACAGGGTGAGGTATTTCACGCCCAGCCTGACACACTCGGCGGTGATGCGCCTGACGGTCTCCACGCCAGCCTGATGTCCGTAGCTACGGGGCTTACCTTGCTGGGCTGCCCAGCGTCCGTTGCCATCCATGATGATGGCTATGTGTTGCGGTATGTTCATATCAATTTTCATCTGCATTATGACAGGTGCGGCAGCGCGCCATGAAACTGTAGGTCAGCGTCACCTGCAAGGCCTGGTAGCAGTCGGTGTTCTTGAAGGCGCCTGTCGATTTGATGTTGTATGGATCTTTCACGCCGTCGAGTTCGTCGCTCAGCGAGAAGTGGATGGCCCACTCCACACCAAGGTTCAGTCGGTCGGCGATCTTGTATTTCACGCCCAATCCTATGGGCACGTTGCCTGTGAAAGTGCTCTTGCCGCCTCCGTTGACGAAGGTTCCGCCCAGTCCTCCGAAGATGAAGGGCACCAGGCGCTTCGCACCGCGGTAGTCGCGGCCTGTGCCATAGGGCAGGAAGTTGTATTCGAACACGGCGCTCACGTCCACCAGCGTGTTGCTGAACGTGTAGGGCAGGCCTTCGCGGGTGGGCGACAACTGGTCGTCGCGGAACTCTGGCAGGTAGGACTCGGCATCGGCCGACGAACCTTTCAGTTTGCCCCACGAGGCATTGAACTTGAATCCGGCCCAAGGGTTCAGCAACCGGCGTGCCACAACCGATGCCATCGGCTGCAAGTCGCGTGTCAGTTTGCCGTTGAAGTCACCCAGATAGCCCGTCAGACCAGCACCTCCGCCAATCTCCATGAGGTATTCGGGGTCGCTTTGTGCTCGCAAAGTAGTGGTGAAACAACACAAAGTAAAACAGGCAATGAGGCGTACCACCACATTGCTGACAGTTCTGCTATGTATTGTCGTCGTCACCTTGTTACTATGTTACCTTGTTTACTTTGTCACCCACACCTGCTTGCCTTCGTCTACGATGAGGTAGAGGTTGGCATCGTCGGTCACCATTGTGCATTTGTCGGTGCAGCTGAAGCCTGTAGGCAGGGTATAGCGCTTGCTCTGCTGCCAGGTCAGTCCATTGTCAAGGCTCTCGTAGAAGCAGGAATAGGGTTCGGCCGTGGCTTTGCCTAAGGCTTTGCCGCCGATGGCCAGCAGACACTCGTCGAAACTCACCACCTGCAGACCGCTCATGCGGGGCAGCAGGTTGGCCGACGTGATGCCTTCCTGTGTGTGGAACATCCATTTGTAAGTCTCGCTGTCCTCGCCACTTTCCACGATGCGGCTCCATACCATTGCGGTAGCATCGTCGGGGTAGGTTTCCACGCTGCGGTTGCCCACCAACACGAGTCGCCGAGCAGTGGCATCGGTGCGCAGGGCCACGCTCGCCACGTTCAGGTCCTCGGTAGGCAGCAGGTCGGCTGATGCGTCAAGGCCGTCGGCTTCAGGCGTCACGTCGACAACGGGCTTCAGCGACATGAGTCTTGCCAGTTCCTCGGCTGTGGGCGAGGTTTGCTCCCAGCGGACAGAGTCGTCGCCAGATGCCTTCACGTTCAGCGTGACGGTGTATTTCCTGTAGGCCGTTCCACTCATGTTGTAGACACGGAACTCCAAAGGCTTCGTGAAGTCCAGCGAGTCGGTGTTAGAGTGCACCACCAGACTATCCTTCAACCCGTCGTGCGTGCGCAGGTTCACCACCACGGTACCTCCATTCTTGGTCGTCACGCTGGTGATTACCTTGCTGATGTCGGTGCCTGTGGGCAGCAGTTTCTCGTTGCTGATGGTACCCTGTGCCTGGTCGATGAGCATACTGTAGCCCGAACCTGCCACTGTGCCCTTGTATGTGCTGTCGTTGCCCGCTGCATTGGTTGTATGCAGGGTGCGGTTGAGAGTTCCTAGGGTGAACACGGTGATGGCCGTGTCGTCGTAGTACACGGTCTCGTCGTTGTTATCTTTCAGGCAGGAGGTGAGCAAGCTCAGCGCAGCCACCAGCACTGCCATCGTCTTCAGTCTCTTCATACTATATGTTGCGATTCTATTCTTATTTTCCTTGCCCGTCAGCACCCATTGCTGGGGCGTTCAGGTGCCAGTTTTGCCCGGCTTTTCTTATTTCAAGTCGGATTCAGCCTGCAAATTTAATCAGAAAAACCCGAAAAACATTGATTTTGCCTGTTTAATTGTGTGAATTATTGAATATTAAAGGCTTTTTTAAGTTTTATTGATAAAAAAAGAGGATGATATCTGTCGCAGACACCGTCCTCTGAAAAGTTCTTAGATTCGTGAGAATCTAATTGCATAATCTTTACCTTAAAATCTATCAAACTACTAACCTAATGAAAACCTAAAATGAATGGTGTTCTCTCGAACACGATGCAAAGGTACGGCAATTCTCCCGTTCCACCAACCTTTTGAGCCTTTTCTTTCTCCACTTCCCCGTTTTTTTGACATAGGTCAAATGCACAAAACGTCACATTGTCACATTATCACATTAGGGGAGGCGCAATGTGCGTACAAGAAGGGATAGAGTAGTAAATACTCTTTGTAATATCTATATTAAGTATAATAATATAATAATACTAATAAATATAACCCCTATTCTTGGCTGTGACCCTGCGAATACGCTAATGTGACGTTGTGACATTGTGACAATGTGATATCGGGGCATTGCTTTGCAGCCGATAACGCTTTGCCTGAAGATTTGCATAGCACTGACTTGTGGATTGTAACTCATTGATGCAGAGTTGGCAAACCTTTGTGTTGTCGCTTGCAGAGCATTGACTTAACACGTCCAAAGCATAGCTCTATACCCTTGCAAAGCATAGCTTCTTATCGTGTAAAGCATTGATACGTAGGGTAAAAACCTATGCTTTGCCTGCTCAAAGGTACTTGTCCCAACCAGATATGCACATGAAAAGCATTGGAGGTGGCATAGGAATGTACATGAAAAGAAAAGGTGGTGAGCAAAAACTCACCACCTTCATTATATATGCGCGCGAGGCGCAAAAAAGCTATGAAAAACCGCTAAAGGATTAAACGGCGGGCTCTTCCTTAATCTTGCGGCCCATGACGCGGTAAGCGATAGGCGAAGCAATGAAGATGGAGGAGAGTGTACCGAAGATGACACCAAGCGTCATGGCGAAGGCGAAGCCCTTGATGCTGCTACCACCAATGAAGAGGATACAGAGCAGCACGATAAGAGTTGACAGCGAGGTGTTGATGGTACGTGCCAACGTCTGGTTGATGGAGTCGTTGAACACCTTCTGGATGTCCTGTTTCGGGTGCAGCTTCAGGTTCTCACGGATACGGTCGAATACCACCACCTTATCGTTGATGGAGTAACCGATCACCGTCAGCACGGCACCGATGAACGTCTGGTCGACCTCGAGCGAGAACGGCATCACGTGCTGCAGCAGCGAGAACAGGCCGATCACGGTCAGGGCGTCGAACACCAGGGCAACGGTTGAACCTACTGAGAAGGCCACGTTGCGGAAGCGGAGCAGGATGTAGAGGAAGATGGCAATCAGGGCGATGAACACGCTGATGAATGCTCCGTGAGTGATGTTCTTGGCAATCGACGGACCCACCTTCGTTGAACTGATGATGGAACCACCCTCGCGGATGTCGGGGTTCTTGAACGATGCCACGTCGGCCTGGCTGACGAGACCAGCCTTCTTCAGACCTTCGTAGAGCATGGCCTCAGCCTCGTCGTCAACAGTAGGACTGTTGGACTCGATCTTGTAGTTGGTCGACATACGGATGGTCTTGTTGTCGGTACCAAGGGCGAGGGCACTGGTGTTGCAACCGGGGAAGGTCTCAGCAAGGATGCCACGTACTTCCTCAGGCTCAACAGCCTTCTCGAACTGGATGACGTAGTTGCGGCCACCCGTGAAGTCGATGCTGCGGCTCAGACCCATCGTGGCGAGGCTGACAGCAAACACGGCAACAGCGGCGCAAACCACCCAGCGCGTCTTGCTCCAGGCCGACATGAAGCGGAACTTCGTGTTCTGCAGCAGATCCTTCGAGAATGCGGTGCAGAAGGTCTGGTTGAGCCAGCGGTCCTTCTTCATCTGGTGCTCATAGACCAGACGTGTCAGGAACACAGCCGTGAAGAACGAGCAGATGATACCGATGATCCAGGTCGTGGCGAAGCCGCGGATAGGACCTGTACCGAAGAGGTAGAGGATGATACCGGTGATGATAGACGTCAGGTTCGAGTCGAAGATGGCCGAGAAGGCGTTGTCGTAACCAGCGGCGAGAGCCTGCTTGATCTGCTTGCCTGCACGGAGCTCCTCCTTGATGCGCTCATAGATGAGCACGTTGGCGTCGACAGCCGTACCGAGCGAAAGCACCATACCGGCGATACCGCTCATCGTCAGAGCTGCCTGGAACGAGGTCAGGATACCCAGCGTGAAGAAGATGTTCACGAGCAGGGCGAGGTTAGCCATCATACCGGGGATGAAGTTGTACATCAACACCATGTAGAGCATCAGCAGCACGAAGGCGATGATGAACGAGATGATACCCTGCTGGATGGACTGTGCACCGAGCGTAGGTCCTACCACTTCTTCCTGTACGATACGTGCGGGAGCGGGCATACGACCTGACTTCAGGGTGTTGGCAAGGTCCTTGGTATCTTCGATGGTGAAGTTACCGGAGATGGACGATTGTCCACCGTCAATCTCGCCGTTTACACGGGGTGCTGAGTAGACAACGCCGTCGAGCACGATGGCGATAGCCTTGCCGACGTTAGCCTTGGTAAGGGCAGCCCAACGACGGGCACCGTCGGTGTTCATCGACATCGATACCTCAGGTGCACCGGTCAGGTGGTTGAACTGGTCGCTGGCATCGGTCACGACGTCACCCTCCAGAGGAGCACGGCCAGAGGTGCTGGTCACCTTGATGGCATAGAGACCGTAGATGTTCTTGGCTGTCAGGCCATCCTCGGGCTTGGCACTCCAGAGGAGCTTGCAGTCGGAGGGGATGATCTGCTTGGCCAGGTCGGAGTAGATAATCTTATCGATCTCGGCGGTATCGCGAACGTTGGCATAACCAACGAGCGACAGCGAACCGTTACCGGTGGTCTGCAACATGGCGAGCAGCGGGTGCTGCTTCTTAGCCTCGGCCATCTGAGCCTCGGTGTTGGCAGCTACGCCGGCTTTGTTCTTATCGCTGGTGACCTGGAACTTGGGCTGAGCCTTGGTGGTGTCAGCCTTTGCGTCCTCAGCCTTTGCCTCGGCAGCGGGTTCCTCAGCCTTCACGGTGGTGTCGGCCTTAGCCTCGGTGCCTTCGTTGGCAAGACGGGTGTCGAGCTGTGAGAGGTAGGGGATGATTTCCTCAGCGTTGTAGGTCTCCCAGAACTCCAGGTTGGCCGAACCCTGCAGCAGCTTACGCATACGCTCAGGCTCACGGATACCAGGCATTTCGACCATGATGCGGCCGTCCTGACCTTCGAGCTTCTGGATGTTAGGCTGCACGACGCCGAACTTGTCGATACGTGTGCGGACCACGTTGAACGAGTTGTCGATGGCGGTCTGCACTTCAGCGCGCAGAGCCTTCTCTACCTCCTTGTCGGTACTCTGCGGCGACACCTTGCCCTGCAGCTGCTGCGTGGCAAAGATCTCGGCGAGGCGACGGTTGGGGGCGTTCTTGTGGAAAGCCTTGATAAACAGCGAGATGAAGTCATCCTGACTCGTCTCTTCTTCAGCTTTGGCTTCGCTCATTGATTTGACGAAGTCAGCATCCTTCTTGTGATCGGCGAGCATGTCGACTACGTCGGGCACGGAAATCTCAAGAATGACGTTCATACCGCCCTTCAGGTCCAATCCGAGACCAATCTGCGTCTCCAAGCAGTTCTGGTAGGTGTAGATGCCCAGATACTTCACAGAATCTTTGTAGTCCTGCTGCTTAATGGGATCTTCGATCTTGGCGGCCTGCTTGTCAAAGTAGCTGGTGGCTGCCGAGAACGACAAGTAGAAGATGCTTGCAAGCGTCAGTAAGACGGCGGTTACAATTACAATTCCTTTGTTTTGCATTTTACGTTTTTATTGTTTGATTTGTACTTGTTCTCGTTTTAAGCGCACAAAGTTACGCATTTTTTATCATTTTGGAAAATTTTACGCTTTATTTATTCATTTTTTAAGGTTTAAGAGGCCTTTTTAGGGTACAAATGAGGGGATAATGGTCGGAAAAGGCCATATTTTTGTCAATTTTGGTGTAAACGGGTTGCCACTGGCTGGAGCAGAAAATGTGGTCGATGCGCACGTAAAATGCGTTGGCATGATAGCTGATGCCAGGTCCGTTGCCACTCTTCACATAGCAGTCGGTCAGCCTTTCGGCAACAGCGTGATGGGCATAGGAGATGGGACCATCGTTGAAGTCGCCGCAGAGCAGCAGTCCTGCCCGTCCATTCGTGGCTTTCTGATGGGTGGTGGATTTGTCGTCCTGCGGGGAACGTTGAACGGAGTCGATGTATTGGCAAAGAGCTGTGACCTGAGGAGCCCGCAGGCGGGTAGACTCAGCGAGGCGTTCGAGCAGCTTCTTCGACTCGCGTCCTGCATCGTTGCGCTCCATATCGCCCTTTACGATGCGCTTGAAGTTGGCTCGTTCCTGTTCGCTGAGTCGGGTGGACTCCAGATGGCTGTTGACAACGACGAGGGTGTCGGTGTCCAATTGCAACAGGAAGGCTGCAGAATGGGCCTCGGCACGTTGGTTATCAGGCGAATAGGAGTAGATGTGCTGTTTACCGAGAATAGGGAAGCGACTCATCACGGTGAGGGCATCGCCTCCCCTCACCACGCGTGTGGTGTCGATGTAGGGATAGTGGTTGGACAACGTCTCACGTGTGGCAACGGTCATCTGGAACTCCTGCATACAAACGATATCGGCATCCTGCTCAAGGAGGTAATCAACGACATGCCGCTGGAAGTCGGAAATCGACAGTTGCTCCAGGTTGTAAGCGTTGAAGGAGAGCAGGGTGATGACAGAGTCTTTACCGGCTTCGGTATGGCCGGACGAAAGCAGGTTCAGCGGGCAGTAGTTGCGCACGGGTTGGAAACCCAGCAGCAGTCCGCCGATGGGGATGAGGGCATAGAGGGGTTTGAAGATGAGCCAGAACAACAGAAAAGCCAAGTTCACCACCAGAATGGCAGGGAAGGCCAGTCCGGCGGTGGACAATGTGGGAAAGGTTTCTGGCGACACGCGGTCGCTGTATCCCACGAAGAGCATGA
>JAEEGF011054680.1_pt1 | contig 13330 bp, 7 predicted proteins | sample 9134171 | NCBI WGS metagenome assembly JAEEGF01 (sample SAMN16246542, study PRJNA631951) | gut metagenome | biome: gut microbiome; feature: rumen; material: AP-attached | host: Bos | place: Iran: Karaj | collected 2018-10
ACACTTCGCGCCTGATTGGTGCCCCTCCGGGATACGTCGGCTATGAGGAGGGCGGACAGCTGACGGAGCGCGTGCGCCGTCACCCCTACTCCATCGTACTGCTCGATGAGATAGAGAAGGCTCACGGCAATGTGTTCAACCTGTTGCTGCAGGTGCTCGACGAGGGACGCCTGACGGACGGTAACGGACGGTTCGTGGACTTCCGCAACACGGTGATCATCATGACCTCGAATGCCGGTACACGCCAGCTGAAGGACTTCGGGCGCGGCGTGGGTTTCAGCGCCTCTGGCTCTACGGGTCTTGCCCTCAATGAGAAAGACAAGCAGTATGCTCGCGACATCGTGCAGAAGGCACTCTCGAAGCAATTCTCGCCCGAGTTCCTCAACCGTCTCGACGAGATCATCACTTTCGACCAGCTCGACCTTGAAGCCATCAAGCGCATCATCGACGTGGAACTGAAAGGTCTGTTCAAGCGCATCGAACAGATCGGTTATAAGATCGACCTGTCTGACGAGGCCAAGGAGTTTGTGGCGACGAAGGGCTACGACGTTCAGTTCGGTGCCCGTCCGCTGAAACGCGCCATCCAGAACTATATCGAGGATGGCATCAGCGACCTGATCGTCAACAGCAGCCTCCCCTTAGGCTCCGTCATCCACATCACACTTCATGAAAACAAAAATGAGTTAGCATTCAGCTAACTCATTTTTTTACCTTTTCACCTTTTCACTATTTCACCTTTATAGCTCCTCGCACTCTTTCACCCAGAGCGTATAGGAAGCATCGCTGGGCATGCGCCAGTCGCCACGCGGCGATAGCGATACAGAACCCACCTTCGGACCGTCGGGCATGCACGAGCGCTTGAACTGCTGGGTGAAGAACCGACGACAGAACACGGTGAGCCATTTCTTGACCGTTTCTTCGGTGTAGAGGGCGTCACGGCCAGGCGCTGGCGTGCAGAACGCCTTCTTGGCCAACATGAAGATCTTCTTTGGCGAGAACCCGTAACGCAGGAAATAATAGATGAAGAAGTCGTGCAGCTCGTAAGGCCCCACGAGGTCTTCGGTCTTCTGCTTGATCTGTCCGTTCTCATCGGCGGGAATCAACTCGGGCGATATGGGCGTGTCGACGATATCCAATAGAGTCTCTGTAGCCATCTCGCCAGCCACGTAGCTCACAAGATAGCGGATGAGCGTCTTCGGCACACCGGCATTCACACCGTACATCGACATGTGGTCGCCGTTGTAGGTGGCCCATCCGAGTGCCAGTTCCGAGAGGTCGCCCGTTCCAACGACGATGGCATTCTCCTGATTAGCCACATCCATCAGGATCTGCGTCCTTTCACGGGCCTGGGCGTTCTCATAGGTTACGTCGTGCACCTTCGGGTTATGGCCGATATCCTCAAAGTGCTGGGTCACGGCCTTGGCAATCGAGATCTCACGGATGGTCACGCCGAGCGTCTCCATCAGCTTCAGGGCATTGTTATGCGTGCGGTCGGTGGTGCCGAATCCCGGCATGGTGATACCGATGACACCCTTGCGGTCGATACCGAGCAGGTCGAAGGCCTTCACGGTGACGAGCAGGGCGAGCGTCGAGTCGAGGCCGCCGCTGATGCCGACCACAGCTTTCTGGGCGTTGATATGATAGAGTCGTTTAGCGAGTCCTGCCACTTGGATGTTCAGGATTTCCTCGCAGGTGCTGGTCATGTTCTCATCCTTCGGGATGAAGGGGTGCGGATCGATGTCCCTGAGCAGTTCGAACTCCTTGGGGGCGACGGCCTTGCAGGTGATCAGTCGGGCCGTTGCACCGTGTTGGGCGTTGATGAAGGTGGTGTTGGCGCGACGCTCGGCCCGCAGTTTTTCCACGTCGATCTGGCCGACATGTATCTGTGGCTGGATGGAGAAGCGCGCTCCCTCGGAGAGCAGGTGTCCGTTCTCATAAATGAGGGTGCTGCCGCCGAAGACCACATCCTGTGTCGACTCGCCGAAGCCGCAGCTGGTGTAGACATAGCCGCTGATAGTGCGGGCACTCTGCTGGGCCAGGAGCGACTTCAGGTAGGCATGCTTGCCAATCACCTCGTCGCTGGCCGAGAGGTTCAGGATGATGTCGGCCCCTGCCAGCGCCAGGTTGTTGCTGGGCGGGATCGGTGCCCACACGTCCTCACAGATCTCCACGCCGAACTTCATGCCGTCGCCGGTGACGAATATCTGCGGCTCGGCGCTGACGTGCACGGGACTGCCTGCGAAGTAGATGTCTGTCGGGTTCAGGTCCTGCGCCGAGGCAAACCAGCGCTTCTCGTAGAACTCGCCGTAGCTGGGCAGATAAGTTTTCGGCACGATGCCCAACAATTGTCCCGACTGGATGACGGCAGCGCAGTTGTAGAGCAGGCCGTTGATCACCACGGGCAGTCCCACCACGGTGATGATGTCGAGCTTACGGGTAAAGTCGAGCAGATCCATCACGCCCTGTTCTGTCCGGTCGAGCAGAGCCTGTTCACGGAACAAGTCCTGACACGTATAACCCGTCACACAGAGTTCCGGCAGTACCATCACCTCGATGCCCTTGCCCTCGGCCTGAGCTATCAGACTCTCAATCTGCTGTACATTGTACTCTACGTTGGCCACTTTCACCGCAGGCACGGCGGAGGCCACCTTCACAAATCCGTATTTCATACCTTTATCTTTTGTACGTCGTTTTCAATCAATGTGTACACGAGTGCCGGCTGCTCGAAGAAGTCGTTCTCGTGGAAGGCGTGCAGCTTGTAGAACTTCACCGTGTCCACGTTCACCAGCGCGTTCACCGTCGGCTTCAGCAAAAATGTTTTTTCGCGTTTGTAGGCTGTCATCTGCACGCAGCAATGCTCCAGCCCGTTCAGGTCCTCACGCCCGAACTCCTCGATAAACTCCTTTGTGTTCGGCTCCAGTTCACCCTCGGCGCGCAGCGTCCAGGCATTGTTCTCGCCCGTCAGCAGCGTGTAGCGCAGGTAGTAGTTCGAGTCGTTCACCAGATAGCTCTCAAAACGCGTCTGCGAGAGTTCCTTCATGTCGATAGGCACGAAGGCCAGATAGGCGCTCAGCCGTTCCCCACCCTTGCGTTCCATGGGCTTTGCCTTGAAGGTGATAGGCTTCTCCTCGGGTTCTTCCTCCTCTTCCGATCGTTGATCTCGGTTATCTCTCACCCCTGACTTCTCACCTCTCACTTCTATCATGTGTCCCGTTCCGTAGTCCTCATCGCCCACCACAACGACTTCCGTCGTCAGCATGGGCACCTGAAAGCCGTCTTCGTCCTCCACGAGCACGATGTTCTTCCCTTGGAATCCGGCCACGCGGCCACCTCCTATCTCATTCAGGAATCTGACTTGATCACCAATTTTCATCTACACATTATTATATATAATAAACTGGGGGGCAAAGGTATGAAAAATTTACTAACGCGCCAAACAATCGATGAAAAAATTGATGCTCTCATCGCGAACTACTCTTCTTCGTCGCTGATTCCCATGATGAGCTTCACGGCGACGTCGATGTCTTCCTGGTCGACATCTCCCTCGCCTTCTTCATTGATGTCGGCGTTCAACTTGCTATAGTTCTCGCTGGTGGGATTGCCCTCCTTGGCGTTCACCATCTCCACGATGTCGGCAGCGTCCACCTTATCGTCGTTGTTGGCATCGCCAGGCATGCGGTGAATAAAGCTCTCAATCTCGATGTCCTCGTCGCTGTTCTCATCAATGGGGATGATGAAGTCGAGGTCGCAGTCCTCAAGTACCTGATACTCAGCATCCGGATCGAGTTCCACCAACTCCTCATCGTCATCCTCTGCTGCGCGGGAGAGTCTTTTGACTTTCCCTGAAAATCCTTGTTTTAATAATAGTTTCTTTAACTTTTTAAAATCTTCTTTAGTTAGCTTCGCTTTTTTATTCACCAGTAATTTTGAAGTTTTCTTGGCTTTCACTTTTGAGGCCTTAATTACTATAGCTTTTTTGTTACTGTCTTTAAAAGCACTTGGACTTATTGTTATTTTTTTATAACTAACTTTGACTGTTTTTGCAAAAGCCTTATCACTAATACCTTGAGGTATATTAATTAATAATTTAATTGATTGATCAGCTGTAGTAGTTTTGTTTGTCTTCACGATGGCATCAGCAACGGATGGAGCCAGAGGGATGTATTTATTACCATTTTCATCGATAAAAATATCTTCCGGGTTAGTACTGACGGCCGATTGCGCGTAAACTACGGTGAACTCAACATTAGCCTGCGGCATGGTGATGGTCCACGTGTCGTTCTCGCCCTCGGTGACAGTACAGCCAGGGATATTAGTCGTCACGCTTTCCACGAAATAACCCTCTTTTGGTGTGATAACGAGCTTAATCGTCGTTCCCTTAGCTATGGGCTGGCATGTCTTCTCAACCACCTCTTGGGTGATATCTGTTTCTTGTTGTCCGCTGACTGCAATAACTTCGAAGCTCTTGGCCTGAGCGCCATATCCTTCAGCCAGAGTGACGATGAATCCCATTGTGTTGATGTCTGCCATCATCACTTCCTGACCATAGTAGCTCAGCATGGGCTTATTATTATCGGCTGCAGCATTGGCAAACACCTTGTCAGGCTCCACCAACACACCGTTCTCGTCCTTCACATACTCGCTGTAGCCGCTGGTAAATATGTAGGGCTTAGTGTTTTCGTTGGAAGTTATCACTCTGATGGGATTCTTTGGACAGTTGCTGATGGCCTTGCCGAAGTTGATCACCTTGTCTTTGTCGAGGCAGATGGCGCCGCCGGTACAATCGAACTCAGGCAGGGTATTGAGCGTCAGCACGCCTTTATTGATGATGCCATTGCTCGCGATGATTTTACCGCCGCCCTTGCCGTCGCTGATAGTCAGCGATGCTTTCGGCTGGATTTGGATCAGGAAGCTGGCTGTGCTTTCGATCGTCTTACCATTCAGGTCGAGCGTCGCGTCTACCGCGTCTTCGCCGTTACCGAACAACATGTTCTCTACCATCGCTTCATCTTCGCCTATCAAGTCTATCATGGGCTGAATCACGTCGCCGTTCCTCGCATAGCCAAGAGCTGCAACCAGCGTGTTATGGCAGATGGAAGTCGTAACGTTCTCGCCGATAGGACGGCTGACGAGGACTTTTGGCACATATTTATTATCGATGATGATACCTTCACGGTCTTCACCTGAAAGCACGATTCTTCCGCCCTCCAGAGTGCCGCAATAGGTGAATAACTGCTCAGGGTAAATCGAAGTCTCTGCTTCTTCGACCATCGGGCCATAGCCAGCAGTGAAGGTGTAAGGCATAGTAGAACATTCTACATCCAGCTTCACCTTGGTAATCGTCTCTGGGATGGTGATACCGTCGGGAATGGCGATACCTGGCATCATCATCTCGCTCTCCACCAGTTTGATGTCGCAGACATTACCGCTGAAGCAGTTCAGAGCGCCCAAGCCCAGAACACCTTCGCTGACGATACCAGTTTTCTGATTGCTGGCGATGGTGCCGCCCATGATGTCAAGCGTGCCTTTGTTGATGATGACATCATTTTCTGCGGAAATCCTGCCGCCCCCCTTACTGTCGCAGAGTGTCAGCGATGCCGCCGGCTGGACGATGATCAGACAACCTTCGCCCGTTCTGCTCAGCGTCTTGCCGTTCAGGTCGAGCGTCAGAATCTTTTCGCCCTCACCGTTGCCGATGACGAGCGATGTTGTTGCGCCGAGGTCGGTGTCGGCCAGCATCATGACCTCGTCATAGTTTTCAGCAGCGTTAAGAGCGGCAGAGAGTGTCTCGAAGTAGCTGACGGTCCCTTCGTGGTTGACGCTGGCGGCCACGCTGGTCTTTGGCATAGCAATGGTCAACTGGCGGTCGCTGGTCTGGTCTTCCCTTTCCTCATCGCCATAGTTGCTCTTGTCCTGCAGTATGCTGTTTAACATGGCAGAGAATGCAGCATATTGCGCTTCATTAATACTACCAAGAGTTTTAGCCAAAGAAAGAGAACTTTGAAGGGTGCTCAAACAAGAAGCAGCACTATTCTCACCTGTGGATTTATTCTCATCGCCTTCCGCGTGGAAAATATAAGCATTTGTAAGAGGATCAGCAACGATATTCGCTAATACCCCATACCCTTTAGCATTCAGTTTTGCTGTTATGACAGACTTCATACTCTTGGTGAGCCTCTGCTTGGCTATGTCTGTTGTAAAATTCTCGCCTCCGCCAATCGGAGCGCCTGCCGACGTGATGCTCTTGGTGCCAATCTCCATCGAGGTCAGCGAATTGTTAAGTGTCACGATGCGGTAGTCGCATGGATAGGAGCTGAGCGAGCCGGTGGTCACGTCGTAGATCGTCTGACTCTTGTCCTCGTTCCAGTCTCTGGCAATGTCGGAGGTATGGAAGTGGCCGGTGAAGATGACGCTGATGCAGGCATTAGCCAGACAGGTTCTGACATCTTCATAATTGTCCACCGACACCGTCTCAACAAAGGCGTCTCCGCCGGTGATGTGCGGTATCAGGGGATGGTGCATCATGGCCACCACCTGCTTGCCTTGAGCGCGGGCAGCAATGGCTTGGTCGCACACCCACATCAGCACGTCGTTCCTTATTATACCGTTTTCGCCCGTATCGATGCCAATCACCACCAGGTCTTCTATGGGCTCACAGGCATAAGTCAGCGTGTTGCCATAGAACTCTGAGACCTCGTCATCATAGCCGTAGTCCTTATAGAGCGCCACGAATCCATCCTTGTCTACAATAGTGGCGGTGGTTGTCGTCTCGCCATAGATCTTGGCATCGGCGGTGCCCAGGTCGTGGTTGCCGGGGATGACTAGCGTCTGGATACCAGCGGCCTTCAGCGCGTCGAGCTTCCCTTTCAGATAGTTGTGGCTGGCCTCTTCGCCGTCCTTGGTCAGGTCGCCCACAATCAGCACCAGCTCGGGTTTTGCGGCCGTTATCTCAGTCACCGCCTGTTCGAAGAGTGCCAGACTATAGTCAAGCAACTTTCTGTCCGAATTCAGACACGTTTCCCACTCTGAGTTGTTGGGGTTTGTCACCAACGAGGCTGCCGTCACATGCGGGTCGGCAATCACCACGATCTTATGACCGTCGGCCGATGCCGTCTGAAAACTGTAGCTTGCCAGCAAGACTGTTGCCAGCAGCATCCATAAGCTTTTCATCCTTTTCATATTCATAATTGATTGGTTTTTAATGTCCTTTGTCGGTTTATGTATGTCATCGACAGTTGATAATTCCGTGGGCAAAGTTACGAATAATATCTGAAAGCGCAAAATAAATTTTAATTTATTTTACGTTTACGCCCCGCCCCATACGATTGTCTTCGCATTCAGGCAAAGACAAGGACCGCGACTACAATTCAAACGAAAGTACACCATCAGGCCAATAGATTGAAACTACATACACGATGTGTAAAGAGCCATCACGATTGCGGTGGCTCTTTTGATATGCTTTCATTGTTGTTTTGGAATAATAATATCGATGATAGCGGCGATATCGTCAAAATCAATCTTTTTATTATTGTCCACGTCGGCTGCCCACCTGACGAAGACTGCATTAGGCTTTCTCAGGATGCAATTGACCACGGCAACCACATCGGCCGCATTGACGACGCCATCTGCATTGGCATCGCCCTTTTGGATGCTCTCTTTTCGTGCAAACCAACACCAAGGCATCTCTTCTGTTATCTTGCTATAATAGGTATGAAGCGTGGCATTGATTTGATTACCAGGTTCTCCAAAAGCATCAACCCACACGTATAGTTCTTTCTCCCTATCAATTAAAAAGGTTACATCTTCAAGACTACACCCGCCGAAAGCGTCAGATCCTATGCCGGTGACTTTTCTCCCTAACACAACTTTCTTCAACGAAATACAATCTTTAAATGCTTCCAAGCCAATGTCAACAACTCCATCTGGAATGACGACAGAAGTAAGGCTATTACATCCTTTGAAGACATGGTTGCCAATCTTTTTGACACTCAGCGGGATTTGCACAGAGGTAAGGTTCTCGCATCCCAAGAATGCACAATAATCGAGGGATGTGACAGTATACGATTGTCCTTCATAGGTAACTGTCTCAGGAATCTTGACATTTCCTCCACTATAACCCTCTTTACTCTGAATCAACTGAGCTTCACCAATTTTGGGAAGATTCAAATCATAATAGAAACCGTCAATTACAACTTCTTTTGCCACATCTGTTTTAAACGGTTTGTAAATCGTCACATCTCCATTCTTAATGATGAGATCATCTTTCTTGGAGAAAGCAAATCCTGCGGCAATAAGTTTAGAACCATTGGCATTGACTGTGTATACGCAGTCTTTGTAGACCTGGAACTTGATGACACCAACACCCATCTTTTTCAGGTCATCGTTATACCAAGTTTCTTCGCCATTCTTGTTGGTAGTAAAACGGGCAGCATAAATGGAGGGCTTGGCAGCCTTCAGATACTCGCGCTCAGCACTCTCCACATTTGTGATTCCAGCGTCTGAGAGCCAGTTAAACTCACCGCCGCCCTGCAAAGTGTACTGATAGACTGCACCGAGGTCGCTATTCGCATCACCTATGGCAGCAAAGGTATAGCCTAGAGCCATTCCCTCCTCAAACACGGTGTAGGCCTTGTGAGAGTTAGCCCAGATGATGAGATATATCCAGCCGTCTGCTTTTGCATCGAACCTCAAGAAACAGCCTGAGTAAGGTTCCTTAAGTGAAGTATTGGGTGTAATGCCGTCTGCATCTTTGGGATTGGTATTACCCACGATGCCACCGTTGATGGCCTGATCTCCGATAGTTACCTGTACCGTCGTAGGACCCTGTTTGTACTTGTCTTTGGCGCCGATAGTAGCCTTGACGCTCGTCGTTTCCCCGATCACAGTACCTTGGTTGAGCTCCACTAAGTTCTCACTCAGGCCCAATGTACTCGGGACGAAAGAACACACTTCCAATGTTGTTGCCTGAGCCTGATTCAGGTCATTTACGCCATTTACCGTGATGGTTGACGCAGAAGCCGCCATAGATATCAGCAGCGTAGGAATAAATAATAGTTTCTTCATATTGTTATTGTTTTATCGTTTCTTTTCGATTGCAAAGATACGATAAGTTTCTGAAAATTCCTAAAGCTTTAGCGATATTTTTATCGCAATAAGGACGGTCATATTTGTGAGTCTCGATTCAATTGTAAAATACTTTTGTATTGGTTTTATTTAACAAAAACAACCTCAAATCGCCCTAAAAAGCTGTCTTGGAGTTTAGATAGGGTAAAGTGGGACTTTAGGCTAAGTAAAGTCGGAGTTTAGGCTAAGTAAACTCCGGGTTTAGTCTAAGGTTAGTTTGAGACAGGGATGGTTAAAGTTGTAGTGTAAAATATATTCATAATCTCCTTAATAAGGCTTGTAACCGATGTAACCGATGTAACCGATTATTTCTACTTTTATATAGGGGTATTATTATATGATTTCCACACACACACCACACACTAAAGTGAAAAAGATCGGTTACATCGGTTACATCGGTTACAAATTCTTAGAACGGCAATTCCTGATCGAGCGCTTCGGCAGATCAGCAGGACCACGGTTAGACGATCGTTAGTCGAGGCCGAAGAGAATCTTCAAACCGCCGTCGACGCCCGAGAAGCCCATGAAGGCCAGGGAGAGCAGACCGGCGGAGAGCATCACGATGGCCATGCCCTGCATGCCCTTGGGAATCTTCACCAGTTCGAGCTGCTCGCGCATGCCAGCGAAGACGGTCAATGCCAGACCGAAGCCGATGGCCGTGGAGAAGGCATAGACCACAGACTGCAACAGATTGAAGTCTTTCTGAATGCAGAGGATGGCCACACCGAGCACAGCACAGTTGGTCGTGATGAGCGGCAGGAAGATGCCCAGCGCCTGATAAAGGGCAGGTGACACTTTCTTCAGCACAATCTCCACGAGCTGCACCAATGAGGCTATGACGAGGATGAAGGCGATGGTCTGTAGGTATTGCAGTCCGAAGGCGTCGAGCACGTATTTCTGTACCAGCCAGGTGACGATGGTGGCGAGCGTCAGCACAAAGGCGACGGCTGCCGACATGCCCAGCGATGTGTCAATCTTCTTGGATACACCGAGGAACGGACAGATGCCGAGGAACTGTGACAACACAATGTTGTTCACGAAAATGGCGCTAATGAAAATCAAAACGTATTCCATATCTTAACTCCTTATTTTGTTCACGATCGCGATGAGGAAGCCGAGGGTGATGAAAGCACCCGGAGGCAGCACGAAGAGCAGGATGTTGTAGGTCTCAGGCAGCAGCGTGAAGCCGAAGATGGAGCCTGAGCCGAGCAACTCGCGGCAGATGCCCAGAAGGGTCAGTCCAAGGGTGAAGCCGAGACCGATGCCGATACCGTCGAAGAGGGATGCCAGGGGCGACTGCTTGGAGGCAAAGCCCTCGGCACGACCAAGGATGATGCAGTTCACGACGATCAGCGGGATGAACAGTCCGAGGGCTGCGTCGATATCAGGCAGGAAGGCCTTGATAACCAACTGCAGGATGGTGACGAAGGCGGCAATCACGACGATGAACACGGGGATGCGCACCTTGTCGGGAGTGACCGACTTAAGGCAGCTGATCACGACGTTGGTGCAGATGAGCACGGCCATCGTGGCGAGGCCCATCGACATGCCGTTCATGGCAGAGGTGGTAGTGGCCAGCGTAGGACACATACCGAGCATCAGGACGAACGTAGGGTTCTCCTTGACGATGCCATTCTTGATGATTTGTATTGCGTTCATATCAATGTTGTCATTTATTAATAACTGTTGCACCGGTTTCTGCATCGGCAGCAGGTGTTGCCTTGTAGGCGGTATAAGCATTGTTCACGGCGAGGAGGAAGGCGCGGCTGGTGATGGTAGAGGCCGTGATGGCATCCACCTGGCCACCGTCCTTCGAAACGGTCAGGGGGTCCTTCGGGTCTTTGCCGATGATGTCGCCCTTCTCTCCCTGCTGGAACCACTTGTCGGCCTTGGCACCGAGTCCCGGCGTCTCAGCATGTTCGAGCAGCGTATAACCCAGGATCTTGCCTTCGGGATTGAAACCCACGAGCACCTTCAGGTTGCCGCCGAAGCCACCGGTGGTGCTCTCAACGGCAGCACCGAGGTCGTTGCCCTGGGCGTCCTGTGTCTGATAGATGATATAGGTGAGTTCCTTGCCCTTGGCATCGTTCTGGCGGACGGTATCGGTCTTGGCCACCTTGAGGTCGTCGACACACATCACCGTCTTGATACCATCGGCCAGGGCTTTCGTCTTCTGGTCGTTGATAGGACCTTCGGTCAGGTGGTTCACATAAGCCAGGATACCACCCATGATGATGGCCACTCCTGTGAGCACCAGCACCATATTCGTCAATGTAGATTCAAGTTTCTTCATACTCTTTTTATTAATCAAGAATTTCGGAATTTGAGAGTTATTATCTTTTCAATTCTTTAATTCTTTAATTCTTGATGACTTCTCCGAATCTTGTTGGTTTCACATAATTGTTGATGAGCGGCGTGAATGCATTCATGATGAGAATGGCGAACGACATGCCCTCGGGATAGGCACCCCAGTTACGGATCACCACGGTGAGGAATCCGATGGCCACACCATAGATGAGCTGGCCCTTGGGCGTCATCGGCGAGGTCACGTAGTCGGTTGCCATGAAGATGGCGCCGAGCATCAGACCACCGGAGAGGATCACGCTCACGGGATCGGCATAGACCGGATTGGCCAGATGCAGCAGACCGGCAAAGACGAATACCGTTCCGATGATCGACACGGGGATGTGCCAGGTGATAATCTTCTTCCACAGCATAAAGGCCAGACCAAGTAACAGGGCCACGGCACAGATCTCACCCATCGCACCGGCACCATCGGGATGGTTACCGATGAAGAGGTCGAGCGAAGAGGGCAACTGGTTGAGGATCGAGGCATCGCCGTTCTTGATAGCCTCCTTCATCAGGGCCAGCGGCGTAGCGCCTGTTTCAGCATCGAGATAGCTGCCGAGCTGACCCACCTTCGGCCAGGTGGTCATCTGGGCTGGGAAGGCCACGAGCAGGGCTGCACGACCCACCAGCGCGGGGTTGAAGAGGTTATTGCCGAGACCTCCGAAGGTCATCTTGGCCACACCGATGGCGAAGAGCGCACCGATGATGATAATCCAAATGGGGAGGTTCGACGGGAGGTTGAATGCCAGGAGCAGACCCGTGAGGATGGCAGAGCCGTCCATCACCGTGTTGCGCTCCTGTTTCAGGATATACTTGCTGATAGCCCACTCGAAGAAGACGCAGGCTGCCACACTCGTTGCCGTGACAACGACAGAGCCCAGGCCGAAGAAGTAGAACGACACGAGCAGCGCGGGCATCAGGGCGATGATGACGCCGTACATGTTGCGTTCGACCGTATCGGTGCCGTGGGCGTGTGGGGAAAGTGAAACGATTAATTTACTCATTTGACTATTAGACTTTTTAGACTATTAGACATCTATACTTATTTTTTAGCAGCTCGCGAGCGGATGATTCCCATGACGGTCGATTTGCCCTGGCGGATGTTGTCGAGCAGCGGACGGTGGGCAGGACAGGTGAACTGACAGGAGCCGCACTCGATACAGCTGACGATGTCCTCACGTTCGGCACGCTCCCAGTTCTTCACCTCGGAGAGCTTGGCCAGCAGATAGGGCTCCAGACCCATCGGACAAGCACCGACGCACTTGGCACAACGGATACATGGCTGCGGCTCCTTGCGACGGGCCTCGTCGTCGGAGATGATCGTCACGGAGTTCGTGCCCTTACAGATAGGAACTTCCACACTCGTGAGCGCCTTACCCATCATCGGACCGCCGGCCAGCAGCTTGTTGTCGCCCTCAGGCATTCCGCCGCAGGCATCGATCAGGTCCTTCATGGGTGTTCCCATGCGGACGAGGAAGTTGCCGGGGTTCTGGAGCTTCTTACCCGTAACGGTGGTGTAACGCTCAAAAAGGGGCTTGTGCTTCATCACAGCCTCATAGACGGCAAAGGCCGTTCCGACATTCTGCACGATGGCACCGACGTTCACGGGTATAGCGGGAGGTGCAGGCACCTGACGACGGATGACAGCATCGACGAGCTGCTTCTCACCGCCTTGTGGATAGCGCTGCTTAAGAGGCACCACCTCGACGGTATAAGCCGAACCGGAGAACTTCTCGGCGCACTTCTGCGTCAGGAGCTCGATAGCAGGCATCTTATTGGTCTCGATGCCGATATATCCTCTGGTGACCTTTGCACCCTTCATCAGCAGTTCAAGACCGATGAGGATCTCGTCGGCATG
>JAEEGF011632626.1_pt1 | contig 13329 bp, 5 predicted proteins | sample 9134171 | NCBI WGS metagenome assembly JAEEGF01 (sample SAMN16246542, study PRJNA631951) | gut metagenome | biome: gut microbiome; feature: rumen; material: AP-attached | host: Bos | place: Iran: Karaj | collected 2018-10
TGAGCGAGCCGCAGACTTCGGAGAGGTTAGCAGGAAACGAGCCGAGGGATTAGCGAACAGCGCCCTTGATGTCGGGAGCGCCACCTTCTTCCTCTTCTTCGGCGGGGCATTCGTCGATGCCTACGATAAGCGGCTTTTCTTCTGCAGGAGCGGCTTCGGCAACAACTTCTGCGGATTCAGCAGCAGTTTCAGTCACTTCGGCAGGCTCACTTCGACCTTGCTCAGCGCTGGCAGTGACCTTGTTCGTGTCAGTAGCAGCGGAATCAGCAGCTGCAACAGTCGAATCGGCCTTCACGCTATCCGTAGCGGCAGAGTCCGCAACTGCAACCTGTTCCGGAGCCGGCACTTCGGCAGGCTCAGCGACCTTTTCGGTTGGTGAGCTTGTTGAACCATCAGCAGGAGCCTCGGCATTCTCCCCCACCATAGAATACAGCGAGTTCATGGTACCGATAACGGCTTCCTTGGCCAAGAGGCCCGTGAACAGAGACACGGAAGCCGGCCAGTTTTCCTTTTCGACACCGAACGGTTCGAACACCGGCGTAATGGCCTTACCGATTACAGAGAGCAAACTATTTTCGGAATCGCCGTTACCGGCGGTAAATTCGTTGGACTTGACCACCTTGGATTCATCGACCACAAAGCCTTCGGGGAGCGCCACATTTTCTGCCTCTCCTGCTTCGTTTTCTTGAACCATCTGGTAGCCTTCATCGGCCTGGACGATTTCGGTCGTCTTGCCGTCAACATCGACATACATCTTCTCCACAATGCCGAAGCTATTGAGGAACCCGAGTACGGCAACGGCAAGCGTAATAACCTTACCGGCGCGCCAGATGTAGTCGCGCAGGCGCTGCCAGCAGTGAATCATCAAGGACTTGAACTTGGGCATGTGATAGGGCGGAAGTTCCATCACAAAGTTGCTGGCCTGACCCTGGAAAAGCGACTTCTTCAGGAACAAACCGTAAGCGATAGCGAACAGCACACCGGCGAGGTAAAGCAGGAACACGACCGTGCCCGCCATCTTACCGAAGAATGCAGCAGCAAACAGCGCATACACCGGGAGACGTGCACCGCAGCTCATGAACGGCACCAAGAAGATGGTAAGGAAGCGTTCGCGCTTGGATTCCAGCACGCGGGAGCCCATAATGCCCGGCACGCCGCAACCGAAGCCCACCATCATCGGCACGAAGGCACGACCGGGGAGCCCGAGGAATCTCATGAAACGGTCTGCAACGAAAGCCGCGCGGGCCATGTACCCCGAGTCTTCCAAGAACGAAAGGCACAGGAACATGAAGAAGATGACCGGGATGAAGGTCGAAACCGTTTGGATACCGGCACCGATACCGTCGGCGAGAACTGCCGTGACAAAGGAGGGGCAGCCGAGTACATCGCCCAGCAGGTAGCCGAGGCCATCCACGAAAATCGCACCGAACAGCACGTCAAAGAAATCAATGAACGCAGAACCGATCGTCACCGCAATCCAGAACACCAGATACATGATGACCAGGAAAATCGGGAGTGCAGCCCAGCGGTTCAAAAGTACGGCGTCAAGCTTGTCCGAGAATGTCTTCTTGGCGCGCTTTTCCACAACAGCCTTCCCCGCCACTTCGTGCGCAATGGAATAGCGGTTTTCGGCCATCGCGAATTCCGGCTCTTCGCCTAGGATCTTCACGACATCGGCCTTATGAAGCGTTACACCCGCTTCGGCAAACTTGTCCGCATAGCTCTTCTGGTTACCCAAGTACATAAGCGAAACCCAACGGGCATCCGTCGCCAAGAGTTCTGCAACCGGAGTCACCTTCGGCTCCAAAACCTTCACAGCCTCTTCGACCTTATCGGCATAGGCAATCTGCTTCGGGACCGGCATCGGGCTTGCTAGCACATGGCCCATCTGGCTGATAAAGTTAGTGACGCTCTTTTCGCTCACAGCAGAAAGCGGAATGCACGGCACGCCGTAGAAATCAGAAAGTTCATCGAGGTCCAGCTGGATTCCGCGATTTTCAGCGATGTCCATCATGTTGACGGCAATCACCATCGGAATTTTCATGTCGGCAAGCTGGCTCGTAAGGAACAGGTTGCGTTCCAAGTTCGTCGCATCGACAATGTTAATAATCAGGCTCGCTTCGCGGCTGAGCAAGTAGTCAACAGCAGCGCGTTCGTCTTCGGCATTTGCGAACAAAGCGTAAGTACCCGGAAGGTCCACCAGGCGAATCTGGCGGTCGCCCAGTTCAAAGTAGCCTTCCTTCTTTTCGACTGTCACGCCGGGCCAGTTACCCACATGCTGGCGGGCACCCGTAAGCGCGTTAAAGAGAGCCGTCTTACCGCAGTTCGGGTTACCGGCAATTGCAATCGTCAAAAGTTTTCTAGCAGCCATTATACCCTCCTCAGCTTGAGAACGTTGGCTTCTTCTTTGCGGAGCGAGAGTCTATAAGAAAGCACCGCCACCTCGATCGGGTCGCCGAGCGGGGCCGCCTGCAAGACTTCAATCTGCACGCCACGCACAAGGCCCATCGAAAGCAACTTGGACTTGTAAGCAGAATCGCCCTCGTTATAACCGACGATCTCTACCTTGTCGCCCTTCTTGAGTTCCGAGAACTTGGGCTCGGTACTCCACTTTTTCGTTTGCGACTTTCCGCCGCAACCACAATTACAGCTCATGTTACTTTTCACCTGCTTTTTTGCCGTTTTTCGCGGCGGGTTTTAATTTTTTAGCCGACGAAATCGCGTCCGTCGGCTTCACAAAATCCTCAATCTTACCGAGAGTCTCCGCCGAAAGGATATGTTCCATGCTGCAGGCATCCTTGTCGGCAATCGCTTCGGAAACGCCCAGCTTAATCAGGAAACCCTTCAGAAGAATATGACGATTTAAAATCATGGCGGCAACGCGTTCGCCCTCTTCGGTGAGTTCCACGCCGCTGTAGGGTTCCTGCCTTACAAGGCCCATCTTCTTGAGTTCCACCATGGCCTTTGCAACCGACGGCATTTTCACGCCGAGAGCCGCGGCAATATCCTTGACGCGGGCAAGCCCGTTCGCCAGGCGCAGCATGTGCACCATTTCCAGATAGTCTTCTAAGCTTTGAGTCAGTTTTGTATGGTCCATATCAACTAGCCTTATTTAGACAAGGCTAATATAGTTTAATAAAACTAATTAGGCAAGGCTAAAAATATTACAACAGCCATACTTTTTTAGACAAATCTAACTTTGAAACGAAAAATTTACATTATTTTGGCTTTTTTGCCCTTGTTTTTGTAGTTAGATTTATCTAACTTTTAGTTAGACGAGTCTAATTCTAATTGTTGCCATAGCTTTTAGACCCGGGCTTGTCTGGTTGAAGCAAAAATCCAATTCCCTCCTTGTGTCTCTTTGGGAACGATTGCGCCCCCGCTCAAGTAGCTCTGAGCAGGGGCGTTTTTGTTTAAAAACTAAGGGTTTCCCATATTTTCGGCAGAATATGAACTTTTTATTCAGTAGCCATGCGCAGCACCACTACCTTACATTAACACGCCGTAACTGATATCCAATCTTCACCAAGTAATTACCCGCAATCGGCATTGTAATATTGAAGTCAGACGAATCAACACGTCCTTTTCGCAGTACCCGACCCTGCATATCAAAAATCACGTAGATTTCACCGATTGACGCCTCCGAAATATGAATATTTCGATTCACAGCTTCCACAGACAAACCTTGATTGGCAAAGTTTGCGTCAACAATTCCAGTTATCAGAGTGCTATCAAAGACTGCTATATATTTCACATCTTTTTCGATTGGACCAAGATTAGGCGACCATCCGATAAATTCATAAGAATAAGATTTAGTCGAAGGCTTCGTTGGATTTTCACCCAAATATTTGGGAGTATCTCCGTAAGCAACACTAGCCGTTTCCAAAACAGACCCGTCAGACACAAAAGAAACGCTATATTTTCTAAGTGTGCTATCAAACACAGCCGTGTAAGTAGCATTATCTGTCACTGAGCTAATTGACGGAGTCCATCCCTTAAACGTGTAAGTATACTGAGCAGTTGACGGTTTAGATGGTTCTACATCATTATACGTAGGAATTTCTCCATATGCAACTGTTTCCGATAGAAGTTCATCATTGCCATCAACAAAGAGAATCTGATAACCTCGAATAGTGCTGTCATATTCAGCGATGTAAACGGCGTTTTCCATTACATCTGCAATAATCGGATTCCACCCCTTGAATGAGTAAGTGTATTTTACCGTTTCTTGCCTTGTCGGATTAGCTGGCTTAGCAATATTTATCGAAGATGTTCCATAATCATACTGAACAGCAGCCTTCAAAACAGAACCATCATAATCTTTAAAAACCACTTCGTACTTATTTATGACACTATCAAATACTGCCGCGTAGGTTGTTGGACCAACAACAGATGAAACTACAGGACTCCATCCATTGAATGTATATGTCCACTGAGCATTCACCTGTTTTTTCGGAGTCATTCCTTTGTAGGAGGGAACTTCTCCATACAAAACCATTTCCGATTGAAGTTCATCATTTCCATTGACAAAGACAATCTGATATTCTTGAATGGTGCTGTCATATTCGGCAACGTAAACAGCATTCTCAGTCACATCTGCAATAGTCGGGCTCCAACCCTTGAATGTGTAAGTGTATTTTGCAGTTTCCTGTCTTACCGAATTTGACGGTTTAACAATATTTATCGATGGGGTTCCATAATCATACTGAACGGCAGTTTTTAAAATAGAACCATCATAATCCTTGAAGGTTATCTCATACTTGTTTAAAGTCCTATTAATTACAGCATAGTATGTTTCTGCTCCCGTAACGGCTACAATTGGCTTGTCCCAACCATCAAAGCTATATGTATATTGAGCGGTATTCTTAGGCAAAGTCACCATTGGCTCCGTAGGCGTTTTCCCATATTCAACTTCATCGCTTTGCAGTTCATTTTCACCATGCATAAACGTAATCAGATATTTATTCACTACGCTATCAAATACTGCGGTATAGGTTTTCGCACCGCTCACATTTGCAATTGTCGGACTCCAGCCCTTGAACATATAGGTGTATTGGTCCGTCGCCGCCTTGGTCGGCGTTTCGCCCGTATATTCAGGCAACGAGCCATATACCAATTCTTCAGATTGCAATACGCTATCACCATTTACAAATTTCACAACAAATGTTTTTATCTCGTAAACCGCATCAAGGACTGTATTCTCATTCACAATAATTTGATCTCCTGAATCACCGACTTTTGAAGTCCCATTATAAAATCCTGCAAAATCGTAGCCAACACTATCAGAAGCAGCCGGTAATACGTAACCTCTTCCCTTTATTACAACAGCACTATCAAGAGTCATATCACCTAAATGAACAGCTACATAAGCAACATCCCAAACCTTTATAGGAATTATCATTTCAACGAAATAATAATTGTCTACATCCGTCGGGATAAACTTCACAGCATAGCCTTCATTTTCAATCGTCGGTTTAACTTCGGGAGTCTTCCACACAAACGCCCCCTCTACATTTGAAATTCCACCTGAAAGATTAGACAACGCAAGAGTTTCACCAATTAAGACATCACTCGCCTTTGGATTCTGGCTAATTACAGGCGTAGCCTTTTCAATTGTAAAGTTTGCAGTTGCAGACCCAACATAGTTGCCTTTCATAGTCACCGTAACAGAAGCAGTCCCTGCATTCAAATTATTTGTATATTCAACCATATAATTTGTGGCTTCAAGTATAGATTCCCCATTATAAACAGTTATATTTGGAGTCAACGCCTCACCGGTATAAGTCATGTTTTCAATGGACGCAATTGTTAGACTTATAGGGATAGGAATTATTTCAAATTCAATATTTTTACAGCTGTTATATAGGTTTATACCGCAAACGCTTATTTTTGCAGTCCCTGCATTGATATTTCTTTCATATCTAACAGTGTAATCAACGTTTTCAACCAGAGTTTTTCCCAAAAAGGAAACCTTTGTCACTCGAGGTGTTTTCGGCATCCCATCATAAACAACATCTTCGAGAGATTCGGTTGAAACAACCGACATTGCAAGGGAATTCGCAATCACCCATAAATACGGATATGAACCATCTTCTATTTGCCATGTGTTTGTAAAATCCCAATCTTCAAAAGTAGGCTGATATTGCATTTCAGCAGTTGTCTTTCCAGGAGTTCCCGAAACATTTGCAACATTTTCTCCACCATCAACACCTAAATTGCATTTTGTTTTATCATAATACGATTTTGAAATAGACAAAGAACCATTTACATATCCAATGATACAACCCGTATAAACAGGATTTACTTCAAAACTCGGGATACCACTAGCGTAAACTTCGTCCATCGAACCAGTACCATAACCCACTAGACCACCAGTGTGGTATTTCCCTTTTACATTGCCGCCTGCGTATGATTGAGAAATATTTGATCCATCAAAACGACCAATTAATCCACCTATTTTTGTATCTCCTGAAACATTTCCCAAAGCCAATGATTTGCTCACAGATCCTTTAAATTGATAACCAACAAGTCCTCCCAAATTATCGCAGTTCAAAGGAGAATCAGCATCACCTATAACATTACCAGTTGCATAAGAATTAGAAACATTACCTCTCACACTTCCAATAAGCCCGCCGATATTGTTGTTCCCTTTAACATGCGCTATGGAATAAGAGCTATCAACGCTGCCATTATTATAAACATAACCAACAAGACCGCCTATTTCGCTATTACCTATAACGGAATCTCCTATAAAATAAGACGCAACAATATTCTCTATATTCTGCCCAACCAAGCCACCGACCATATCTACACCCTTTACATAAAAGGCCGCTGAATAGGAATTTTTGATAGAACGCCCTGAATATCCGGCCAAGCCTCCTACATAATTCGTCCCAATCACATGGCCTTCTGTATGATAGGCGGAATCTATACCTTCCTCATTATATTTAGCATGTCCAATAATTCCACCTACGAAACTAGAACCAACTACAGAACCCTTGACGTAACTTTTTGCTATGGCTCCACCAGCACCAACTAAGCCGCCGACATAAGTCGTTCCAATCACATCCCCTTCAGAATATGAGCTTTTAACAGAAGATGATGCATAACCGACTAGTCCACCAACATAACCCGCACCGATTACATTACCGCCTATATGGTAACTAGAGTCTACTCGTCCATAAATATACCCCACAACTCCGCCTACATAACTAGAATCACTTTTTACAGTTCCTTTGGAGTAGCTTTTCTGTATGTTTTTACTGCTAACGTAACCAGCCAATCCGCCAACATACGTTTTTGTTCCCCGCACATTCCCTTCAGAATAAGAGTTACTTATCTTTGAAGATCTTCCAGCTAAGCCTCCAACATAACCGGCTCCAGTTATACCACCGCCTATATGGTATGAAGAATCAACATCACCGGCACCTGTAACTCCACCTACATAGCTAGAATCACTCCTTACAGATCCCTTGGCGTGACTTTTTGATACTCCACCTGAACCAGCCAAACCTCCGACATACGATTTTGTTCCAATCACATCCCCTTCGGAATATGAATTTGTGACCTTCGAGTATCCTGTTAAGCCACCTACGTAACCAGCTCCACATACACTTCCACCTATATGGTATGAAGAATCTATGCTGCCGTTACCAGCAACTCCCCCCACATGGCTGGAATCACTTCTGACAGCCCCTTTGACATAACTTTTTGATACATTACCAGAACCAACTAAGCCACCAACATACGATTTTGTTCCAAACACATCTCCTTCAGAATATGAGTTGGTAATTGTTGAAGATTTGCCAGCCAATCCACCGACATAGCCAGCTCCGTTTACATCACCAAAAGCATGATGGCAGGAATCAATAGACTCATAAACATCCCCCGCAATTCCACCAACATAGTCTTGTGTTCCGATGACATTTCCATCAGAATGATAACTAGAAACGATCTCTCCGCTAAACCTTTTGCTGCTTGCCGATCCGGCGACTTCATAGTTTGATTTACCGACAAGTCCACCGACATATTTTTTCCCTTCTATTGTTCCCTGCGAATAGGAATTTCGAATGTATCGATTTACATCAATAGATGGTGCATATCCTATATAAATAGAGTCTAACCCAACAAGCCCACCAACATAATCATCGCCTTTCACATTTCCAGAAACATAAGAATTACTCAAAGCGCTTATATTTTCAGGAGAATTGCTGTTAAAGCGCCAAAAATAATACAAAGACAAGCCAACTAACCCACCTACATAATTTCCATCTCCTACCACATCACCACCAACATGGTAACATGAATCTATAAACCCATTAAAATAGCCAGCAACACCTCCTACATAATTTGACATCCCAGTAACATCTCCATCAGAATGGCCACTTGAAATAATTTGCCCAATAAAGGTGTCGTTTGTATTAGAGGAACTCATGTTATAATTTAATTTACCTATAACCCCCCCAACATACATATTCCCTTCCACACGTCCTTGCGAATGTGAATTATGAATATATCTAGTCATAAGGTCTCGAACAGAATCTTGCCCAATAAGCCCACCTATGTAATCGGAGCCTTTTACGTTGCCAAAAGCACGCGAGTTTTCCAAAATCGGCATTGATGCGTAAATTTCACCAAACGCAATGCCAATCAAGCCTCCCACATTATTCCCTGTTCCTATTACATCACCCTCAGAATAAGAGTTAGCGACAAAAGAAGTAGTATATCCAACTAATCCGCCCACATAACTAGTTCCATTTATATCACCGCCTATATGATACGAAGAATCAACTAGAGTTGTCATATAACCGACGACACCGCCCACATAACTGGAATCGTTTTTTACATTTCCTTTTGTATAGCTTTTAAATATTCCAACCTTTTCCCTACTCTCACTATAACCAACCAAGCCTCCAACATACACACTTTTTCCCGTCACATTCCCTTCAGAATGAGATGCAATAATAGCAACGCGAGTGTAACCAACCAAACCTCCTACATAACTCAAGCCACTCACATCACCACCTATATGATAACTAGAATCTATTCCTCCTACTGTATAGTCCACATATCCAGCAACCCCACCCACATAATTAGAATCACCGCTTATTGATCCTTTTGCATAACAATTTGAAATTGCTTTTGAATTTGTCCGATTATATGAATAACCGACCAAGCCTCCAATATATGACTCTGTTCCTGCCACATCTCCTTCGGAAAAAGAATTTGTAACTGGCGAAAGAGTATACCCAATCAATCCGCCTACATAAGAGCCTCCGCTTACATCGCCATCTGTATGATAAGAAGAATCTATTATCCCTCTTCTTGAACGACCTGCAATGCCCCCCACATAGTCAGAAGTTCCCAGAACAGAACCATTGACATAACTTTTAGATATTTTATGAGCCGCATTACAATCATTGGAACTGCAAAAATCACCAACTAAGCCACCGACATAACTAGCCCCGCTTACATTTCCTTTGGACGAACTGTTTGTAATAGAGAAATCCGTAAATCCTGCTATTCCTCCCACATAATTTGAAGATCCAATCACACTACCATCGGAATGGTAACTTGAAACGATTTTTCCACTAAAATTGTGATTATGTGTTGAGTCTTTGGCTCCGTGACAAGATTTGCCGATTATGCCTCCAACATACATTTTTCCTTCTACATGCCCCTGCGAATGTGAATCTCGGACAATCTGTTCAATATGGGTGCTATTATTCTTTGCCCTGTAAATAGAATCTTGTCCAACAAGTCCTCCTACATACGTATTGCCCTTTACGTCACCAATAGCATACGAATTATCCAAAATTGTTATTGAACTGTCAACTGAGGAGTCATAATGATAATATGCCCCCCCAATTAGCCCTCCTACATAATCTTTCAATCCTGTTACATTTCCTTCGGAATAGGAATTTTCAATAGATGATGTCGTATAACCGACTAGCCCTCCTACATAATTATTTAATCCAGTCACATCACCTTTAGAATAGGAATTCAAAACAGATGATGTTGTATAACCAACCAACCCACCAATATAATTAAATCCACTTACTCCTCCGCCAACATAATAAGAAGAATCAATAGTTCCTGTCATATAACCAGCTACACCACCAACATAACCAGAATCGCTTTTTACTGATCCTTTGGCATGACTATTATATACACTCTTGCCATAACCGACTAATCCTCCTACATATGTTTTTTTACCAATTATATTTCCTTCAGAATAGGAATTTTCTATAGCCGATGTCGAATAACCAACCAATCCTCCAATACGGCTTGTTCCACTTATTTCTCCTCCAATATGATGTGAACGACCAACTAATCCCGATGCATATCCAACTACGCCACCAACATTGTGCCCTCCATAAACGGCGGCATTGACATGACAAGACAAAATTGTTCCACTCGAAATACCGACAAGGCCTCCAACATCGCGCAACCCATTCACATTGACTTCCGAGCGGACATTTGTCACTGAACCACCATCTACAGAACCGGCAAGAGCACCAACATCATAGCTTCCCCAAATATCGCCTACAAGGATGTCAAGATTGCTAATTCTCGCATTGCTAACCGAACCGAAGAGTCCAACATAATCTGAACTACTACTATTTACATACAAACCATAGATTTTGTGATTTACTTCTCCAGCAGAGCCATCAAAGTTCCCCTTGAATCCCTTAATAGGGGTCCAATTGCGGTGGAATTTATTTTTCCATGAACCATCACCTGCTCCCGAAGTATCATTCAAAAAAATGTCTGCACCCAATGTTATTTTTATGGCTTCAAAATTATGCGTTCCATCATTCACCATTTTGGCAAGGCCTGCCAACTGCTCAGGCGTAGTTATTTCATACGACCCCACACCACCCGTAAACCAAGTTGTATCAGCAGATCCATCCCAAATGTGGGGTGCAGCCAAGGTCGATGAGAAACAGCATAAAGTACCAAGCATGAAACTTCTAAGAAAAATCTTCATAATTATTCCTCCATCAGGTCTTCAAGAAGAATAAAGGTTATCGCATCATCTTCTACCGAATTTGGAAGTTTACCAGAATCCAAGCATAGTGTTGAGAAGGGAATTTTTTCTTTTGATTTTATCAAATTAATGTCATCATCACCAATTCTCTTTATTTCATAATAATCAGAGTCTAAACCGTCTAAAGGAATCGATGCATTCGTGTTATAATCAACTATCCAAACGTGATTAACCTTGGCAACTCGAGATTTCAGCTCTCGTTGTCTTCTGCGTTCCTCGGAATGATAAAAGAATTTTGGATTTCGATTCCATGTGACGGGATTCTTTTGATATTCGCTAAACGCATCCGCTATATATAATGAAGCATTGTCTTCATTCATTTCGTCTGTCATATCCCAGTTGATTACCGCTACGGCAATCTTATCTTTTTCAACATTTTCTTTTAATAGCAACGGATATTCAATGCTCTTCGGACCTTCTTTACATTTAGCAAATGAGGATTTTCTAATTTCTATTCCCTTAAAAATTTTATTCTCCATAAAATTTTTTTCTATTTCTCGAAACTTCTTTACATCTTTTTTTTCTAATAGATTCAATTGTATCGCAGTTTCTATCTTGGGTAAAACGGGATCCAACAATATCTTTTTGATTATTTGGCTCTCGTTCAAATCAATTCTTAGGATTTTCTTCTTTTTAAATTCATCAAAAACCTTATTTTTATCGTTCTTTTCCCATGTAATAAAAATTCGCAGTTCATCTTCATATTTGTAAGCAGCTCTCTTAAGACTCATTAACCGAATATAAGATTCTCGCAAATCTGATTTCATAATACTAGAATCTTGATAAGCGTGATTAATTGTTTGAATGCTTACATAATTAGCTAAACTTACATAAATTTCTACACCATTGTTTTCTTCTGCAAACTCGTTCAAAACATTCCAAAGTTCACACAAGTCAAATGTTAACCGAATTACAGGCTCACCATCTTTTCGTTTGGATTCCCAAAAAGCTGCGGAATTATCATTCAATGATGTCTTAAAACATAAACAAGCGATATTAGGAAGAACGTTTTTTCCATTAACCCGAACATTTAAATATTTCTTCTCATAGGGATCAGTCCATTTTTCAGGAGATATGAATGTAATTTTATTATCTTTGAACATCTGTTTGACGCGACAAAAAGGCACGAAACGGTAAGCCAAAGGTCTAGGCCACTCTAGAGCAACCCTTCCTACAAAGTGGATGTGTTCCCACTTTTGACTCTTCACTGTAGACTTCGCCTTTTTCTTTCCAGCCATCGTAGCCTCCGCTTCAACTTCCGGAGTTCGCTCGGTTCTGCAAGGATTGCCTATTTCTGTGCAAAAACAAAAAAGGCGCAGGTCGATGCATCTATCCAATCGGGGCTCTCGACAGCCTTGAACGATAAACGCAAACGACCCACGCCCCAAACGGGCTGTTGTCATTGGCTTATGCGGCCATAAATCAGCCAAACAGCTGATACGACAAACCGAGGCACACCGCAAAATGGCATACCTGCGTGAGCGTTCGCCTTGTCCTCGTTCAAAGAAATGGTCGAGATTTCGATTGGAGAACAAGAGCAAAACTCTTTTTCCAATCTAAAAATAACTTAAAAAAGGGCGGCCGGAACAAAAATTTTACACAGAACCAGGCTCACAAGCCTCAAATTTGCGTAAAATCACCATTTTCCAGGTATTAGGCCTTATTCCAACCTAGACTATGGAGTGAAAGGCGCATTTTTTATGAAAAAAGGTGGTATAACACCACCTTTACTCACTAAACGGAAGGCGTGATAAACACGTGCCAGGAGCCGTCCTCTTTTCCACGCTCGACATAGTGCTTATCGAGAAGACGCTGGACTAACTTATCGACTGCGGATTTTTGGATACCGAGTTTTCTCTGGATTTCGGCGTTCGTCAATACGGGTTCACTCTGCATCATGTTAAGAATTTTGCCGTAGTTCGGTGTGCGGAAATCAATGCATTCCCCATCATACCACCAGATGTTTTCGCCACGCTTTGTGAGGAACTGAACATCGGCATCAATTTCTTGCGCAACCATGTTACGGAAATACTTGAGGAACGGAGCGATTGCTTGTAATGTAGCCCTTGCCCCAGAACTGGGCGCCGCCCCCACCTTCAAATCGGTGGCATGCAAAGCCTCCAGATATTCGTCCTTCTTTCGGCTACGGACCACAACCATGGGAATATCGTGTTTCGCCAAGATGTAATTTACGAGCAACCGGGCAATTCTGCCATTGCCATCCTCGAACGGATGAATCCTGATATAGCGGTAATGGAACAAGGCTGCCAACTCCACTG
>JAEEGF010381862.1_pt1 | contig 13327 bp, 11 predicted proteins | sample 9134171 | NCBI WGS metagenome assembly JAEEGF01 (sample SAMN16246542, study PRJNA631951) | gut metagenome | biome: gut microbiome; feature: rumen; material: AP-attached | host: Bos | place: Iran: Karaj | collected 2018-10
GGGAGTTCGTGGCGGTCTTTTCCCGGAAAAGGTACCTGCTCCTGACGGGGATCGGCTATTTTATCTTTGTGTTCCTGCCCATGGTTTACGCGATCTACGGCTGAGAAGAAAGAGAGAGGGGAAAACGTATATGAAGATCCTGTTCGTTACCAGCGAATGTGCGCCCTTCAGCAAATCCGGCGGCCTGGCGGACGTGGCCTTCTCGCTGCCGCCGGCCCTGCAGGCGGCGGGGGACGAGATCGCCATCATCACGCCCCTTTACCGGTGTGTAAAGGAGCGCTTCGGCGATACGCTGACCTTCGTCTCCGCCCCCAGGGTGATCCTGGGGGACTGGCAGACCACCTGCGGTCTCTATAAGGGAGACCGGGGCGGCGTACCCGTTTGGTTCGTGGAATACGACGATTTCTATGACCGCCCCAAGCTCTACGGGTATGACGACGACGCCCGCCGCTTCGCCTTCTTCAGCCGGGCCGTCATCGACCTGCTGCCGGAGCTGGATTTCCGGCCCGACATCCTCCACTGCAACGACTGGGAGACGGCCCCGGCGGTCCTGTATCTGAAGAACGACCAGGCCTGGCGCCGGGATCTGCGGGGCATCAAGTCCGTCTACACCATCCACAACATCGCCTACCAGGGCCAGTTCGGCGCCGCCGAGCTGGAGCGCACCTTCGCCCTGCCCGGCGGCTGGTACCAGGGCGGCCTGGGCTATGAGTACGAGGGCCGCCACGACATCAATCTGATGAAGGGCGCCATCCTCATGGCCGACGCCGTGTCCACCGTCTCGGCCACCTATGCCCGGGAACTCCACAGCCCCGCCTTCGGCCAGGGCCTGGAGCGGATCATGGACATGGTGGAGCGCAAGACCTACGGCATCCTCAACGGCATCGACATGACCCACTACGACCCCTCCGTCGACTCCCGCATCCCCTGCCGCTTCAGCGTAGACGACCGCTCCGGCAAGGCGGTGTGCAAGGCCTTCATCCAGCGGAAGTTCGGCCTGGCGGAGGAGAAGGAGTGGCCCCTGCTGTGCTCCGTGGCCCGGTTGGTGGAGCAGAAGGGCATCGAGCTGATCCGCCAGATCCTGCCGGATCTGATGAAGATGGGCGTGCAGCTCATCGTCTTCGGCCAGGGCGAGCAGAGATACATCGACTATTTCAACTGGGCCAAGGAGCAGTGGCCCGGCCAGCTGGGCTTCTCCAGCGACTATTCCGAGCAGGTGGCCAGCGAGGTCTTTGCCGGCGCGGATATGTACCTGATGCCCTCCCGGTTCGAGCCCTGCGGCCTCAGCCAGATGATGGCCATGCGCTACGGCACCGTCCCCATCGTCCACGAGACCGGCGGACTGAAGGACTCCGTCCGGCCCTACAGCGACTTTGACGGCATCGGCGACGGCTTCTCCTTCAGCAACTACCAGGCCAAGGCCCTGTACCTGGCCATCCAGGAGGCCGTGAAGCTCTATTTCGGCGACGCCGCCATGTTCCGCACCCTCCAGGAGCGCTGCATGACCAAGGACTTCTCCTGGACCAAGAGCGCCCAGGCCTACCAGCGGATGTACAGCGACATCGCCGACGAGGGCACCGGCGGGGCAGACCTCTCCTTCGAGGAGGCCTTCGCCGCCCTGAAGCCGGTCTATGAGGAGCTGTATGCCGACTATCTCAGGGACCACGGCGACCAGCTGCCCGACGACTACCGCCGGGTGGTCCAGATCCAGATCCTGGGGCGCGGCGCCGGCTTCTTCTTCCTGGAGTTCCGGAAGGACGGCATCCGGGTGGAGCCCACCACCTACCACGACGCCGACGTGTTCATCGCCGCCAGCTATGACAATCTGCTGGGGATGACCGACGGCACCGTCTCCGCCGACCGGCTGTTCATGAACGGGCAGATGAAGGTCCTGGGCAATATCGCCAAGGGCGCCGAGCTGCGGCGGATGCTGCGGCCCCTGTCCCGGAAGCGGGAGAACTGAAAAAGGCGGGGGGCGGAGCCGAAGCTCCGCCCCCCGCTCTGCAATTTGTGGTTGACTTGCCGCTGCCGATCGGGTAGAATAAAGGCAGAAAGTGGAAATCGCGCTGCCGCCGGGCAGCGGAACGCTGGCCCATGCCGTTAGGCCTTTGAAGGCATGGTGGACCGGCGTTTTCTTTTTAGACCGGAAAAATCGTGAAGGAGGAACCGCCATGTTCAGAAAAATGCTCCGCTTCAAGCAGCAGCTCCCGCAGGAGGAGTGCCTGGAGATCCTGGAAAAGGAGCTCCGGGGCGTCCTGTCCGTGCTGGGAGACGACGACTACCCCTACGGCATGCCCCTGAACCACTATTACTGCCGCGAGGACGGGAAGCTCTACTTCCACGGCGGCATGAAGGGCCACCGGGTCGACGCGGTCCGCCGCCACGACAAGGTCTCCTTCTGCGTCATGGACCAGGGCTTCCGCCGGGAGGGGGAGTGGGCCCTCAACATCAAAAGCGTCATCGTTTTCGGCCGGATGGAAGAGGTGACGGACCGGGAGAAGTGCGATGAGATCTACCGCCTCCTCAGCCGCAAATTTATCATCGACGATGAATATACCCAGGAGGAGATCCAACGCTCCGGCCCCCACACCATGCTGCTGGCCCTGGTGCCGGAGCACATCACCGGCAAGATCGTCAACGAGTCGTAAGACCGGAGGGACAGAAAAAACGAGCGCCGCGGAAGCCGTTCCGCGGCGCTCATTTTTGATTGCGTATGCCGGAGGATCGCGTTATTGATCGTCCTCGGCGAATTCGTCGCCGATGGTCTCGTCGGTCAGCGCGTCGATCTCCTCCGCGTGGATCTCCTTCGGCAGCAGCAGGGACATCAGCATGGACACCACGAACACGCCGGCCACAGGGTTGTTCTGGAAGATCTCCGGGATGATGGCGGGCATATGGGCGAAGAAGCCCGGCACCTGTGTCACGCCGATGCCGATGCAGAAGGAGGCCGCCACGATCAGGGTGTTCCGCTGGGTCATCCTGCAGTGGGACAGCATCGTCACGCCGGAGACCACGATGGCGCCGAACATGATGATGGTGCAGCCGCCCAGCACGCAGTCGGGCAGGGTGGAGAAGAAGGCGCCGATGGGCGGGAACAGGCCGGCCAGCACCAGCGTCAGGGCGCCGAACATGATGGTGAAGCGGTTGACCACCTTCGTCATGGCCACCAGGCCCACGTTCTGGCTGAAGGAGGTGATGGGCGGGCAGCCGAAGATGCCGCCGGAGATGGCGGAGAGGAAGCCGTCGCAGCACAGGGAGCCGGAGACCTCACGCTCGGTGATGTCCCGGCCCAGGCCGCCGGTGCATACCGCCGTGGTGTCGCCGATGGTCTCGGCGGCGGATACCAGGAACACCAGCGTCACCGACACGATGGCGCCCAGCTCAAATTTCGGCGTAAAGGCGAAGAAGTGGGGCAGGGAGATGACGCCCAGCTCGGAGATGGTGGTCCGCATGGCCTCAAAGTTCACCATGGGGGCGATGCCGGTCACGGTGAAGATCACGGCCACGATGTAGCCCACCACCAGGCCGAACAGCACGTACAGCTGCTTCCAGAAGCCCTTGGCCACGTGGTTGAACACGAGGCAGGCGATCATGGTGACGGTGGCTACCGTCAGGTTCTGCCAGGTGCCGATGTCCGGCGAGCCGCTGCCGCCGGCGAAGGACGTGATGCCAACGCCCAGCAGACTGAAGCCGATGGTGGTCACCACGCAGGCGGACACGATGGGGGAGACGAACCTGCGCCAGTATTTGGCGCTCAGACCCAGGAGACCTTCGATGCAGCCGCCCACGATCACCGCGCCCACCATCAGTCCGTAGTCCCGCGACGCCAGAGACTGCATGGCGGCCAGGAAGGTGAAGCTCAGCCCCATTACCACCGGCAGCTTTGAGCCGATGCGCCAGATGGGGAAGAGCTGGATCAGCGTGCCGATGCCGGCGATCAGCATGGCCGCCTGGATCAGCAGGGCCTTGTCGACCTCGGTGAAGGCCTTTCCGTTGTAAACGGCCACGCCGGCGATCAGCATCACCGGGGTGACGTTGGCCACGAACATGGCCAGCACGTGCTGCAGTCCGAAGGGGATGGCCTTTCCGATGGGCACCCGCCCGTCCAGCTGATAGATGTTTTCGACCCGCGCCTCGCGGTTCTTCGTTCCGTTCATACCCATGCCTCCCGTCGCGAAACCTCATACCACAGGGCCTGTTTTCCTGCCTTTATTCTACTGCCGCGCGGGGGAGATTTCAAGACGAAAAACGGCCGGAGCGTCCGCTCCGACCGTTTTTACGTTTGATTTGCGGCGTTCCTCACTCCTGCGTGCGGAACACGGAGTCCCTGTGTCTGCGCAACGCGTAGTACAGCAGCATGCCCAGCACACCGCAGGAGATGATCTCTCCGACGCCCACCGTCAGCATCATGAAGGGGATGGCCAGGGGGATGCCGTAGGCGTACCGCAGCACGAAGGGCACGATGAGGGCGTTGGCCAGGATCGGCGGCACCGGCGCCAGCAGGGGATGGGCGCGGCGCAGCTTCCAGGTGAAGAAGGCGCCGATGAGGGTGGCCAGACTTCCGAACACGGTGTCCAGCACCACGGCTCCGCCCAGGATGTTGCCCAGCAGGCATCCCACGAACAGACCGGGGATGGCGGCGGGGGTAAAAGCGGGCAGGATGGTCAGGGCCTCGGCGATCCGGAACTGGACCTGGCCGAAGGAGATGGGCGCGAACACGTAGACCAGGGCCACGTAGATCGCGGCGATCATCGCCCCCTGGGCGATGAAGGCGACTTTCTTGTTTTGCATATGCGGTTTTTCTCCTTAGTTTTGTTTTACGTGAGGATGGTTTCGAACTCACGGATCTGCGCCGATCGCGCGGCGCCTGAACACTATACCATGGTCGGCGGAGGAAAGCAAGCCTTTTCTGCCGGCCGTCAGTCCTCCCGGTGGCGGTAGGGGGTGTCCTGCCACTTGCCGCCCCGGAACCGGTGAAGCTCCTCCGTCAGATGGTCCCAGAGCAGCACGTCGCCCTCGTCGGGATAGAATTCCAGGAACCGCCCGCCGGGGAAGGTATAGAACCGGCTGATATCGGTGCACATGCCGAAGGTGGGCACCTGCTCGGCGGGCATGTCGAACCGGTAGGGCTCTCCTTCCAGGACGCCGTCGAAATGGAGCCCCTCGTGGTCCAGGGTCAGCGTGCCCTCTCCGGCGATGAGGGAGGTGGCGTCTCCCTTCAGCGGCTTTTTCTCCGGCAGAACGCCCACCCGGACGTGTCCCCGGTGGCAGAAGCCCGGCTTTCGCACCTCCTCGGCGGCTCTCCGCCGCTCCAGAAGGGTCCAGTCGGTCACCAGGTCCGGGCATACGCTGTCCCCCACGGGGCGGAGATTGTACTTGTCGTCCAGCTCCACCGTGTTGCCGCAGGCCAGACAGGTCATGGTGTTCCCCTCGCACTTCATCTGATACAGCGCCCCGCATCTGGGGCAGAGGTAGAGGAGGGTGTCCAGCTTTTTGGCCATCTGCCCCTTGCCGTCGAAGGAGACCTGGGCCTTCTTGTTCCACATATAGTCGTCGTGGGCCAGCAGCCGGTTCATGGTATCCTCGATTTCCTCCACGCTCAGCTCCCGCAGCTGTTCGGCGGTGAACATCTGATCCACCACCACCTCGATGCGGCCCTTCCGCTGGTCCAGACAGTGCTTGGTATAGGTGAGATAGCCGCCGGAGATCTTGGAGTAGTAGACCGGCACCCCCAGCTTCTTCAGCAGCTTGGCGCCGCCGGGGATTACCGGCTGGCCCATACCGGTGATGGAGCTCATCCCCTCCGGCATGAAACAGATGCTGCCGCCCTCCTTGATCGCCCGCAGGATCTGCCGCATGGCGTGGGTGTCCGGGGTGAAATTCTTCTTGGGGATCACCTGCATGGCGGGCAGCAGAACGCTGGTGGGAAAGCGGAAAAACTCGTTGTAGCCCACCACGTAGTTCAGCATCTTGGGCCAGCACACCGGCGCGGTGAACTGGTAGTCCACCCGGGAGGCGTGGTTGGCGATCATCACGATGGGGCCCGGCTCCTCCGCCGGACGGGCCTTATAGGTGAAATGGGTGTTGCTGGTCTTGTTCAGCACAGCCGTCACCTTCATCAGCACGGCGTACAGCCCCCGGGGCGGCGCTGTCACGTTGGTGCGCCTGATCTTTTCGTCGATGGTCATGGTCGCGCTCCTTCCTGCGTCAGACTTGCGGCTCCTGGCCGTCGAGGATGCGCCTCAGGATCGGGAAGATCTCCTCGGGGTCCTCGTAGGGATAGATGCGGAAATAGGGATCTCCGGTGAGCATGGCCGAGAGCTGTACCTTCCGCCTGTCGTAGAAGAGGTGGCAGGGGATCCCGTACCGCTCCGCGTAGGCCAGCTCATAGCCGACCCCCAGGGACGGGCAGGTGCACTCGCCGATCAGCAGATCGGACTCCCGGAGCCAGGCGGTGTCCTGCCGGTAGATCTCGCCGTCACGATCCCGCCCCCGTTCCAGCAGATTCAGCTCCGGCTTTCCCACGTGCTCGGTCAAAACGGCGTCCGTCCGCTGGATATATTCGATTATGCGCCGGTAGAGGGCGGCGTCCGTCCGTCCGCCCCGGATGGATCCGGCAAAATACACTTTTTTGTTCATGCGTGCCCTCCCATGGAAACTTTTGACAGGCTGATTATACCATCCGTTCGCTGAAAACGCAATCGGCGGTTTCGGCCCGTCGCCGGCGGAGGGTATGGACACACGCCCCTGTTTGCGGTAAAATAACAGCGGATAGTCGGCCTGCGCCGGCGCGCAGGCGAAGCCGTGTGACGTGAGGGCATAACGATGGAAAAAGGCAACGTTCTGGTTTTAGGCAATTCCGGCGTGGGCAAGTCCACGCTGATCAACGCGGTGCTGGGGGAAGAGGTGGCCCGGACCGGCTGGGGGACCCACGGCACCACGGACCGGCTGGAGATCTATGAGTCGAAGGACGACAGCGTTCCCTTCAATATTATCGATACCATCGGCTTCGAGCCCGGCTTCCTCAAGGAGACCCGCGCCGTGAACGCGGTGCGGAAGTGGTCGAGGGAATGCGCCAAGAAGGGCAATGAAAACCATCAGATCAACGTGATCTGGTTCTGCGTGGAGGGCACCTCCAGCAAGCTCTTTCCCCAGACCATCCGGAATCTCACCCGCGCCGCCTCCTTCTGGGAGTCGGTGCCGGTGATCGTCGTCATCACCAAGTCCTACTCCGTTCCGGAGCGGGAGCGGAACGTCGAGCTGGTCCACAACGCCTTCGCCCGCCAGAAGAAGCACGGCAGCAACGTGAAGAAGGTCATCCCCGTGGTGGCCGCCCCCTATATCCTCAACGAGACGGCCTTCGCCGCGCCGGAGGGCATCTCGGAGCTGATCGACTTCACCAACTATCTGATGCCGGCGGGGAAGAAGGCCGCCGAAAAGGATCTCTCCGGCTTCATCCTCCGCCGCAAGCGTGTTCTGGCCCAGTCGGTGGTTTCCGCCGCCACCGCCGCGGCGGTGGCCGTAGGCGCGATCCCCATCCCCATCTCCGACGCGGTGCTTCTGACGCCCACGGAGGTGGCCGAGGTGAACGCCATCGCCAAGATCTACGGCGTGGGCAAGGATGAGAAGAGCAAGCAGTTCCTCAACTCCATCGTGGAGGTGGGAACGGTGGGCGTGGCGGCCAAGGCCCTCATCAGCGGCCTGAAGGCCATCCCCGGCGTCAATATCGGCGCCGGCGTCCTGAACGCGGTGATCGCCGGCGTGATCGCGGCGACCCTGGGGGAGGGCGCCACCTATGCCTTCGAGCAGGTCTATCTGGGCAATAAGACTCTGACGGACGTGGAGTGGGTCCGGAGGCTCATCGAATCCCGCATGTCCCTGTCCGCCCTGGAGAAGGCGAAGCCGATCCTGAAAAAGCTCACCAACGCCTCCAGCCGGAAAACGATCCTCTCCGTCGTCCTGGAGCTGATGGGCGTCGTATTCGGCGGCAGGGGGGAGAAGGACCGCCGGCAAACCTGACGCAGACACGCTGAAAAGCGCCCTGCAAACGGGGCCGCGGCCGAAACGAACGGCCTGCAGCAAGGAAGAAACCGCCGCCGGGAGCGATCCCGACGGCGGTTTTTGATCCGGGTGATGCCGCGTGGACGGACGATCCCTCCCCGGAAACGGATCAGCAGGTGTTCTTGCCGGCCCTGCCCGTTTTGATGGTGGCCGCATAGGCGCTGTTGCACAGGCCCAGAACGGCGGACAGGACGAACAGCGTTTCGATGCCCAGCGCCTGCCAGATCCATCCGCCGAACAAAGCGATCAGGATCGAGACCAGATGATTCACCGACATGCCGGTGGAGATGGTGGCGCGGACCTCATCCTGGCTGTCCGCCAGATCCTGCACGTATACGTTGGACGCCAGGGAGGACAGGGAGATCACGGAATCGAGGATATAGTTGACGCAGCAGACGACGCAGGCCACGTTCATGGGGAAGATGTGGTGGGCGAAGCCGTAGAAGAAGCAGACGATCACCAGGATCAGCGTGTCCATGATCATGACGATCTTATAGCCGAACCGGTTGATGATCCGGCTGACGACGGGAGCTGCAAAGAACATGCCGACGGAGGACACGGCGAACAGGATGCTGATGGTCACCGCGCTGGCTCCGTAGAACAGGACCAGCACGTAGGGCCCGAAGGTCAGGAAGATCTGCTTTCTTGCGCCGTAAAACACCTCCAGCATGTAGTATTTGGAATACTTCTTCCGGAAGTAGAAGCGGCGCTTGGTCTCGTCCGTTTCGCTGTTGCCGCTCAGCCTCAGAGACGACAGGCAGCCCAGGGCGATGATCCCCGCGCTGACCGCGAAAACGGTGCGGTACAGAGCGGCGGTCCCGCGCAGATAGAAGAAGACCACGACCACGATCAGGTACCCCGCCAGGGTGCCGATCTCGTAGACGGAGCTCTGCAGGCCCAGGGCGGCTCCGCCGCGCCCGCTTTTCGCGTACTGGAGGACGATCGTGTTCCGCATGCCGAACTGGATGTGATCGCCCAGGGAGAAGAAGAACATCGCGAGGATCACCAGCACCTTCGTGGCCGGGACGAGGGCCAGCATGACCGGGCCGATCATCATGATCAGCGATCCGATCTTGTAGATCTTCTCCGCGGAGAACATATAGAGGGCGGCCAGGATGAACACCAGCAGCAGTCCGGGGATCTCGCGGAAGAACTCCGAGATCCCCTTGTCCAGGGAGGTCATGGAGACGATCTCGGCCAGATAATTGTCCAGTATGCCCTTGTACAGGCCAAAGGCCAGCCCGAAGGTTATCATGGACATGAACAGCAGCTTGTAGCAGGAGTCCGCCCTGAACACGTCAGACAGCTTTTTCATACGCTATGCACTCACTCTCCGGACCCCGGCGGGCCGGAAAACCCCGGGGATCCTGTCGTATCCGCTGGCGGGAAACCGGGACCGGATACCTCATGTGGATATCAGAGCGGAGTGAACTGCCGGTCAGCTCACTGCGCTCTTTTTTTGTTGACGGCTTCAACCGAGGGGCTTGGCCTCAGGCTCCGGCGGCAGCGGCGAAAACCGCTTTTCCGGAGCCAGTGCCGGCCCCGGGATCAGATCATAGGTGTCTGTCTCGTCCACGTCGCCCCAGCCGCCCACGTAGCCCTTTTCCAGCTGGATCACCAGCCGCAGGCTGGCGGGCTCGTTCAGCAGGAACGAGTGCCCCTTGTAGGAGATCCCGATGATCCGGTCCCCGTCCGTCAGCTTCCGCTGGGCAGGGATCCGGTAAAAGTAGTAATCGTAATCATTGGCGTCGATCCCGTTGTCCGAAGCGGCGGAGCAGTAGAAATGATGGACCCTGCGCAGGTAGCAGTTCTCCAGCATGCTGGTCTCCGGGTTCTCCGTGATCACCACGTCGCTGTCGTCCGCCTCCCGCCCGGTCTCGGCGTCGATAAAGACCAGGCGGTGGACCCGGGCGTAGGCCTGCGCCTGCGATCCCCGTCTGCCCCGGATGACCAGGTCGTTGGGAACGTAGGCGATGATGAATTCGCTGAAGCTCTCCATGCCGTCCGGCAGCGTCAGCCGCTTCAGCCTCGGGCAGATGTTGAAGGCGTTGTGCCGGATCTCCCTGGCGTGGGGGATGACTACGTCGGTCAGCCGGTAGCAGTAATAGAACGCGTTGGTCTCGATGACCTCCAGGCTCTCGGGCAGCTCCACGGACTGCACCTTCAGATCGTAGAAGGCCCTGCTTGCGACGGTGGTGACGCCCTCGGGGATCCGGACGTGCTCCTCGTCTCCCGCGCATTTCTGCAGGACCCCGTCCTTGATGGTAAGCTCCATGCCTCTCATACCTCCTTGACCGCGGAGATCGGTCGACTCCGCCGGAATGAAATCATATACGATATTCGCGTTTTTGCTTTGAGCAAAGGATCCGGGAAGGATCATTGGCTGCCGATTGATTGGGAAAAAGCTGAAACAGCCGCAAGTGCCAGCGGAGAGGTACACGACTCTTCCGCCGCTACTGCCGTTACGCCTACACGCACGCGTCGTAACGGAGATGCGGCTGTCCCGAAAGAAATTATGGCAGAAGAAAAGCCGTACGTCAAGCAGAACTCCGGGCGGGATGCGGACGCCCTCCGTCGTTTTTTCGGCAGGGGATCTCCGCGTCCCCGGGCGATACGCGCCAAAAAGAGAGAGCTTGCTTCTGCAAGCTCTCTCTTTTTGGCTAATGATTGCTATTTTAACATAATAGCTGCTATCGTTATTTTTCGTAACGTGGTTAAATCGAACAGAAGTCATAGTTTACGGCTCATCAGATGTTGCATTTCCATTATCATCATAATTACCTTCGGTATATGAATCATGCCTCGAATCCGCAAACTCAGAAGACGACAATGTCTTGGCCATCTTTGTTCACAACAATTCTCGTTTGCCCGTTGAGTTCACGTGCTTCATAGAGTTCTTTATAAACTACCCATTGTTTCTCTTCAACAGAATAGGCGTATAGATAGTCTTTTTCTTCTCCCGGGATGTGCTCATCATAGCATATGCATCCGTTACTATAAAAGCAGGAGTTAAACATATACCCATTATCAAAAGAAAAGTCCATTTCCATGATTTCGCACTGCTGCTCTAAATCATAAACGCAATTCTTCCCGGATTTCCATCCGCCTTTATGACAGAGAATAAATCTATCAGTATCCTCGATGTCGTATATTTCATCGTATTGGCAAGGAACGATTTCTTTTCCTGTCTTGTCAATGATTCCCCAACGCTCATCATCTGTCCAGTATCTGGACTGTTCATCAACATGCCAGGTGCCCTTAGCAACAATTGCTCTCCCATTGAAAAAGGACATGGCAAAAATATACTGTGGAGGTATTACTTCGTTTCCTTCTAAATCGATCCATCCCCATATCCCTGCAGTATCACCAAAATCATAATGATACTTGAGGTTCATTTCTCCCATGAGGCTAACCATAATAAGCCCTTCCTGATAACCTCCACACGGGTGATACAAGATAATGGGAGTATCTTTGTATTTATCTGGAAGTCGGAGTGCTTCCATTTTTTCTCTGTCTATGTAATAAAGATGCCCGTCGTTATTCACAGAGCCACACCCAATAGTAGGTGTCTCACCAAAACCACCATCACGGATAAATGTCGTATCAGCTTCTGATATCTTGATTCTCTCTAACATTATGACTCGCCTCCAAGATTTAAATCATAATTGCAACTACACTTTTCATACTTCTTCTGTCAGGATAACACAAAAGGTGTCCAATAATACGGACTATATTCTGCTCCAAAGTATAAAAAATAGGATTGCTATCTTGTTAAAATAGCAATCCTATTCTGGTCGGAGTGGGGGGACTTGAACCCCCGGCCTCTTGGTCCCGAACCAAGCGCGCTACCAGCTGCGCTACACCCCGAAAGCCATACTATTATATTTGCTTTCCCTGTTGCTGTCAAGACCAAAATTCCCGTTCTGTCCGCCCGCCCCGCGCCATATACTATCCGCGGAAAATCCCGCGGAGAGAAGGAGGACGCGCCATGACAGTGCATCGGAAAACGGCCGGACGTCGGATCCGGCCCCGTACGGCGCCGGCAGGGAGGACGGGGGGCAGACGGGCGGCGCCGGCCGCCGGGACCGGCAGGGAACAGCCCCGCCGGAGCGAAAAGAGGAGGCTGCTTCAGATGACCGTCAGCGCCCTTCTCCTGGCGGCCGTGGTTCTCTGCAAGCTGGTCGTGCCGGACGTTATGGAGCGGAACCGCCAGAAACTCCTGTCTCTTCTGGGGGAGGATACGGATTTCACGGCGGTGTTCTCCGCCGCGGGTCGGATCGTCGCGCCGGACGGCAACCTGGAGCAGGTCCTGGACGACGTGTATACGGCGGTGTTCGCCCCGGGCGGAATGCCGGCGGATGACGAGTCCCGGAAGGACCCGGCCGCTTCCGGCGGGGAGGCCGCCTATACGCCGGAAAACACGCCGGAGAACGTGTGCCTGATCCAGCAGGTGCTGGGCTTCCCCTACGCCGCGCCGGTGGAGGGCGTCGTCACGGACCGCTTCGGCCTCCGGGACGGCGGGGATTTCCACTACGGCCTGGATATCGCCGCCGACAGCGGCGCGGTGATCCGGGCCTTCGCCGCCGGAACGGTGACGGTGGTGGGGGAGAGCCCGGAGCTGGGCAAGTACGTGACGGTGTATCACGGCGGCGATTACGCCACCCTCTACGCCCATTGCAGCCGGATCACCGCCTCCTCGGGCCAGCAGGTGGCCCTGGGGGATCCCATCGCCGAGGTGGGGCAGACGGGCAACGCCACCGGGCCCCATCTGCACTTTGAGCTGACCCGGGACACGGTCTATCTGAATCCCGTCTACTATGTGGGCCGGTAGGTGTCCCCGGGTGCAGGTGTCGCCGGCGCTGCCCGTGTTGCTGGCGGCTTTCGCGCTGCTGGCCTCGCCGCCGGTGCTGGCGGCCGTGCTGACGGCGGCGGCGTGCCACGAGCTGGGCCACTATGCCGCCCTGCGGCGATGCGGCGGGCGGGTGGAGAGTCTGCGGCTCACCGCCCTGGGCGCTGTGATGGACGTGGGCAGCACGGCGCGCCTGTCCTACGGACGGGAGATGGGGATCGTGCTGGCGGGGCCGGGGGCCAATCTGCTGCTGGCGGCGGGCCTGGCGGCCCTGGGCAGGCGGTGGGAGGCGGCCTGGCTCCCGGCCGGGGCCCACCGGGCGCTGGGGGTCTTCAACCTGCTCCCGGTCCGGCCCCTCGACGGCGGCCGCCTGCGGTGGCTGGCGGCGGCCTTGCTCACCGCGGCGGTCGCGCCGCC